>Ga0315905_10003689_pt1 | contig 15751 bp, 14 predicted proteins | sample LakEriMetagenome_5_FD_203522 | JGI IMG/M metagenome (GOLD analysis project Ga0315905, IMG submission 203522) | Freshwater fungal communities from buoy surface, Lake Erie, Ohio, United States - Buoy 4 MA121 | ecosystem: Environmental > Aquatic > Freshwater > Lake | place: USA: Lake Erie, Ohio... | reverse complement strand
GCCGAATCAATTTTTTGGAACAGGGGCCGTAGCTATTACGATAGCAACGGTGCCTGTTTTATTATAATTAGCTATTTATCTGCGGCTGCTTCTGTTTCTGCGTGTCTGGCGGCGCGACTTTCTAGAAGGTCCATACGCAAGGTTCTTCGCAGCACCATTCGCATGGCGCGTGATACCGCGCCCCGTATTCTGCACGAAGCCGAGGCCCAGATTTACACCCTTACCGACTCTGCGGAACGCGTTTCTGCTCACATTGCGCGTGAGGGACACGAGGTGATTCAGGGGAGAATATACGCGACGAAAAAGAGTTACACCGCTCTTTCTAGACCGAGAACCTCTACGACCAGCCATTTTCTACTAAGCGCCCAGAATTTCTTTCAGATCCATAAGCCCAAACCCACCCTTTTTACTCAGACTCGGAAAGGGAGAAGAACGCGCGATCAAGGTAGAAATCTTCTCGCCAAGAATCTTCACAAGTTCCCCTTTTACAGATTTGAAGAATACAGGCGAGCGATCGCGAAGACCAGCGGTCAAGCGCACTAGGCAATCAATAAACTCCTCCACTGTCTTCACCTTGTTTTCCGCGGCACTTAGTGCCCAAATGCTATCACCAATTTTCGTAACCATACTGATGAGTTGGTGCTTCTCCAGAGCATTCAGCCCAGCGAGCTCTGCGATGAACTGGCCGTATCCCATACGATATTGCTTCTGCTTCACCAGAACCACATAGTCCGTCTCGGCATCCTCTTTTACATCCTCAAAGACATGCAGGAATTCGCTATGGTATTTGTCCATTTCCTCGTAAATGACCGGATACTTGTGCGCAATCTCGGCAATCAGTTTGGCGAATAGAGCGCAGTAGATATCCTCAGTAGTGGCCTTGGCGAATACCTTGACAATAAAGTCGCGTGTGAACTCCCTCTCACCACTGTCAATAATCTGGTAAATGAAATCGCGGGTGTCGTTATATGTAAGAGGGGTGAAGGCGTTGAGCTTGTTGCCGATTACGGTGTTGAGAATCTTGTCTTCAATATTGCCGGTGGCCTTGAATCTGCTCTGATATCTGCCGACGGGTTTAGAAGGCGGCTGCTGTTGTTGTTGCGGCGCAGAAGAAGGTTTCTGCCAAGGGTCGGAGGAACCTGAGGGAATACGGCCGGAAGTCCAATCGGGCTGTTTCGGAGCAGATGTTGCACCAAATCGGCCTCGCCATTGGGTATGCGTGCCAGAACTTTGCGACTGCTGGGTGCGGAAGCCACTGCTACTGCTACTGCCTCCGCCAAAGCTCCTCTGTTGTGCAGCAGAGGCAGAAGCAGAAACACCGTTGCGAAATCCACCAACACCGGTGGGAGCCTCCATATCGCGTCGGAGACCATCTACGAGACGCAGAAGGCCGTCAGGAACATCTTTGACGGCCTTGAGTGTTTTTAGCCACCCACTCACCTCCTCGTCTAGCTCGGAAATAGGTGCTTGCGTTTGCGCTAGCGTTAGCGTAGCAGTGGCAGTGGCAACCGTAGCAAGCAAGGGAGCAGGAGGCTTGGATGCCATCGTGGCATATGATGAGGCCATACTTGTATGTATTGGGACCTCTGGTTTAGGCATACGCACCCATTCATTTTTATTTACGCCTTTGGGTTTTTCTTTTGGTTTTGCGTTTCCTTAGCGTGTTACGTTTGCCTCCTTTAGGGGTTGTTGATTCAGGCGACTTGGGTGCATAGTTTGGCGAATGCTGTGATTCAAGGTGATTATGGAGTTTACTGCGTTCATGTGTTGTAAATGTGCATTTAGGACATTCTAAGGGAGAAGGAATATAGGGAGGGGATGGTGGCTGTTTTTTGGTTTTTTTTAGTTTTTGTAAGAAGCTTGGCATCTAATAATTTCTAAGAAAATCAATCAATTCTTACGACTTCCTCTCTTGCTTTTGCTGCGTGTTTTTTTGGATTTTTTGCCGTGATGACGTGTGCGATGCCCTCCTTCTAACATTATACATTAATTCTTACGACTGGACCTTCTGCTTCTTCTACTTCTGCGAAGCTGGCGCTGGCTACAGGTACGACGGCCTCCTTTGTTTGGCCCCATAGAATCCTCCTTACCCTCTGGAATTGGGGCAAGTTTACCAAAACCAAAAGTAGCAGGTGCTAATACAAATGGTTTTTCTTCAACCGCTGGTAAACGAGAACCCCGCGAACGAGAACCCAGTGAACGAGAACCCAGTGAACGAGAACCCAGTGAACGAGAGTCCCGTGAACGAGAACCCCGTGAATGAAAACCCCGTGACATAAGACCTAATTGAGATATTTTGCTACTTATATTATTAAGATTTGGATCAATGGCAGATGGTTTACTTAATGATTTTCTTGAGCGTGATTGTCTATGAGAAGGTAATTCTCCTAAATTTTTAATTAGCTTTGGTTTATGTTGTCTTGCTGTTCTTCTAGTCTGTCTTTCTGCCGGTCCAGCTAAAACCTCATCTGGTACCACATGTCCCGCAGCACGTGCAAGAGCATATGTCCTCTTCTTTTCTTTTAACCTGCTTTGCTTTATAAGAAATTCTTTTTGAGTAAGGCCGGGTCTCCCTATGAGTGCACCACCACTAGTATAATTATACTCCCTCTCCATTCTAAAAAGCCCCAACAATAAAATACTAAGACCCTGCGTACCTTTCCCAATAAGTCCCAAACAAGCAAACAATAGATGGAAGAAACTCTCGCCACCGTCCTCCAAATAAATAATCCCTTCGCCAAAGAACAAATTGCCGAAGGAATCAAGGCGTGGCCAAAAGACACCGCCACCTGCCTCAAACGAGCCACCACATTTCAGGCGCTCCGAGAACATCTTGGTGCCAATCCCCAGGCCTATGAGGAAAGCCGGACGCATTTCACAAATCTAGAGACCGCCACCAAAAAGCTAGAACCTCTTCTCCGAGACCCCACAGATGTGGAAACCGAAGGCTACTCCCAAGTCTGTTTCCGAGGCAATCCGTGGGCAACCCTGAATACAATTCCCTTCGCCCTCATCGCACTTTCCTTTTACAAATCCTTCATCGTGCCCGGATTCAGTATTATTCTACCCGTCATTTCTCTGATCCTGCCTTTTCTCCTCCTCCGCATGTCCTATAACATTCCCATAACGATGGAAGAATACGCATCCATTCTCTGGCGCATGTGGAATGGCCAGAAGATGCCTATGACACCGGAGGAGATTCTTCAACCACAGCTACCTATTCCTCAACCACCCCAGGATCCCGTGGCAAGAATTAAGACCCTTGCACAAAATGGCTGGACTCTATTTGCCGTTGGACAGACTATTTGGCAACCCATTCAACAGGCGAGACATTTCATGACTCTAGATGCCGATTGTCTGACACTCGGGAACTCGTTGGTTAGTGTAAAAGGGGTTGGTTTGGAGTTGACCAAGGCGTGGAAAGCCTGGGTTCCCGGATGGTTGGCCGGTTGGTTGGCCGAGTGTCCGGATGATCCGAGACAGGCATTTGCATTTGCGATAGAGACGCCCTTCTGGTTGCGCCACACTTTCCGGGCTCTCGGAAGACTGGAGCTTCTGCTGGCTCTTGCGGGACGCGAAGATGTTACTTCGGCCGAATTCGTGGGCTCAGCCGACTTTGTAGGCTCAGCGAAGCCGGCGCTCGTATTGAAGCGCTTCGGCGATCCGACTATTCCGCTTGGTCGGCGTGTCCTCAGCTCGGTTGGGCTAGGTGGCAGCAGCGGCGCGAAGGCTCATGCCATCCTCACAGGCCCCAATCGTGGGGGTAAGTCCAGTTTCCTCCGAGGCGTCCTCATGAACGTGGTAGTGGCCCACTGCTTCGGCGCAGCCTTCGCTAGCAAAGCCCAGATGACCCCTTTTACATGGATTGCAGATGGTATGAGACTCGACGACACGCCCGGCAAACAGAGTATGTTTGAGAGGGAGGTGGCATTTGGAAGTGCTGTGCTCGCTAAGGAGGGTGGGCGGGGCCTGGTGCTATACGACGAACTCTTCCACAGCACAAATCCTCCGGATGCGAAGAGGACGAGTGAATTGTTTTGCAACAGTCTCTGGAAGAAGGATAATTGTCTCAGTATTGTCAGCACCCATGTGTATAGCCTGGCTCGTTCCGCGCCGGCCGAGGCAGTAGACCAGATGTGTGTGGCCGCGTGGAAGAGTGACGAGGGGAAGCTCTTGTTTTCCTACAAGATCCAGAAGGGCGTATGCGAAGTCAGTAGCGTAGATTTGCTTCTCAAGCAGTTCGGGCTTCTTGGTCGCGTATCCCCGAAACAAAATGAATCCTGAGTTCCGACCAGAAATGACTGGGCTTCTAGGAGATAGTTTGACTGTGGGTATTGTGCTCGCTCTCGTTTTCGGGGCCGTTTGCTTCTATTTGTATAGCCGTATGAGCCAGAATGAGAAGCGCGTGGGTCTTCTGGAGAATCTGCTTCTTTCCCTGAAGATGAGCACAGAGGCGAGTTTATTTGGTCCTGATATGGTGGAGCCGACTTCTAGCCCGGCACCGCTCAGTTCTACGGACGTGGAGGAGGTGACTGAGGAGAACTACGCGGAGATGTTAAAGGGTCTGGGCTCTGCATCTGCATCTGCAGAAGTGAAGGCGCCCTCTGCGCCTGCTCCTGCTTCTGCTTCTGCGGGCGCAGGAGCAGAGGAGAGCGTATCTGATGAGAAGGCTGCGGAGGAGCTGTTGCGCTCGCTGGACACGCGCAAGATGGACGCGAACTACGAGTCCATGAGCCTGAAGGAGCTCCAGGCCCTCGCCAAGCAACGGAGTTTGGCGGGCGCTGGTCAGATGCGCAAGCGTGAGCTCATTGACGCTCTGAAGAGACAGGGCGAGGACGCTCCTTCTGCACCCCAGCCTCTTCCGACTGTGAATGAGTTCGCTGGGGCAGTGGCTGGCGAGGTGGGATTTGATGTGGAGCTGACGAATGCGTGAGAAATACACATTGATCTACATACACACACAAGACAAACATCGTGTTTGAATTGTGTCTGTTTATCATTATTAAAAGACTTAATCTTATTTAAGACAATAGCAATGGTAACAACTTCTTATTCCAGCACTATTCTCTTCGCCAAAAGAATGTTCACCTGATGGTGAATCAGGACATACTTTATTCTCACAAAAAGAGTCTTTAGGGTCTTCGCCTCCACTCATCCTTCTAACCGTCTTCCTTCTGCGTGTATTTCTGCGCTTGATTCTGATACGACGAGTCATACGACATGTCTTGACCATTCTTTACTACATACACAGATTTTAAAAATCCGGGAAGGTAGAAGTCCCAATGGACATCAATGGATTTCGTGAACCTCAGAGCCCCTGGTTTTTTACACAGCCCCCCGAGTATCTTGTGGAGACGCGAGTCAAAAACCACAACGCTCACCAAAAAGCCACCGAGCCGACGCCTGACAATCGCTACAATGGCTGGGCAGCGCGCATGGAAGACGGCCGTCTCCTCACAGATTACCGCAACAGAAGCTCCCGGAATATTCCCGCCGGCAGTCAATTCGCCACACGCCGTTGGATGCAGGACAACGCTAGTGCGATCATTAATCTTTCGCGCAGACGCAATGCCGAGGCCACGGGAGCAGGACGCTCCTATATGTCTACTGAACCTGGTCCTACCGCATATGTGAAGTGCACCCCGGATGAATGCCGTTATACGCCCGTAAACGAAGACGGGATCGGCGTGAAGCGTAGTGAGTATGTCCCTGAGCTATTTGGCACATTCGCTCTGTCTGAGCCCCATTCTTGCATACAGGACAAGGAGCTACTGACAATGCATTATGAAGGGGGACGCAATAGTCAGCGCGGAGTAAAGACGACGATTGGGAATCGTTAAGTTACTTAGAATCAAATATAAAACTTAAGAGCATCAGTTCTTAACTTTGGTATTTTGCCATATATAAAGTGAAGCAAGCTTCTTCTACAGATAAGGGATGGTAACAAAGAGAGTTCTCGCATTTGACATCGGCATTAAGAATCTCGCCTGGTGTTGTGCCGATGTTAGCTCTACTGCAGCCACCATCCAAGGCTGGGCCAATGAGAACCTAGTGAGTGGCGAGACGGCCGAAGAAGGCCAAGAATCCGATAAATGCTCTTCGTGCCCGAAGAAAGCCGGCCATGTCTTCCTACCCACTGGTCGTAGCTACTGTGTTCGCCACGCACCTCCTCTTACACCTGTTCTCAGAGATTTGTCAGGCAACGTGCTGAAAAAAATACCTGCCATGGCTGTGCTCAAAGTCCTCGCCGAGCGTCTCGGCGCCGATAAACCCACGATGAAAACCAAACAAGCCACGGTGGAGTTCCTAGAGAAGCATCTCTGTTTTCCGAAGGTCAAGGTGGTTGTGAAAAAGGTGGAGCTGGCTGATATTCATGACGGAATGCGCGCGTTTGTTCTCAAGAATGCGAAACTATTTGGCTCCTGCAATGAGATTCTCCTAGAGAATCAGCCCGTGTATAAGAATCCGGTCATGAAAAGTGTGCAGATGATGTTATTTGCAACTTTGCGCGATCTATTGCCTGGCCCGCCGGCCGTGCGCCTCGTGCACGCGGGTAGGAAGACAGCAGGTGCTACAGGGGGCGATGAAGGTTATACAGAGCGCAAGGATATGTCAGAGGCAAGAGTTATAGCTGGATTTACTGGCGGAAAAATCATCAAAGAGGGTGGGCTAGCGTGGTTCAACGCGCAGAAGAAACGCAGTGATTTGGCGGATTGTTTGTGTATGGCCTTGGATGCTATATAAAATCTGTAATAGTGTGTAGAATATGGGGATGTATATTAGAAATCCTACACCTGCGGATTGTTATCGTTTTTTTAAGGATTCTTCCATTATTATCATACCAATATTCTTGGTAGGAGCAATTCTTATAGGACTACTTGCGTATGAAATACGATATGAAGAAACGATAACGGATGAACAAAAGAAAAAGATATTTTATGGTGAATTATTCCTTTCATTTATTGTTAGTATTTTTCTATTGTTAAATGTATTGGTGTTTATGTTTATTCTTACAAGAACAAAAGATGTTACCAAATATCTCTACAATTACGGATATATAATTCCGGTGGGTTTTACAACTCCATTTATCCTCTTAATTATTCGTGCATTTATAAAAGACAAGCCCTACACACAATACCTATCTGGTTTAACAATCCTTTCAACGCTTTACAGTGTTTATTATAATTTTCATTTATTAACATTTGGAGCATGTAGAAATAAATAAAAAATTGATGGAACTCATCCACGTGACTAGTAGTCCCGCAAATGAGTGATTACCTTCCTGTTATTGTAGGACTGTATGTGTTCGTTTCTTGGATTGTTCATGCGAATATTATTGGTATAGATGAACTTGTAGAAGAGAAGATTATGGCCGAGAAGAAGAGTCGTCATGGGGTAGAACTATTACTGACTGACAGGGTAAATGAGTTAGAGGGAGTTGTGAAGGGGCTGGACCAAGAAGTCAAGGATCTTGGCTTAACCAATGCGGCAGCGAAGCAGAAAAATACATTTCAGTCCTGGACTGGCACATTTGATTATGTTATGCTTGGGCGTCACCGCGTAGAGGGATATGTAGAGGTCTTGAATACGGCCGAGCATACGAAGGAGGAGAATGAGGCCTGGATGGCATCTACCGACACTACTCAACGCGACAAATATTTGGCGAAGATGTATGACAATTCACCTTATAGGACGATCACCAGACCGACAAAGGATTCATCTTACATGGAATGGCTAGGGTGGCAGGGGTCTGTCATTTGCCGTGTAAATGTATATGAGGGGCGTGAGATGTTCAGTCGCGCCGAGCAGGCAGCAGAAAAGGCTCCTAAGATTGAGTGGAAGCGCCAGCTCATTTCCTCTTAGACTTTCTGCATGTTTTCTTGGCCTTTACATATTTTTTATTAGTTCGCCTAGTTCTTGATTTGCGCGAGCCTCCTTTGTTCGGTGTTGGAGGCGGTGATCCAGGCGGTGTTGGAGGCGGTGATCCAGGCGGTGTTACAGCTTCTATTCCACCTACACGTGGATAAGCTGTTTCAATCGAAGGTAATACAACTGATGTATATTCGGTTAGTGCGTCTTTTAAAGTCAACCTTTCAAATGGATCCGATCTACACATCTTTATTATGAGTTCAAACACTTTCTTCGACGCTTCAATCTCTGCATCAGCTGTTTTAATCTTATTCGCATCCCAAAATGATAGGCCTGAATTAGTATTGTAAAAGTATACTTTGCCAATGTTTTTAGATATATGTATTGCCCAGTTTACAGGCAAAATTCCTTTAAAATTATCGTTAATGAATTCTTCAGCCTGATCAGGAGATATCGCAGTTAATCCTTTAGCTTCTCTATATGTTAATTTCCCATTATCATCCAATCCATATCCAGTTAGACGTCTCCATATACTATACAAAGTTAACCCTAGAGAAAATACATCACTCTTCAATAATACTTCCGATTTATTAGTATCATCTATTTTTACCAAAAGCTTTTCTACTAAATCAGAATCTATATCTTTTATCAAAATTATTGGATATTTATATTGACTATAATCATAATTAAATACATGAATATCTGTTTCTATTATTTCTTCTCTTTTTACCTCATCTTCTCTTTCTATTGTTTTTAAATATGATTCTGTGAATGTATCTTTATTCAATAATCTCAAATCATAGGACCAGAAAAGGTAGTTGATGGGTTCAGCATATACGACTTTTTTACCTTTATATTCATAATTGTAAAATTCAGAATTATCAGATTTTATATCTGTTTTTTTAGAAAGCCCAAAATCAATCACTTTCAGTGAATACGTATAACCTTCTTTTTCACCAACCATATTAAGAGGTTTTACATCTAAATGTGCAATATTATTTTGATGTAATACTAAAAGACCATCAAAAATATTTATAAATGCAATAAAAAAAGCAAATATATCTTCTTGTCTAACTTCAAGGTTTGATAAATCTTTTCCACCGTAGGGTATTTTAACAGTTCTAAGAGGATTTTTTGGTTCATCTTTTAATTTACATTTACCTTTAGGAAAGTTTGCAGGGACTTCTTTTATATTTGTTGACGGATATATTAATCTATGTCTATTTTTATTGATTACAGGTAAACGAAGTGAAGTGACACGACCAATATTTTGTTTTGCAGTGTTTTCCTTCTTTAACTGAACAATTGTATTCCCTAAATGTATAACTGGCGGTACATATGTGCAGGATGATGCTCCCTCTCCTGCTAATGTATAATCTCTATACGGGTTATTAGCCATTACTAATATCTCCTTAGATTTTATTCCAAACTATTAAAATAAAAGGGCATCTGCCTGTTTATATCACGAAGAAGGTTTCTCAGATCACTCTCATCGATAACGGCCTTACGTACTACTCGCTCCTCGGTCCGAAAAAATAGATGATACAAACTCTGCGCAAATGACTTCTTGATTTCTAACTTAGGTTGCGAGTTCCTCTGATGCTCCTCCAGAATCTCCTCAATTATCCATTTCTGCCTTTGCATCAAATGCAACTCCTCCTCCTTGTTTGTTGAAGCGTCAATATTATGCTTCAACCTCACCGTCTCCAAGGCATAACGTAAATTCTCCCACCTTTCATTGTCACTCGGTGACTGCCAATCTCCAAGAGGCTCTCTCGCAAACCTTCCTTCTTCCTCGGCCATTTTTTTAGCGTCATGCCATGTGTTGTTCCTGTGTAATAACTTTCGAAGCTCCTTATGATTCATCATATTTAGTATATGGCGCTATAAATTTAGACCTCTGCCGCTGCCTGCCTGCAAGAAGGTAGCCGCGGATGCGTAATAACGAAAGCCTAAAAAGCGAGACAAGACGAAGAACAGATGGCGGTCAGCATCGCAGACATGGAACGCGTGGCACTGGGAGGAGATTCCCTCCGGTTTGACGACGGTGGCATAGGGAATGTCATTGAGCTCGGGGATCTTTCAGACGACCTCGGTCTCAATATGTTGATGAACCCGAGTAAGGCGGGCGGCGGTAGCAGTGGTGGTTATGGTGGCAGCAGCAGTGGAATGGTTACGGCCGTCCCCGATTCATCCCGCACCATCAACATAACCTCTTTTACACCTCCCCCGCAACCCTCTTACTCATCTTCTGGTGGCGGCATAGGCATTGATGCCACTCCCCTAGAGCCTCTGGAGCCCATTGTCTTTGACTCTGCACCTATTGATATGAATGACTTTGGTGCCCGGCCGGTAGATGTAAGCGTGAAGAAGGATAACGGTGGCGGTGGCATGTTCGGAGGCCTCTTCGGCAATTCCCAGAGTGCCACGGGCCCCGGTATAACGCTGGCCACTACGCAGAGGGATCCTGAGACTGAGAAAAAAGAGAAGACCGAGTTTCTGAATAAGCTTCAACGCTTGGAGCAAAAGGGGTTTCCCGTTTCTCGCAAGTTCACCATGGACAATTCTCTGGAGGAGGTGAAGGCCGAGTATTTCCGCCTCGTGGATGCTCGCAATTTGGAGACGAGCATCAAGTTCCAGCGCCAGATGCTGATGGGTGCTATTACCGGCATGGAGTGGCTCAATGGTCGCTTTGACCCCTTTGACATCAAGCTGGATGGATGGTCTGAGTCCGTGCACGAGAATGTGGAGGACTTTGACGAGATCTTTGAGGAGCTGTATGACAAATACAAGGACCGTGGGAAGATGTCTCCCGAGGTGCGCCTCATGATGGCGATCGGTGGCTCAGGCTTCATGTGCCACGTGAGCAACTCTTTCTTCCGTAGCAAGATGCCGACGATGGATGACGTGCTGAAGCGGAACCCTGAGCTGGCCCGGCAGATGGCTGCTGCGGCGGCGTCGCAGGCCGGCCCTGGTTTCGGCAACTTTATGGGGATGGCCATGGGCGTCCAGCCCCAGGGGCAGCCGCAGGGGCAGTCACAGCAACCTCCTAGCTACTCGGCGAATGGCGGGCCTGGGGCTTTCCATCCTGCCACGGCGGTGCCGCCCACAGGAGCCTTTTACGGCGCGAGTCCGGCAGTGCCTTCTCAGGAGTTTGTAGCACAGCAGCAGCAACAGCAACAGATGCAGAGGCAGACGGCGCGTCGCGAGATGTCCGGCCCTACGGGTGTGGATGATATTCTGCGCACATTTGATGAGGTCCGTCGTGCCGAGAACGAGGCCGCCGCGATGCCTCCGATGGCCACCGGTTTTGCCACCCAGCCGGCGGTGGCTGCGGTGATGAGTTCCTCGGCCTCGGCCGTCTCGGCAGAGGATATGCTGAGCCACGCCGAGTCGGCCATGACGGGCGGCACTAGCGGACGGCGCAGGAAGCGGGCCCAGCCTCCTGTAGGCAATACACTCTCGCTGAATGTGTAAAAAATGCGAGGGGATTGTCTATAAATTCTAGAGACTATCCAAGATTTCGCAGAGAGTCTGTATTTTTTTCGCAAGGCCTTCTTCTGTCTGTGTGCTAGCAGAATTACGAAGATCTTCAAGCGGTAGACTATTGATTTTATCTTTATAGTGAATAATCGTATCGTAGAGATTTTGCTTAGAGCATCCTACGAGACGATTATAAGGCGCCACGGGTGTTACAGAAGGGTGTAGTAGGGGAGGAGTGTGGGAGCCGTATGCCTCCCGTCGCGCCTCGGCCGTTGTCAAACAACCGCCCGCGTTGGACACTTGCGGGTGCGACGCGGGTGCAGGTGCAGGTGCAGGTGCAGGTGCGGGTGCGGGTGCGGGTGGAGGTGCGGGTGCGGGAGCGGGTGCAGGTGCGGGTGCAGGCTTCTCTTGCCCACGACTCATAAACCCACTTGTAGTGTGTAGCATAGTAGCTTGGGGGATTTGAGGAGGCCTAATCACTATAGGAAGAGGTTTTGTCACAGGAGTTTTCAGCTTGTCCGCATTTTCCTTAAAGTTCTTCCTCTCAACCGGCCCAAAGGTTTCCTTGAACTGCACAATGAACGCCTTGTAAATCGGATCATTCTCATACAGACTCACCTTCGTCGTGCAAGGAACAGGCAACCGTGTGAAATCGTCCTTCGTATTCGGCACAAAGTCCACAAAGACCTTGTAGCCATTGTAGTCGTTGTGATTTGCATCAAGACCCATCAGCTGATAAATGGGAACAGCCTCAATCATGCGTCCGTCAAGAGAAACATGCGCACGAGAAGAACGCATGCTTTTAAGGCCATACTTGGGAAACTCCTTCTTCAATGCAAATGATTTCTTACCATCCACAGTGATATAGTAGATCTCAATTATATAATAGCCACCTTCAATCTCATGGCGCGTTTCGTGCAACTTCTTAATAGCGCCCGTTTTTATTGAGTTCACGACACATGTTTTGAAAGAATGCCACTTCTCCTTTTTACTGCTAGAGGGTAAGCGCTTCGGATTTGAAGGATGCGTAATATCTAGAATAAATTCTGTCCCAGCAAGTATGCTCTCAGAATACCTAGTTTGTATAATTTCCCTTATGGCCAGATAAACTTCCTCGGAATTGTTTGCCAGATCTCCCAACACAGCTACAGCGTTGAAGCCAATGGAAATTTCACACCCAGATGGCATGAGGGTTTCCGTATCATTGCCTTCGTCATCCACAACAAAGTCGGGCGAATAGCCTCGGAACGGACCTTCCGTTGTCTGCAGGTTCTTCCCAGGAAGTCTCCAGCGAATCGTCCAGCGAGCCTTTTCATAACTCGGCTCCCACTTCGTAAGACACTTCTTCGTTCCATGGCCATTCCTGTGAATATTCGACGTGGCTTTCGCAGCAGCCCACTGAAGAAGACGGCGCTCATTTCGAATCCCACCCCCATTGTCTATAACACTGAGTTTGCTATCCTCGCCATTCAGAGAAATACGAAAGACAACCTTTGTGGCCTTTCCCTGTCCCATAGAACCATCGCTCAGTTCAGGCAGGACCAAGAGCGCCTCTGGAAAGTCCTCTGTATAAGGCACGGCCTCGTGTGCAGAACTACGCCATAAGGCATGGTATTCTTCCGTTGACATTTGTGGGACCTTTGTATGATCTCCACATATGCGTCAATTTTTATTACTGTCACATTCCAAAGTTAATAAGTAGCGAGAAGAGGTTCTTACATTTAGCATTTCAAGTGCTGAATTTATATATTTAGAATTTTATTATAATAACATAAGTCATTATCCACATATATATGGCTATTTTTATTGCTAGTATAGCATTCTTTAATATAATATCCATCTGCATCATATTTATCTAAAATCCATTGTTTATCATTGCATAAGTTGAATGGTATTATTACCATAGCAGAATCAATATACCATATCTCTATCTTATTACCTTTTAACCTACTAAATTGGTTAAATGTATATATCTTATTATTATCAATAATATTCAATAATTTATATATATCTGGATGAACTATATTATCATCATCTATATAGTGTAACAGAGTGTCTTTATTTGTGATTTTACTTAAAGCGTAGTTCCTTTGTGGATTCCCTGATATACCGTCGCCCTTATATACATATTCTTTAATCTTATTATTTCCGTCATTCTTAAATATATTGGGATTATCCTCTATCTTATTTCCATCATATACAATAATCCATTCGTCTATATAATCAAAGTTTATGCTATTCTTAATATGTATTAAATTATTGACTCTGTAAGATGGTGTTATAATTGTGAGTTTATTTGTATTCTTAAAAATGGGTTCACCGCCCCCTTTTACTAATATGAGTAATTTATCATTATCCCATCCAGTAGAGTTTCTATTTAGATGATCAAGTTCTACAAAATACAAATCCTGGAATTCGTGCAATATAGGGGTCAATCTATTTATATAGTCAATTTCATTATATGATTTAAATATATCCTCAATTATAAGGATACCTCCAGGTTTTAAATATTTATACATATTCTCAATAACTCTGATTTGATCTTCAAATTGGTGTGTGGTGTCTTCAATAACAATGTCATATAAGATATTCAAATCAGCAAATGCCTTTATAATACTATCCTTATTTGTTACGTCTATATGTGTTAGTGAAATTCTATCATTGTTAAATTGCTTTCTAAAATTCATTATCAAGTCATTATTATATTCAAGTCCATATATCAGGGAATTTGTAAAATATTCTCTCCACATAAGCAATGAACCACCATCTAGAATACCCAATTCTGCTATCTTCAATTCTTTGTCCTTGCTATTTTTAAATAAACCTTCATAAAATAATGTATAAGGGTGGCAATGTCTATAGTCTGTTACATTATTTCTCTGAGAAGATTTATCTGTATCATACTTTTTCCCAATTTCACACAATACTGATGTATTATTGATGTAATTAAGTTTTAGAGTTGTGGGAGGAATAAATGACATATGATATAATAAATAATAATATATATTTCGTTAGAATACTACGCATATACCGGGTGATATTTTATTTCTCTAAAATTATAAGATATATTCAATAAGGTTTTAGTTATCACCTAAAAGCATATTATACCCTTAAGATTATATGCATGATGAAGCTCGTAACTTTACACTATTTGTGAAAGGAATCCTTCCAGATTTTTTCACAAATAAAAAGGTCCTTGATATTGGTTCTGGTGATATTAATGGTAACAACCGGCGTTTGTTTGAGAGTTGTGACTATCATGGAAACGACGTTGTTCAGGCTCCCAATGTTACGGTGGTATCAAAAACTGGTGCCCTTACATTCAAAGACAATACCTTTGACACTATCATATCTACCGAATGCTTTGAGCATGACCCTGAGTATAAAGCATCGTGGAAAAAGGCATATGCCATGCTAAAATCTGGAGGCCTTTTCTGCTTTACATGTGCATCTATTAACCGTGGAGAGCATGGGACACGTCGCACTACTCCGCGCGATTCTTATGGGACAATTGGAGGTCTACAGGAGATGTCTGATTATTACAAGAATTTGACAGAGAAGGATTTACACGAAGTATTAGATTTGACTTCCTCGTTTAATGTATGGAATACATATTATAATTATATAAGCTCTGATCTTTATTTTGTAGGAATAAAAAAAGCTGAAAATAATATCTATAAAACACCTCTTCCTATTTATTCTGAGAATGGTGTTATAGAAACATCTGCATATATTAACCACTTGGAAACACTTGAGGTAGTTTATAGTAAATACGACACTGATAAAAATGTCACCTTTCATAATTATATAAGACAGTATACAGAATTATTTGAAAAATATAGAAATAAACCCATAAAATATTTAGAAATCGGTGTTTATAAAGGAGGTAGTGTAAAAGCATCTCGCGAAGCATTTAAAAATGCATCGTGTATCTTAGGATTGGACATTAATCCAGAATGTAAAAAGCATGAAGATCTTACAAATAATATTTTTATAGAAATCGGAGATGCAACAAACGCCGATCTTATACAAAAAATCACAGAGAAATATGGGACATTTGATATTATTTTAGACGATGGTTCGCATACGAATAAAGATGTAATAAAGACGTTTGAACTTTTGTTTCCATTGCTAAATGATAATGGATTATACATTGTTGAAGATACAATATGCTATAATAAGCTCGGCTATGTAGATCCTGCCTATGAAAATCATCTGGAATACTTTTTCAAATATACTCGCCATTTGAATCAATGGCGTTTTGATTCAACACAAGGAGTAAAAGATAACTGTATAGATCCTTTTAAGATTCAAAAACAAACGAATGATGTGTTCGAATATTCCATAGATAAAATAGAATACGGTTGTTCATATATTGCTATTTCAAAAAAGATACGCA
>Ga0315905_10003687_pt1 | contig 15753 bp, 24 predicted proteins | sample LakEriMetagenome_5_FD_203522 | JGI IMG/M metagenome (GOLD analysis project Ga0315905, IMG submission 203522) | Freshwater fungal communities from buoy surface, Lake Erie, Ohio, United States - Buoy 4 MA121 | ecosystem: Environmental > Aquatic > Freshwater > Lake | place: USA: Lake Erie, Ohio... | reverse complement strand
GCGGTATCTCTAATATATATATATATATATATAATATATATATATATATAATATATATATATAATATATATATATAATATATATATATATATATACCGCTGACACCCAACAAAACGTCGGATTGAGAGCGCCAGTGGTCCTCACACAATTCCAGAAAGTTGCACCAAACGTCTACACCCTTGACACGCGTAGACGTTTCCACAATTTCTTCCTCGATGGTGCGCCGGACGAGCTGCTGGATGGGGTTATCAGGCGACAATACCTTGTCAGCCGACACTCCCTTCCACAGGGGCGGCTTCTGCACCAGAAATTCTCTCAAGTCAGGAACCTAGAATATCTACTGTATAAAGCACCACTGTACATGGACTTTTCAGAATGTGTGCCTGTCCACGGTACTTCCAGAACAGCTGTTGCAGGCTGTTGAGCAGGACCTCAGACGAGAATCTGCGAGCACGCACGCAGCCCGGCTCGGATCAGCGGCTCAAGGGAGCGTGCGTCAACGGAGGACAGGGATAACAATCGGAGCAGGAACGCTGAGCGACAGGAGGTGGAGGAGCAGCAGGGAGGAGGAGGAGCAGCAGGCAGGCTGCTGTCACTCTGTTTTGAAGAGAGAGAGAGAGAGAAACCTGCCAGGATGGAAAATAGTCTCCTGTATGAGCTGCAGAGGCTCTTGAGCACCGTTGGCACTCGCGTTACCATTCCTCCACTTGGCCAGGTAGAGGCGGGCGAGCTCGACTTGCTGCCGCAGCTCCGCACACTGCGAAAACACCGGCTCTGTTGTTCTTTCAGCATCGAAATGTGTAATGACGGTTACGGATGCTGAGACCCCTTGCCAGCCCGTCACCAGCACCTCACTTCCGTCTATGTCAGCAGGGCCCATTGCCCTCAGCTCACCGTCATGGTTGTTCTCCCCAAGCGCCTGCAACTTCTGGGCCACCACCTTCGAAATCTGTTGGTGCAAAGCGTCGTCGTCGTCATTGGGCCGCATGTCAGCTATCTTCTCGACATCGCATTCAAACAGCCGTTTGGCCCCGGGCGTGTCTGCCGCCCGCAACGCAAAGATGATTCGACCATGTGCGAGACACATGTTGAAAGCAGCAAGGGTGCTCACACGCCCGTTGCCAACGTCCTTGTCCATGATGGTGACCACACGCTCCGTGAGGCACTTTCCAGTGCGGGTGTTCCAGCGCTTGACCTTGCCATCCTCCGACAATGTCAGGAGCTTGTCAGAGTCCTCGGCAAGCACGCACGCCACGCGCTCTCCGCCGGAGAGCGTCTTGGCTGGAGAGCGGAAGAGGCTGCTAAAGCCGCCACCCGTTTGCCGAAGTTCGGATTTTGTCGTCGCTTTGCCAGCACGTGGGACGCTGAGCACGACGGTGATGCCCGTGTTGGTGCCCAGGAACACCTCCACGTCATCGCCGTTGTCTGCAAATCTGGCGTCGCTGCACAGCACCGACTGGCCCTCCTTGGCCTCATACACACTACTCCATGCACTAAAGTTCCGCCAAGTTATTGGCCGTTCTCGAGGTGCACTTCTCTGCCCCTCGGGAAAGAGCGCATCGAGGAGACGCCGGGCGGGTTCCATCTTAACATGTGCGGCGTGAACAGAGGTCAGGGTGAAGATCATGAAAACCACATGTCTCGCATTTGCGAGACACCTTACGTTGACAATCTGCTCGTCGAGAAAGATGCGCACGCGCCCGCATGCAGCGTCGCTCTGTGTTTTCATCTCCTCAATCTCGAGGCACTGCCGCTTCTTGTACCCGCACACACGCCACACGACCGCATAGCCCGGTTCAAGCTCGAGGGCCGAGCCGGCGCTTGGGCTCTCCTCCGCCGGGATCTCCTGCGCACGACAAGATCAGATGTCAGCGCACGTGCGTGCGTGCGCGCGCGCGGATCCCGCGGCTGCGACCACAGTCCCGAGGGCAGCAAAGTACCGTCCGCGCGCTCACCTGATGGTGCCCGATCTCGAGCTGGATCCAGTCCGAGCAGAGCTGGAGGGGAACCTCGCGCAAGACTGCCATTGCCATTTCGCACTCTGCCGCGGGGAGCCGCGGCCGCGCTCCTGCAACGCCGTCATCGAGGATCTCCTCCTCGGAGTCGGTGTCCTTCATCTTGCGAGCCATGAGCGTCAAGAACTCGGGGAAGTCGATGGTGCCGCTGCCGTCGGCGTCCAACTGGCCCGCACGGCGCGACACGACGATGGCACGCCCCTACCGCCACAGCTTCCATACACGAGTTCCCGCGCACGACCACAACCCACTTCCAACGTTCGTGAATCTGAACTCGGATCTAGGCGAGACGCGTGCGGAGGCTAGGGGGCTGCAGACGAGCCTGGGCTCCTCGCCTCCGCGATGCGCAATACCAGCGAGGGTGCGGAGGCGCGAAAACCGCACGGGGGCTCTGCGGGCGGCGCGGGGGCAGACCGCTCGATCAAGCTGGAGCTTGACATACAGAAGGAAAGAATGGGGAAGTTGATCGGCACCAACGGCCAGACTATCAAGAATATACAGGAAAAGGTGAGCACGGTGCGAGTGATCACGCCGGGCAAGGACGACGCGGCGAGCGACGAGTACAAGTTTGTTGCTGTGACGCTAAAGGGCAAGGCAAGCGACGTCTTCAAGGCGTCAAAGATGATCCACGATGTTGCTACAGCCTGCCTCGCAGTGCTGACCTTTCGGATAGGTGCGGCCTCCTTTCCCTGCCCGTCGCGCCCTCGCGGAGGCCATGCCCCGGCGCCTGTGCTGTGCGATGCGGACGATGCGAGTTCCGCATCGTCAGGGCCCTGTTGAGGTGTTGAAGCGTGATATCTGGTGACAGAACCACAATTCGTCGAGCTGCTACAGAGGCCGGGCATTCAGGGGCTCAAGCAAAGCATTGCCGTGGACAACATGTTCTTCCCGCGCAAGCACGACAAGGAGCCAAAGGTGGTGCTCGAGGGCTTCCTCGAGGACGTCACCAAGGCATACCAGTTCATTATTGATGAGGTAGTCAAGGCAGACCGAGATAACCAGAAGGCCAGGGAGAACCAAAAGCTCATGCAGATTTCCCAAAAGCGCATGGGGGGCGGAGCAGGAGCCGAGGTGGGAGCGGCAGACTCGGAAGCTTCAGGCGCGGCAGCAGGAGGTGGAGGCGGCGGGGGCGGCGGAAGGTCTTCCAGGAGGAGCGGCCGACCGAGTGGTGGCAACTCGGCGCGTGGCGGAGGAGGCGATGGAAAAAAGCCGGCTGCTGCCGGAGCAGAGTAGGCGCATTGGAAAGAGAAACCTCTGCACTCCCCCATTTGCTTGTCAGCCGCCACACTGGCATCACACACAGCAGACACCTTGCTTGCGCACAGCATCTTTGGACAAGCTGGTCTGTTTTGTTTGGGCTATCTTTCGGTCGGTGGGGAATGAATAAGGTGAAACACTTGGTGTGTAATCGAGCGATTTATGTCTCGGAATGATTGCCGTGCGCGCCTCTATGTCCGAGATGAGGAGCTGGAGCAGGAGCTCAAGGAGTGAGTCCGCGAGGAGTAAGTGGTGCGCGTTTTTCAGCGTTTTAAGCATGTTTAGTCCACATCCTCCCGGCACCTTACATACTACATGGGCTACTCCAAGGGGAGCTTGCCAACAGCAAGAACACGCGGGGATTGGGAACACGCGGGGATTGGGAACTGTGAAGATTGGGAACTGAGAAGATTAGGCTAACTCTCTTTTCCGGCGCAAAGTCTCAATTAGTACCATATTCTTGATCTGCTGCTGAGCCAATTCGTTTTCAAGTTTCATTATTTTGACCTGCGCGTGCAATCTTCCACGTCAGAGGGCGCCGGAAGGATGAGGAGGCGGAGGCGAGGAGAGGGTTCTTGACTGGCAGGGACTTATGGCCGTGTGCAGCTACATGTGTATGCATGTTTATGTGCGTCTCTCTCGTTCTCTCTCTCGCTCGCTCGCGCGCTTACGCGCGCTCTCTTCCACTTTCTCTAATAGCATGGCTTCATTTCTGGTGTGGTCCGCACGGCAGAGAGCCTCAAAATGTGATGTGATGTGATGTGATGTGATGTGATGTGATGACCCCTGAGGACCCAGACCACTCCCCACTCAGTTAACTGAGTAAAAAAAAAAACCTGCGCATCAAAGGTGTCATCGTCGACGCGTTTGCCTTTCTTGTCGAACTTTATGCCACCGGGGGGCTCAGAGGGTATCTTGGCCATCTGCTCGTGCAGCGCAGCCGTGTACTTTGATACAATGGAGTCCAAATCTGCCAACCCCATTCATACGCATGCAACGCCCGTTGTATTACACAGCCACATACGCACAATTGCGCGCGCGCGCTTTGGTCCAGATCTGCGGACCTCTACACATCCGACGGGGCCCTTTTTTTATGTGTTTGTGTATGCACGCACGTGTGTGTGTGTGGTGTGTGTGTGTGTGTGTGTGTGTGTGTGGTGCACGCGGGCCGAGCCACGCAGACACGTCATATGGAAAATGCATGCATGCAGATGCAGAAGCAGATGAAGAAACAGAGACAGAGTAATAGAGAGAGCGCGCGCGCGCGAGAGAGAGAGAGAGAGAGAGAGAGAGACAGAGTAAGAGGCAGAGGTAGGGAGAGGGATAGCAACAGGGACGGAAACAAAGCCAGAGGCTCCACGCACTCGCACATGAGTTGAGACCAGACTTGCGCACCTTGCCCACTGCCATCTTCGCCGCTTTTGTCGGGTAGCAGCTCGCATACAAAGGCTCGTGACGCGCTGTTCACTATTTCGTCCGCTGGCGAGCGCGACGGGGTGTACAGTAGAGTATTGATTAGGGAGGAGGGGGGCGTGTTACTTTCTTAATTTCTATTTGATTTCGTGAATATCATGGAGGCACGAACAATCAATGGCGGATCTTGCGTGAACAATCATCTTGCGTGCTATCTTGCGCCGACGCGTCGCGCCAGCCTCCTTCATGTAACAGTACGTGTAATAGGAGGGGCAGATTTCTGCGTGCACCCGCTTGCGGTACGACCTTGCTCTCTCACCTGATGCCCTAGCCTTATCAGCAGCCTGCACCTTGACGGCGATCACCTCCTTTTCATATCCGTCCCGGATGATTCGCAACTTACACCATTAGGGGAAGAAAGCGCGCGCGCGAGAGAGAAAGAGAGCGAAAGTGGGACAAAGAGATGTAAGCGACAGCCCAAACATCATCATGACAAACATGCACGCATTGGACATACACGCATCTCGAAACATCAAACATACACGCATTGGTGCATGATGGCACGCCCGATGACCTAAAACGCACGGCCAATCACTTACAAATTCTCGTACGCACAGTCCTCAACCTCATTCACGCATTCTCACAACGCACGCATACCTGATTACTGCGCTGCTGTACACTCGATTGCAGGGTTTTTATATTATCTGCGTCGAACTTGGACTGTTGCTCCAATTCAGCTAGCCGTGTTTTTAGGTCCTGGCAGAAGGGTGCGCACGGCAAGTGGGGTCGATATGAGTGCGTGAGGGTGAGAAAGCGACGCTTTAGGCTTCGCTGTCGCGGGTTTGTGACTAAAATCCACCGACACAGGCATATGGTTCAGCCGTTCTGGTATCAGTACGGTGAGGTAAGAAGAGGATGGGATGATGAGGGAAGTGAGGGAGATGCACCCATGTTCTCCATGTATGTAAACATTTACTTCAGCTGTTCGTGAAAACGTAGATACATACACGCATACGCGCGCGCCCGCGCGTTCTCTCTGAAAACCTGAATTTTTTGCTGGTGCTTCAATGTCTCCTTGCGGCACACGGCTGCTAATTTGATCATTTTCTGCGAAGAAAGTGCGTGACAAAGATGAACAGATTGAGAGACCAATCGCCCACCGAGACAAGAACACTTCGTTTTTGCGCTTAGTGCCCTCAGGAGCGTCACAAGCATCTTTTTATTGATCTTTTCTAGGTTCCGCAAGCTTCCACTCACGCGCACAATGTTAATCTCATGTACCTGGTTCACGGAGTAGAGTTTATCCACCTCGGCACACAGTTCCAGGCAAAAGGGAGTAACAATTTGCTCGATAATTTCCTCCACCTGCAGGTTTTGACTGTCAGCAGACCATCTTGAGCGCCATCTGAGTGGCCATCGTCACGCGTGGGCCTGTCTTCGGACACAGCTTCTCTTTCCCGTCTGACGACGCACCTGAACTCCCACGAAGGGGTTGGCTTCACCGTCCTGGTTCAGGAGCTCCACAAACGGCGTCGAGATCATCCTGCGATTTCCACACCTTTCAGACTTCCTCCAAGACGAATGTTTTCGGCACGATAATTCACCTTTCGGCGGCCTTTGCGTCTATCTTCTGCATGTCCTGCAGCTGTCTCAGCCGCACCTGCATAAGGAAGACAGTGTCGTGAGCATGCACGCCGCTCCCCCCAGGCGCGATGCGACACACCGGCATACTCTGCATCAGCCTCTCGGAGCTGCAGGAATCCCGCAAGACACACGCGGGGCCCGCACCTTCTCCAGGGCCGTGAGGTTGCGGGACTGGGTCTCTGAGATCTTCTCAATCTGCTCTATTCTCGCTTTGTCGATGCGCTCCTGTGCCTTCATCACCTCTTGCTTCGCAATCTGGTACTCCTTAGCCTTTACGCCGTCCATCGCTTTCTTTGCCTGCTCCCTGAAGCCCTGCACGCACACGCAACGCGCCGTCGGCCGTGGAGCAGCGCCGCCGGACGGCCCAGGGGGGATGGAGGAGGAGTGTCAGCGCAGGGTGGTGTGGCCGCACACTCCACACGCGGTGAGGCGCGGGCGCCCGTACGACGCGTCCTCACCTGACAGAGGATGTGGACCCGGGACAGGATGCGCTGCCCGGTCTGAAAGTCGAGCGACAGGTGCTTCACCTCCGCGTCGTCCACATCGCCATCCTCCGCCGACAACGCGCCGCCCACGCCTTTCCTGTCCTTGCCGCCACGGTCTGCCGCGGCCCGGTCTCTGTCCATCGACTCCAACGACGTCGCCTGTCTCGAGTGCGCCACCTCCGCTTCTCTCTGGGAATGACAAAATTGATGGTCCCTGCGAACAGGATAACAAAACCTGTCTAAACCTCCTACAGTAACTCGTTTGAAGTGGATTCATCGACCCTCTCAGGAGAGCGGGATCTGTGACCAGACGTTGGCGCAGGAGTGCGGCCGGGCGCGCACCACGCACACGTCTCGCGACAGGGTCGCGCGGGCACGGGGGAGCGTGCGCGATGGCCGGCGACGATGACGAGGCGTCGGCCGTCAACCGGCCGGGAGGCGTCAAGGCGCTGCTGCAGCAGTTAAACAACAAGTTCTCGGACTCGCATGTGAAGCTGCCCGACGGCACGGTGCCGACGCCCGCGAAGAAGAACACCTTCGTGAAGCGATCTGATCTGCCGGCGCGGGAGATCGGGCAGCCCGCTGCGTCGCAGCAGCAGGGCTCGGCAGAGGGAGGCGATGCGAGCCCGCCGAAGGGGGTCAGGGCGATGCTGCAGAGGGAGGTCAAGAGCTCCTTCGTCAAGCTACCGGACGGCTCCACCATCAAGAACGTCCCGCCGCCGGCCACGAAGAAGGCGGCGGCGCCCGCGCCGGCTGCGGTGGACGACGATTACGAGCCGGCGCCGCTGCATCTGCCAAACCTGCAGGAAGATGCAGCGGCGCCGCTGCATCTGCCAGACCTCAACCTGCAGGAGCACGTCGACGAATACGAGAAGGGCAGTCGCTCCGCGCCCCAGCTGCTGCATTCTGCGCCGACCCCCAATGCCAAGGCTTTTCCCCGTTCGACACCACGGCAGCCTTCACCGCCAATTCTGTCAGATTACCCTGCTCAGCCTGACCAGGGCTCGACGGGCAGGCGGACGCGGGAGCAATCGCCTCCCGTCCTCTCAGACTATCCTCAACCTTCACGATCTGTGCCGCGGGAGCAACCGCTCCAACCTTCCCGATCTTTGCAGCGCGAGTACCCGCCGCGCGAGCAAACGCCCCCCGAGATGCTGCGGAGTGGGGCAAGGTCTTTTAGGGATGGGGCGAACCGCGGTGCTGCCCCGCAAGGCCACCATGGTGGCCCGCAGCACAACAGCAGCGGCTACATAGCGGGGCCACCCGGTGTTGTTGGACGGCACCAGGACGATGAACGACGAGGTCCTGCTGCAGGCAGGGGGGGGGGCGGTGCCGGCCAGAATATGGGAGGCCCTCCCCAGCCCCGCCACGCGCCTCCAAATAGGCAAAGAGAGCAGATGCGTCCCGAGGACGTGTACAATGCAAGGACATACCAGAATGGTGTGAGCTTAGGCACCGGAAGGGACACAGTCGCAAGAGAGCCTGTGAGGGAACCGACGCGGCGGGAAGCAAAGAGTCGGGAGAAGGATACGAACAGGGAGAGGGACGTGGGCAATAGAGAGCACATGCCCAGGGAGCAAGAGCCCTTTGCCAGGGAGCAGAGAGCCCGAGAATCCAGAGAGCCCATGGCTCGGGAATCCCGGAGCAGAGAAGAGAGGAGTGCACGGGAACTCATAAGCATAAGCAGAGATCCAATCGGACGGGATGGGGTGGGTCATCACGTGCTGCCTCCGGCCCCTCCCGCCTTACTGCATGGGCAAATGGCAAAACCTCAGAACGCCAGGCCTGGAGGTGCTGCACTTTTTTGGCCCGTCTGATTCATTTTGGTTCATGCTGCATGTTGCTCCTGTTCTGACGTGTTGCATTTCAGGACCGGTGCTGCCGCATCCGCCCAATCTCTTGCCGAGTGCGAAATTGCACGAGTTTCCAAATCCTCAGGTGCAATTTTGCCTTCTTGTCCGAGCACCTGCATTGCTGTGGCCTGACCATGCATATGAATTACGCTTGAGTGTACAGGTACGCACCCTACAGTTGTAGATGGATGCCTGAATAAGTGTGTGCTGTGCAGAGGTCAGGCCCGCCGCCTCCCGTGAAGCCACGGTCTCCCTCTGAACAGGAGCAAGCCAATGAGACATATCCGCGGCAGTCCAAAGTCAGTGAGTGGGTACGTACTTTGTCTGTGCTTGTGTTCGCGATTCTACCTGTCGTCCCCTCATGTCTGCGCCGGATTTGCCCCGCACCTACGCCATGCTGCCCTTGAGTTTGCAGTACTTGCGCGTGTCTGTCTATCTGTATCTCAACTGCATATGTCCTGCCGCCAAGTCCGTGGCTGAAACAAAGTGCTTCGTGCCATCAGGTACAGGCCATCCCACCGTCAGCGACCAAATCTTCGCCCACCTCACCGCGAATGGTGTCGCGCGAAAGAGAGTTCTCACCGCGATTGGTGCCGCGCGAAAGAGAGGTGCAGAGGCAGAAGCCGCAGCAAATGCACATGCCTGCAGAAAGCTTGCCGCTCATGCGGCAGTCGCCGCCAATGCCGACGCTGCAAGCTCTTAACCACGAGCAAAAGTCACCAAAACCAACACCACCTGCGTCACCTCTCGACTCCGCTGTGAGTGCTGCCCCTGTCTTTTTTTCATTCGATGATATGAACATCGATCACATCGAAGATTAGACGTGAACAGTGTCGCGCAGTGTGAGACTCCTTTTCACACGGGAACTGACTGGCAATATGTGAACAGCTCACGCCCCGTGACTTTGCCGAGATGGCCGTGGGTCAAATGGCCTTGTCAGACTCTGGTGCTTTGTCTATCAGGGCCATTGTGCCATCAAGACCGGTAGCAAACCGGTGTGGAATCGGTGTAAATTTCAAGCGTTTGGAGTCCCGGTCCTTCGAGGTGAGTGCCGTGGCACTGGAAATAGTAAATTTCACCGGCATGCCTTCCGGGATTCCGCATAATGTATGTTTTTCTAAAGGTAGCAAAGAGTTAGGCGAATACCCAGCGGTGAGGTTAGTTGTGGCGTTAAATTGAGGTTGGATCAGGCGATGGCGCTGATTGCAGCTTTCTTGTGATTGGGCAGGTGGTATCCTTGGTGCCGGGAGGGATGGGTGCCGAAAGCGGGCTGATTTTTGTTGGAGACGTTTTGCGGTTCGTGGATGGTAATGACGTTACCAAAATCACAATGCAAGAGTTTGAAGAGCTACTTCTGGGAGAGGATGGCACTACCGTGACACTGTCGTTTGGCAAGCCTGGCTCCACTACCAGCGCCCTGGTGCACGTAGCCGTCAATCGTGGTCCCGAAGGCATATCAAGTGAATCTTCTCTTTCTTCTATGCCGACGGCTGTGCACGCTGTGGTGGACCACACGCCAAGCTTTATCTCGCCAGCGCCTGCTCCAGTCACGCCGGCCAAGGTTCCAGTGTCGAGTGTCCCGAGGGTGCTGGTGCCGAAGGTGATCCACGCAAATCCGGTGGCCATGCAAAGATTTCCATCGAATCGCTCAGATGGTGTGATGCGAAACGACGCAAACGTGAGCTCAAGCACAGACAACCCCGAGAAGCTTGTCGGGGTCGGCATTGTCTTCCACGTCGACGAACATGGGGGACTCCGGGTCAAGCATCTGATACCTGGCGGCCCAGCTGCGATCTCGCAGGAGGTGGTGATGGGTGATGTGCTCTGTGAGATTGATGGCCTCGACGTGTACCGGAAATCAGTGGATGAAATTCAGGATCATGTGATGGGGCCCAAAGATTCAGTTGTTAAGCTGGGGTTGCGGAACCCGGCCAACATATCTGGTCCTGTAAAGCAAGTGCACCTTTTCAGGCGGTTTGATGCGAGTTCTGTCAAAGCAGCCCCGCCGCCACCCGCACCGTTGTCGTATTCCAAGGTGATTGAAATGTTGTACGTGGGGGACTCCGAGATTTCACGGAATATCGGACTGATGAAGGATCTGGACATCAATTGCGTGGTGAATGTGGCCTTTGAGTGCGACAACCTGTTTGAGGCTGACTTCACCTACTCCAACTTTCCCTTCGAAGACCATCCATCGTCGATTTTGACCAGTGGCTTCGACGATGCGTGCGAAACAATTGCGCGTCACATGCACCTTAGCCTGACCAGCATCGTGCACTGCTCCGATGGCAATAACCGCAGCGCTGCCTTTTGCATCGCCTACCTAATGCGCAAAAAGCGCGCCACCCTCAAGCAGGCCTGGAACCTGGTCAAGAACGTCCGACCTACCGTCAATCTCTACCAAGAATACTTCCAGCAGCTGCTTTGGTATGAGAGGCAGGTGCATGGCTCAAACACAATGTCCGAATCGGACATCCCATCCTTCGCGCAGATGCATCGTACGGTGGGCTAGGCCAGAGAATGCAATAGAATTGACGAACCTCATTTGGTCTGAAGTGAATTCACACTTGGTATCCATTCACACTTGGTATCCATCCATCTACTTGACATTGCACTATCTCGCCTCCGTCGTAGCACTCTTACTTCTCGTTCCCTTCTCGCCTCTCATCGCTGTTTGAAGTCCGCAGAACCTGAACATTTTTCTGCTTTTCAATGTATTACAAGAACACTAACCCCGCTGGACCTAACACAGTGGGGAAATCAAACTCGACGGTTTCAGGCGCTCGAGTCTTCTGACAGTGCCAGGATCGCATCCACAGGATCGTTCTTGTTGGCCTTAAGTGCCTTGATTGCTTTGCCGCGGCTGACCTGTGCCTGGTCCATCACCAGCTTGATATCCGACTCCTCCACACCTGACTCATCCACGTCGTCGCCATCATCGTCTGCGATGGCAGCCACGGCGGCTGCGGGCTCGCTCGACACCGCAGACATGTCGGGCTTCTTGAACTGCTCCGCGGCGGCAGCCTGGGCCTGGGCGGAAAGGTCCTCAATCTTGGCCTCGCCAAAGATGATGTATGTGTCAGAAGCCGGCGACTTGAATACGTCGGGCTTTGAGATGACGAAAAGGATGTTCTTGCTCTTCTTGATCGTGACGCGAACGATGCCAGACACGGGCTTCATGCCGAGCTTCTGCATTGCCTTCCTGCTCCATCACAATGCCAACAACTTGCCGTCAGAATGCACCTCACTCCTGCGAAACGGATATATCTCGGGCTCCGGCCGTGATTCCGCTTGAAGTCACAACGACCAGCAGGACATGTTTCCGAAGCCCATGGGCTCCTCCGCGCAAAAATCACGCGACCACGCCTGTGGGCTAGGAGAAGCCCCCCACATCCGCTTGCGACAGGGAGCATGCATGCCCATATTTCCGATCCGCTATTCCTCGCACAGGCGCAACAGTGTTGCGTCAAACCGCCATACTTGCCCGAAGTGCTCACTTTCTCAACCCACCTGGACTTTTTCTCCATCTTGGACTGCTTGCCACGAGCGGTGCCATCGGCCTCCTCGAGCTCGGGGACGTCGTCGGAGTCGTCGTCGGAGTCCTCATCATCGTCGACGTCCTCGATCTGGGGGTCCTCCTTGGTCTTGGCCATGCTGCTGCTGCGCGCCGCGAACGCGACCAGTTAAACACAGGAGAACGGAGCCACGAATACACACAAGTCCCTACAGCCCCCTCCATGCGGCCCTCTCGCCTCAGACGCCTAGTGTGGCACCTGGCCGGCGCAGCCGCAACCATCCTTCAATCCCAGCGTTCAGCCGTGGCGGACTCGGACTGAGCTTCCCGCAAGCGCGCCTAATTGTGCGGCACTGCCAGCCGCCCCTGCGCTTGTTGCCACCGCACAATCACCAGCTTACTTCTATCATCTGTCCCGTCATCCACCCGCTCCAGGCGCCTGCTCGCAAGCCTCCGCCGGCGCCAAGCCGAGGCTTCCCGCCGAAATTGTGACTTGACGACAGGGGACCAGGTGCTGCACGCGCACAACTGAGAGACCGGCGGCCACTACACCCCCGCACCTCACGGCGCTGGGCGGCCCCGCCCTGCCGAGCTGTTCATGGGGCCTCACCCGCCGCCTCACCTCAAGCACTCTCCGGCACTCACCTCTGCCTACGATTGCACGAGGTCACTTTGATTTCATTTTTCAGCGTGGAGCATCACATCTTGACACGAACTACATCATGGCAGCGCGCATCATGGTGTTAGCGTTGCTTTGCGAGTCATCCGGTCAGTCGGCGCCGAATCATGCCCGCCCGCCCCGTCTTGCGGTCCAGTAGATGCTGGGATGGCGCACGCGCGCGGCACCGCTGGACAGTCACAATAGTGGATAGCAAAATGTGTGTCGGGAGCACGCGGTTGCCGCGCAATGGCGTCTGCAGGACCGCACGAGCGCGCGCGCACACGTACACACGCTCACTCGCACGCACGCACGTATGCACGCGCGTGCACACACAAACAGACACACACACACACACACGTACATACACACGTACACACACGCACGTACGCACACCCACGCACACACGCACTTCCAGCACACTAGGCTCCGAGGCACCAGCATCCTGTTTGTGTGCACCTCAGTGGGCTCTGATCGCTCGGGTGTGCGTGTCACAGCTTCTGCGTTTTGTACTCACCCACACCCACACACCCACACACACACAGCTGCTGCGTTCTGCGTGGCGCCGGGGTCTCATGCCGCGGCGTTCAGTCCGTCGTTGCTGCCACCGGGACCAGGGGCAAGACTGCACAACGTGGGCTGCAGGCTACGAACCAAGACTCAGACATCGCCTGCGATGATAGGCAGCTTTTTCAATAGGGCCAATTTCAATCGGGCTGCGCCCGGGCCCAAGAAAGTCTCGTTTGGAGAGCTCGAGATTTCGGAGATGGGAATAGGCACGTGGTCCTGGGGCAACCAGCTGCTTTGGGGCTATGAGGAGAGCATGGATCCGGAAATCCAGGAAGTTTTTGATCTTTGTGTCTCTCGAGGCGTCACTTTCTTTGACACTGGCGACTCTTACGGGACAGGTGTACCACATGAAGCAATAGAGTACACAATACTATGCACGCAATAGAGTACACAATACAATGCATACGATATATACACTACTATGTCCGAGTACTGATGATGGTGTACGATATCAAGCAATAGAGTACACAATAAAATGCATACAATATATACACTACTATGTGGAGTAATGACAACCTAGTAACTCGAGACGTGCCCTTCTTTTTCACTGCAAACTTTCACGGGACAGGCAAGCTCAATGGCCAGGCTGAAAAGCTGCTGGGCAGATTCATGATTGAGTATGCTGCCGCAAACGGAGGCAGGCGCCCGTACATTGGTACCAAATTTGCCACCTACCCGTGGCGTTTAACTGCCGACAGCTTGGTCGCTGCCTGTAAAGCGTCCTCAGAGCGTCTTCAGCGGCCAGTAGACGTGGGACAGGTCTCTTTTTCATCTGTACTAGGTCTCTTTTGACACTTGCGTAAAGAGTCCTCAGAGCGTCTTCAGCGACCAGTAGACGTGGGACAGGTCTCTTTTTCATCTGTACTAGGTCTCTTTTGACACTTGCGTAAAGAGTCCTCAGAGCGTCTTCAGCGACCAGTAGACGTGGGACAGGTCTCTTTTTCATCTGTACTAGGTCTCTTTTGACACTTGCGTAAAGAATCCTCAGAGAGTCTTCGGAGACCAGTAGACGTGCGACAGGCAACTATTTCTGAAAAAAACGAATTCGTTCCTATATTGGCTTTATACAGGAAATACACTAGGAAATATACTAGGGCAATGACTTTGGAGAAGACTTGCCACCCACACTAGTGTCAAAAGAGACCTGGTTAGTGTCAAAAGAGACCTAGGGCAATGACTTTGGAGAAGACTTGCCACCCACACTAGGGCACTGACTTAGCAACACATTAGCAACACATTAGCAACACATTAGCAACACATTAGCAACACATTAGCAACACAACACTTGGCACCCACACTAGGGCACTGACTTTGGAGCACACTCACTCGACACCCACGAACCACTGGACGCCCACACTAGGGCACTGACTTTGGAGATTGTGTGGGACAGATCCACTGGCCCGCGTCAAGCTACGCCCCCTGGCAGGTGCGCTGATAGAAGTCTAATTTGATTGATATTAAATAATAACAATACAGTACCATATTAAGGAATGACAATGACTGCGTCAAGCTACGCCCCCTGGCAGGTGAGCTGATACAAGATTTTAAAAAACAAATCAATAAGAATAATACAGTACTATACCGTGACTAAGGAACGACAATGACTGCGTCAAGCTACGCCCTCTGGCAGGAGCGTGCCCTGTGGGATGGGCTCGTGAAGATGTACAAGGCACACATTCTCAAGTGTACTCTCTATATAGTGATGTCAAAAGAGACCTAGTATATGTCAAAAGAGACCTAGTATATGTCAAAAGAGACCTAGTATTTGTCAAAGGAGACCTAGTATATGTCAAAAGAGACCTAGTATATGTCAAAAGAGACCTAGTATGTCTCAAGTGTACTCTCTATATAGTGTCTTGTGTCTTTCTATATTGAAAACACTAGGGCGCTGACTGTTGAGAATTTTCTCTCAAGGAGGGATACGTGAGTGCAGTGGGTGTGAGCAACTACGGGCCCAAGACACTCCGCAAAGTTCATGCGTACCTCAGGTATGCAGTATCAGTAGGTCTCGTTACCTCTATAGCTCTCTTTTGCATCTATACTAGGTCTCTTTTGACACTTGCGCGTACCTCAGTGACCAGGGGGTGCCCCTGGCAGCAAACCAGATCCAGTACTCCCTACTCAGCCGGACTGTCGGTTCTGAGGTCAAGGAGGTGGTGTAAAAACAAAAATTCATAGCAGTTTAGTTTAGGTTCTGAGGTCAAAGAGGTCGTGTGTCTGTTGATTGGTACTTTAGATTAGTTGTTTAGTTTAGTTATTGGTTAGCTAGTATATATATATATATATATATATATATATATATATATATATATATATTGTAGGTTGAGTAAGAGATGTAAGAGAT
>Ga0315905_10003686_pt1 | contig 15754 bp, 13 predicted proteins | sample LakEriMetagenome_5_FD_203522 | JGI IMG/M metagenome (GOLD analysis project Ga0315905, IMG submission 203522) | Freshwater fungal communities from buoy surface, Lake Erie, Ohio, United States - Buoy 4 MA121 | ecosystem: Environmental > Aquatic > Freshwater > Lake | place: USA: Lake Erie, Ohio... | reverse complement strand
AGCAGTGGGTAATGACACTTTATGTAGAACTCAACAAAGTTCACACCATCCACTTCTTCACCTCACCCAACCTGAAGGATTGGAAACTGACCGGCAAAACCGAAGGCCTGTTCGAATGCCCCGATCTCTTTGAGCTTCCCCTCGACGGCGATCCCATCAAAAGCAAATGGGTACTAACCGCCGCCAGCAGCGAATACATCGTCGGCACTTTCGATGGCAAAACCTTCAAGCCCGAGACCCCGAAGCTGACCGGGCACCGAGGCAAAGGCTTCTACGCCGCCCAAACTTTCAGTGACATCCCGACAACCGATGGCCGCCGTCTCCAAATCGGCTGGTTCCAAACACCCACCCCGGGCATGCCTTTCAATCAATCGATGACCATCCCGCTTGAACTCGGCCTGGTTTCCACCAAAGAAGGCCCCCGCCTCACTTGGGCGCCCGCACGGGAACTGGCTGCACTGCGGGGCAATTCCATCCAGTTGAAAGCGGGGGAGGTTGGGCCCGATTCAGCCAACCCCCTGAAGGCCTTCACTGCCGAACTGCAAGAGATTCGCGCCGAGTTCACGCCCAAGCCCCAAACCGAGGTCGTCTTCACCGTTCGTGGAGCGACCATTGCTTACGATGCCGCCAAAGCCGAATTGGTGGTGAATGGCCATAGGGCTCCAGCGCCGCTGATCAACGGCAAGCAGCGGTTGGTTATTTATTGCGACCGCGCCGGCCTCGAGGTGTTTGCAAGCGATGGGCTGGCCTATGTCCCTATGCCCTTCATTCCCAAGGGTGCTGATATGGCTGCCAGTCTCAAAATAAAGGGTGCCCCCTGCGAGTTCACAAGCCTAGAGGCTCACGCTTTGAAATCCGCCTGGAAACAGTGATAGATTTAGTTTCATTTGTTCCGTTTGCTTGAGGTGCCTATGAGCAGTCAGTGGATAAGCGTCGCCGCTTCAGATGGTTCCGGTTACTTCCAGGGGTATCTGGCATTGCCGCAGTCTGGCAAGGGCCCAGGCCTGGTGATCATTCAGGAAATTTTCGGGGTCAACGAGAACATCCAGAAGACCGCCGACCTGTTTGCCGAGGAGGGTTATGTGGTTTTCGCCCCAGACATCTTCTGGAGGCAGGAGCCGGGCTTGCAAATGGGCTACAGTGCCGAGGAGCGCCAAAAGGGCCTCGACCTGATGGCCAAGCTGCACGAGAGCCAAACCATCGCTGATATCCAGTCGGCGATAACCGCCTTGCGCGGCCATTCCGCGGTGGCGGGTAAGGTGGGTGTCCTTGGCTTTTGCATGGGCGGCAAGCTGGCTTATCTATCTGCTTGCCGCACCGATGCCGATGTGGCAATCGGCTACTACGGGGTAGGCCTTGAAAATTATCTTGCGGAAACGCTTCGCTGCCCACTGGTTCTGCACATTGCCGCCGATGACCTGATGGTTCCTCCTCAGGCGCAACAAAAGGTGCTGGCCGGTCTGGCTGATAACTCGCTTGCGACCACCTATGTCTACCCTGGAGCAGGCCACGCCTTCGCTAGGATTGCTGGGGCTCATTTTCACAAGCCGTCCGCTCTCATGGCGCACGATCGTAGTGTTAGCGCACTAAAAGCGGCCATGAGGTAGAACTGAAGGATGTGTTGCTAGGGCAAAATTTAGACTCACATTGTTAGGTCTGCAGATTATCCCTGTTGCCTCATGGCAAACCCTTGGAGGGTGATAGCCTCTTTCACCTGTCAGGGGTGGTCTTTTCTTTTAGGCTCGCCAGGTAGTCGAGCAGGTCCACCGCTTGCTGGGCGGTCAAATCTCGCAGCAATAACTCGGGCATTTGCGATGTATTTAAAGTTATTATTGACGCCACCTCTGTCGCCGCGATCCTGATCTCCTTGTCCTCCGCCGTCCGCAGCACCAGCTCATTGGCGGTCTTGCTTGACAACAGCCCGCTGAGTGTTTTGCCGGTCGTTGTTTCTACCAGTTGGGTAGCGTATTTTGGGTCAATGGTTTTGGACGGATAAAGAATATGTTCCAGGATTTGCTCCCGGTTATATTTCAGGCCTATGCCACTCAAATCAGGCCCAAGGGTGCTGCCCAGGCCTTCCACGCGGTGGCACGCTGCGCAGCGGGGCCCATTATTTTGATGGAAAATCTCTTTCCCTTTTGCCTTGTCCCCTTTCAGCGCCAGCAGGCTGGCAGGTTCAATTTGGCCGCCTAGACGCTGCAGGCGTTGCCCGGGTGGTAAAAATCGCTCCAACAAATCCCGCACCCCGGGGTTATCAGCTTTGGAGATTGCCTCCAACAAACCAGGCTTCGCCTTTTCCAGACCGGTCCCTAGGTCCATACCCCGTGCCAGCACCAATCCTTCCAAGGGCCCTGCTAAAAGCGGCTTCATGGTTTCTGCATCAGCAATCCCTATTTTCTTCAACCGAGCTAGTGCGCCACCTGCCTGCTCGGTGGAGAGGTTTTTGCCCGGTGCTGTGGGTGCCATTTGACTGATCCAGTCATGCACTAATCCCAGACCCTGCACGTCAATTAAATCGGCTCCCAAATGTGGCATGTGCCCCGATCCGGTTTTCGCCATGCGGTAATACAAGGCCGACCGGTACGGATCACCCGCCGTGATCAACGAAGCATCGGGAAGGCCAAAAGCACCCTGCACCGGCTTGATGCCCACCAGCTTGCTTTCAGCAAGCGGGATATGCTGCCGAAGGTCAATCGTGGCGGTTCCCCCCGCACCAGATTGGTGACAGTGCGCGCAATTGGCATGCAGGTACGATCGGGCCCGGTTCTCCAAGCTTTCCTTGGGGCTCAGGGGATCAGACAACCGGTTGATCGTCATGGTATCGGTGGCTTTGTCGCCGTCAGCCTTGCGGTATTCCACCAGCCCCAATCGCCTTAAGCCGGCCAATCCGGATTCCCCGGGGCGTTCACCGGCATTGCCAAGGTCCAGTTGCATCGGTGTGAACGCGAGCGCGTGACCAGCCCAAGGGTTATGGCAGGTCATGCACTGTGAGCGTCCGGCGAAGTGCCAGGTTTGCTTCCGGAAGCCGGATGCTTCACTTGGATCGGCCACGGTCAATTCCCGGTCCCGCCCGCCCGCTTCCACCAGCTCGGCTTCGGTTGCCTGCGGGTTCCAAGCGTAGGTGTACCCGTTCCAATTCTTGCCATCAAAATGCAGGATCTGCGTTTCCACCGCTTGCTGGCGCGAGCCTTCCGCTGATTTCAAAGGCAACGACAGCGTCTTGACCAAGACCCCGTCCTTGGGCAGGAATACCTGCCCTGAATAGAAGGTTTCCCGAATTGGAATCGCTCGGTCATAAAACCGGGCAGTGCTGTTGCCGGGCAGGGCAATCCATCGCTTGGTTGATGCTTGATCGACAAACTGGGGGCTATTGATTGCAAAGGGATAAACCCCTGAGGCGGCAAGCTGTTGACTGGTCGATTGGAACAGCCCGGTCTCGCTCAGGGTGCGCGGAAATTTCTTCGGGTCAAACGAGGCTGTCTCGTTGGGCACCAGTTGGTAAATACCAGCGTCTTTTTCTTTGTAGTCGAGGAAATACAACTCCTGGTCATGGTCGAGACCAAAGGCGATGATTTGCTGGCTCGTTTGAGCTACTTGGCGGTGGCTGATGCGTTTGTCTTTGTCAAACTGGCTTGCCCAAAGTTTTCGGGTCACCCAATCGCCGCAGATGTAATGACCCTGCAATTCCTTCAAGCGAGTGCCGTGGTAGACAAAGCCGCCAGTGATTGAAGCCGCCTCGGTGTGCGGGAAGCTGATGTCTGGGCCGGATATGGGCGTGGGCCCACGCTTGCCCTCCGGGTTCACCACCTGGGGGCCTTCCATCACCGACCAGCCATAGTTGCCGCCGGCCCGCACCCGGTAGACCATTTCATACATTTCCCAACCCACATCCCCCACCCACAGGTCGCCTGTCGGCTGATCAAAACCCATGCGCCACGGGTTGCGAAAACCATAGGCCCACACCTCGTGCCTGGCCTTGGGCAAATGGACGAACGGGTTGTCCGCCGGGATGGCGTAGGGCAACGGCTTGCCTTGGGCATCTTTGCCCTGTTTGTCCACATCGATCCGCAAGATCGAGCTGAGCAGGTCACTGATGTCTTGGCCTGTCTGCAAACGATCGGGCGGGGCCGGGTCGGTGGCGTCTCCGGTGGAGATGTACAAGAGGCCGTCCTTGCCAAAGTGCAAATCACCCCCGTTGTGTCCGCCGCCCAGCCAGGTCAGCAGCACACGCTCGCTGGCCACATCGAGGTGATGGGAGTTGTCGAGGCGAAATTCCGATACCCGTGTTCCTTGCGGATGCGGGCCGTTCTTGCCGCGAACCACATAGCACAAGTAGCAGAGCCGGTTTTCGGCATAGCGGGGGTGGAATGCCAGGCCGTAGAGCGCCTCAAAGCCACCGTATTGTTGGGTGTCCAGCTTCAGGCTGCTGGCAAGATCGATGAGCAGATCGGCCTTTTCGCAGGCTGGATTGTTCATGAAGGACCATACTTTTCCGCCCTGCTCAGCGACCACCATCCGTTTTTCAAAAGGCGCGGTAGTGATCAAGACAGGGTTGCTGAAGCCCAGTTTGGCAAAAGTCCTTTCCGATCGAAAAGGCGGCGGAGCCTCAGGCGAACCGGTGATGCGGGAAGTGGACCATGGAACCCGTTTATCTTGCGGGTTCTGCTGAGCGTTTCCGTGGCCGAGGCCGAGCAATAGAGTCGATAAAGCGATTAAAAAGATCATGCGGCTATTGATGATGACACCTTCTCTTTTCGCGTTGGTCCGTTCAGCAGCCGGCCAAGGGGTTTGTGCCGCACCAACAGGTGGTAACTGGCAAGCAGGATGCTGGTGATAGTCATCAGCAGAAAAAGGAATTTCACCCGCGCTTGCAACCGCCAGTCGGCCACCAGAGCCTGCCCGGCTATCATTAGGGGCTGGTGGGCGGTTAACTCAACGGTTCTTATCGGGCCTTGCATGCGCGGATCCGTGCTGTGAATTTTCGGGAATTTGCCCCAATGATACCCGGGTTTGGCAGAGGCGGTAATTCGGCGCTGCCCTAATCTCTTGGCTATTTTCAATGGTTTTCAGATTAACCGACAATAAGGGCTTGGTGTAATGGGTGAAAAATAGGTGATACTAGGGGCTGGCTTTATAGAGGGGGTGTGATGCGCTCGATACTTTTGGGAGTTCTGGCTTGGTTGATACCGGCAATGGCTTTGGGGGCTACGCAACCCAACATTGTTTTCATCCTGGCGGATGATCTGGGCTACACCGATTTGGGGTGCTTTGGCAGCGGTTATTATGAAACGCCCAATATTGACAAGTTGGCAGGGCAGGGGGCGAAGCTGACTTGTCACCACCATTGCCAAAACTGCACCCCGACGCGGGCTGCCCTGATGAGCGGGCAGGTTGGCGCGCGGACCGGGGTGTACACGGTGGGGGGGATTGATCGGTTTGATTGGCAATCGAGACCGCTTCGGCCGGTGGAGAATGTGACGCAACTTCCTTTGGACCGCGACACCATTGCGCAGCAATTGAAAAAGGCCGGCTACGCAACCGGGATGTTTGGCAAATGGCATATCGGGCAGAACGGGCCTTACCATCCGAGCAAACGGGGGTTTGATGAGGCGGTTGTCACGATGGGTAAGCACTTTAATTTTGAGACCAGCCCTCCAATGGATTACCCCAAAGGGCAGTATTTGGCCGACTTTCTCACGGACAAGGCAGTTGACTTTATCGGGCGCAACAAGGCCAAACCCTTTTTTCTGTATCTGCCGCATTTTGGCGTGCATTCGCCGCATGATGCCAAGCCTGAACTGGTGGCGAAATTCAAGAACAAGAAGCCGGTGGGCGGGCATGGCAACCCGGTTTATGCGGCGATGATTGCCAGCGTGGACGAGAGTGTGGGCAGGGTAATGCGGGCGCTGCAGGATCATCAACTGGCCGACAACACGGTGCTGGTGTTTGCAAGCGACAATGGCGGCGTGGGTGGATATGTCCGCGAAGGGATCAAGGCTGACGGGAAAGATATCACCGACAATGCGCCGCTGCGGAGTGGCAAGGGCAGCCTGTATGAGGGGGGTACACGGGTGCCGTTGATCGTTCGCTGGCCGGGTGTGGTGAAGGCTGGCGGGAGTGTTTCGGTTCCCACCATTCATGTGGATGTTTATCCCACCTTGCTGGAGATCGCCAAGGCTCCCAAGCCTAGGCAGGTTCTCGATGGGCAAAGTCTGGTTCCGTTGTTGCGGGACAGCGAAGCCAAGCTGGCGAGGGAGGCGATTTACCAGCATTTTCCAGGTTATCTGGGTTCCGGGCCGGGGAAGTGGCGCACGACGCCGGTGAGTACTGTGCAGGCTGGGGACTGGAAGCTGATGGAGTTTCTCGAAGACGGGCATCTGGAACTGTATAATCTGGGCGACGATTTAGGGGAGAGCCGGAATCTGGCAGGAGCGATGCCAGAAAAAGCGGCGGAGTTGCGGCTCAAGCTTCTGGCTTGGCGCAAGGAGGTGAAGGCACCAATGCCTGGCAAAAACCAAGCAGGCAAGCCGGGGCAGAAGCGGAATAATGCGCCGGGGAAGTAAATGCCTGAGTGACATACAAAGATACAGTATGTGATTTTTGTAATAGCTTGGTTGGCGGGTTATTGATGGGGTGTACTATAGAGCCTTTTAATCATGCTTATTCTCTTTTAACCAAGCCGCCAGCTTAGTTAAAACCTCGTCAATGGTCATTTTTTGGATGGTGAAGGGTGGCTGGAAGGGCACCCAGCGGTGGCCTGCGTGCTCGGTGGAAATGATGGGTTGGTCGTGGTCGAGCCAGGCGGCGAAGTAATAAACCTCTTTGGCAGAGAGTTGGCCGGGGTTTTTTCGGTCGGCGACGGTGTAGCGCAGGACATGGCGGAAGCCTTCGATCAGGCGGATGGCGGAGGGGTTGATGCCGGTTTCCTCTTCCAGTTCGCGCAGGGCACCCTCGAGAATGGTTTCGCCTTTCTCGAGGTGGCCTTTGGGGAAATCGAGGCGGTTGTGGTGCTCCATGAGCAGCACTTCGGCGGGGCAGCCGGGGCGCAGGATGACCACTCCGCTCGCGCGGACGGGGGGTTCACTGAGGGAAGGAATATTCATCATGCTAGACATTGTAGGCATGAGACATAGTTGGATCAAGTGAGATGCCAGAGGATTTTAAGGCGATTGGCGATATTGGGTAAATCATCGAGGGCGGTTTGGAGGGTTTGCCGCAGCTTGAGGATGGGTTCGAGGCTTCCTGGGCCGGGTTCAGGTTGGTCGGTGTGGCGGAGGCGGATCATCCAGGCGGAGGCGGCATTGGCGCCTGATGGGCCGTGTTTGTCCCACCAGCCGCGGGTGACTTCCACCCTTACCAAACCTGCCTCTGGGGCGTGCGTTGGGGCGGGCCAAAGGCGGACAAACCAGGAAACCAGATCACGGAAGGTTTTGTTGCCGGGCAAAAGGAAGGCGGGGGTGCGATTGCCGGTCAAAAGTTCCATTCTGCAGCGGGAGCCTGCCGGGTGAAGGAGCTCACGGGGGTGGGTTTGGTCGATGGCCAGCAGGTGGAAATCATCGGAAGATTCGGCCTCCTGGCCTAGGCCGTGGATATGCAGGTAGCGAAGCCTGCCATCGAGCCAGGCGACGCGACCGGAGGGGGCGGCGGCTTGCAAGGCCTCGCCCAGAAGAGGCATCAGCTCGGCTCGGGCGCGGAGGATTGCCTGATCTAGCAGGGGGGCGGTCTGAAAAGTGGGCACTCGCTTCCCATCGGGTCCGACAGGCCACATGGCGGTCAGCAGGCGAATACCCTCGTGGGTGAGACGGTCGATTGATTCTTCCAGGCGGATTTCCGGCAGCGAATCGGCGCATAGCGAAAGGACGGTCTCCTGAATCAGGGGCCCGGCTTTGTCGGGATTGCCAGCGGCATCGAGGGAGATCGAGCCGGCGGCCAGTTTTGCCAGCCAGACCGGCAGGTGGCGACCGGCAGGGTCGTTGGCATGGCAAAGCAGCTGGCCTTTTTCAACCCCTGCCAGAACCATGCTTGGGAAATAGTTCAGCGATGGGTGGCCTGGAAGGCTGACCGGCTGCCAAGCGTTTGGTTGGGTTTCTAGATCTACCTTGGCGGGCAGGTCGTCGGGTGGAAGGGGCGAGAGGGGAACAGGTGGCCCCTCGGAAGCCTCCCAATCGCTGAGCGGGTCGAAAAAAGGCTGGTGTCCGCCGCGGGCCAACAAAGCCGGGGTGGGTGGCATGTGCTCAGGCATGGGAAGGGGCCATCCTCAAGGTGTCTCACCGGGGGCGGGCGGGTCGGTCAGGGCCAAGTCGGCCAGGCGCTTGGCGGCGGCAATGCGACTGACCAGCAACAGGGTGGCGAGGCGGCTGCAGGCCAGGCCCGGGGAGATGGATTTGCCGCGGTCTTGGGCTGAAAACCAGGCGCGAACCCAAGGGGCGGGCATGAGCAGGCTGGCCGCGAAGAGGTGCGCCTCGTTCTCAATATAATCCAGCTCTTTTTTAGAAATATTGCCGCCCTCTTCGGCTGGCAGGTCGTAGCGCAAGATGCCATTCTGGTCGCGCGGGCGGTGCAGCAGGTGGTGGCCCAATTCGTGCGCCATGGTGAAGCGCCTGCGGGTGACGATATCGTGGGCGTTGACCAAAACCACGCTGTTTGAGCCGCGGTGCGCCATCAGCCCGGCCAGGGGGGAATGATCCCGATCGGGAACGGGTTCATCCCCTCCGGGGTTTCGGGGCAGGCGGAGGAATTCGCGCGCCCTTTGTCGGGTGAGGTCGGGTACCGGCTGAAAGAGGATGCCAAAGGCCTCGAGGATGCGCGTTACCGGCACTGGCCCCACGGGTGGCGAGGATACGAAAAAAGGAAGCCCCACCATGCGGAGCGCCTCGGCGATCCACCGGTTGATCAGATCGGTGCGGAGCGGGGGAGTGGCGGCGGTGTCGGTGGGTTGCATTGGGTTGGCCACTCAGCGCACCGGGCCATCCGCCTGGGGGGCATCCGGAGGCAGGGTGGGCAATTCCGGCGCTTGGCGGGCGGCCAGCATGAAGGTGTCGACCTCAGCCTGGTTGGAAACCTTGCGCCAGAGATGCCGGATGTACTCGGGCGAGGCTTCGATGCCGCGGGCCAGCATCCAAAACCGCAGCCCTTCAGCGTCACCCGAGGCGGGCAGATTGTCGCCACAGTTGGCCAGCGCACTGTGGGCGGCCTGGTCTTGGACAGACAGGCCTTTCGAGGAGAATTCTGCCACCAATTGGGCCGCTGGGGGCCCCAGATCTTCCGGTTCTTCCACCCAAGAATGGACGAGAACATTGAACCGTTCGAGCCGCTCGGGGGAACTGTCGGATTGCTGCCAAACCTCGAGGGCGGTGTCGAAATCACCGAGGTCGAGCGCCTCAACCAGACGACTTTCGAGCAGGTGCTCGCCAAAAACCACACCTTGGCTAGCGGGGCCACTGTGGGGATCCAGTTTGGAATTCAAACTGGGATTTGGGTTGGGTTGTGGTTCAGTGGTCATTGACAGACCTCCGGGGTTGTGGCGCACAGGGCCCGCAAGCGTTTTAGGGCCCTGCATTTGCGCATGTGCACCTGATCGCTGGTGATTTCCAAGGTGGCCGCGACCTTGGCGGTGGCGCGTTCCTCAATCAGGGTCAGGCGCAGCACTTCCTGATCCAGCGCGGAGAGTTTGGCCATCGTTTCACCCAACTGGGCCAAATTTTCCAGGCGTTCCAACCGATCCAGGGGGTTCTCGTTACCGGTTTGGGGCGCACCTTCCAACACTTGCTGCCCTTCCGAGCCTAAATCGGACACAGATGTCGCCGATTTGCGCCGTTTCGGGTTCTGCTCCTGAAGAACCTTCATGGCGATGCCGACCAGCCAGGCCCCGGCGGGCTTTGCCGGGTCGTAGGTATCCACCACCTCCAAAGCCCGGAGGTGGAGGTTTTGGAAGGCATCCTCCGCCAAATCGTTGACAGTGTCGAAATTGCGTGTGGCGAGCATTTTCCGCAAACCTTTGCGCAGAAAGTTCTTAAGGAAATTTGCCTCAGCCGCCAAAGCAACCTCAACCTGGGCTCTACCCGGCGCGTGAGCCTGGTTTTCGCCAGATTTTGGCACCGACAGGATAGCGGATTCGGGCTTTCCCACTCCAGAACCCTCTTCCCTGCCAACCACTTCTTGCAGGAAGGGGAAGAAATCTTGCAGGGGAATTGACAAATAAATAGACCCGGCCGGGTCGGGGCAGTTTTTGCAGTCTTGGTGACTCGCCTTACAACCCTCCCTTACAACCTACCAAAACCATGTGCAGACAGGAATTCAGAGCCAGTCGTTGATTGACTGAGGCTATCCACAGGGGGTAAGCTCCAAAGAGCAGGTATTTGCGTCTGATCGGGGGCCCCGCCTTCCCCCGGGCCGCGCGCTGTGCCGCCTTGGAGCAAGGCGGGGTACCTCCCAACGAAAACCTTGCGCTTGGCTGGTGGGCCCGAGTGGGGCGAGAACAGCAGCGCCGATTACCCAGAACCGTTGACCCAGACACGGAGAGCTTCCCATGTTCGCGATCAATCAAGGTGTCACGCGCGATTTGTGCGACGGTTTGACCCGTCGTGAACTGCTGAGGGTAGGCGGCTCCAGCGTTATGGGTTTGGGCCTGGCCAACCTGATGGGGCTGCAGGGCGTGCGTGGCAACGATGGTGCCGGCTCTTATGGTGGCCCGGGATTCGGCAAGGCGAAGAGTGTGATTTTGGTCTACTTGCAGGGCGGTCCAAGCCATCTTGATCTGTGGGACCCCAAAGAAGGTGTGCCAGACAATGTGCGGTCGATCTTCAAGCCGATCAGCACCAAGCTGCCTGGTGTGCAGTTCACCGAGTTGTTGCCGAAGCTTTCGCAGGTGAACGACAAGTTCACCATGATTCGCTCGATGAGCTACACGCCTGTGGGCCTGTTCAACCATACCGCTGCGATTTATCAGATTCTGACTGGCTACACAGCGGACAAGGTGAGCCCATCGGGGCAACTGGAGCCGCCAAGCCCGAAGGATTTTCCCACCGCGGGCAGCCAGGTCGCGCGTCTGAAGCCGCCCACGGGCCCGATGTTGCCCTTTGTGATGATGCCCCGCCCGCTGCAGGAGAGCAATGTGGTGGGCAAGGGGGGTGGCGCGGGATTCCTCGGGCCAGCTTACGACCCTTACACGCTGTATCCCGCCGGCGACGATATGGACATGTCGAAGATGGACAGGATCACGGTGGACGACCTGCGGTTGCGGGGCGAGGTTGGTAAGCCCCGGCTGGAGCGTCGCGCGAAGTTGCGCGACAGCATCAACCAGGGGATGGACGACATTCAGCGGGCGACCGCGAAGATGGATATAGATTCTTACTACGCCAAGGCGCTGGATTTGGTGCTGTCGGGCAAGGCGCGGAGCGCGTTCGACCTGAAGCTGGAGAAGGATGGCACCCGCGAGATGTATGGCCGCAACACCTTTGGCCAGTGCTGCCTGCTGGCGCGCCGGCTGGTGGAGGCGGGCACCCGTTTTGTGGAGATCAACTGGCCGAAGATCGCCAATTCGGACAACCACTCGTGGGATGTGCACACCGGGTTATCGCAGCGCATGAAGACCCAGTCGGCCCCGATGCTGGATGCCGGCCTGTCGGCCTTGATTTCGGATCTTGACCAGCGGGGTCTGCTGAGCGAGACGCTGGTGATCGCCGTGGGCGAATTTGGCCGAAGCCCGCAACGGGGTGTTTCGACCAGTGGCAACGACAATTCGGATGACGGTCGCGACCACTGGCCCTATTGCTACACCGCAGTGGTGGCCGGAGCGGGCACCCGCCGCGGCCATGTGCATGGCAAGAGCGACAAGACCGCCAGCGCGCCGCTGGAGAATCCGGTGCACCCGCGCGAATTGTTGGCCACGCTGTACCACAGCTTGGGGATCAATCCGGCGACCATCGTGATGAATCACCTGAACCAGCCGCGTGAGCTGGTGCAGGCGGAAGCGGTCACCTCGATTTTGGCCTGACGCAATTGAACCTGAAGGCATCGCCCATGTCTTTTCGACCTATGGAAACCCGCCCATGAGCAGCCCGCAGGCCCGACGCGAGCTGCTCGTGAGGCTTTATGGTTTTGATTTTCCGGAAGACCTGCACCGTTTTTTCGCGGCGTGCCGGCAGGAGAAGCCTTTGGAGCCGTTGAAGGCCCTGGAGGATTCTCTTGGCCTGCGTCTGGTGGGGCCTTTTGAGGTGCTGGCCGGGCGGTTTGACAAGGTGGAGCCGCCGGCGCCCATTCTGCTGCAGGGCCGCAAGCGATGGGATCTGCCTGAGTTTTTCCCGGTATTGGAAGAGATTGACGGCACCCGCCGAGTGGGATTTTTTCTCGATGATCCTGACCATGGCGGCTCCTTTGGGGTGGCGGTGGCCGATTCCGAGAACGGCCCGAATATTGAGGTGGAGGGCGAGGCCCTGGCTTGGGTGCTGAGGTATTGGCTGGAGGAAGCGGTCTGCGAGATGGAGGAAGACCCGGAGCTAGCCGGTGACGAGGAGGCCAGGGTGTTCCGCCAAAGTCTGGAAGCGCTACGGGCGCCTTTGGACCGCCTGTTTAGCCGGGCCGGATTGCCGGTAGTCCAAGAAACAGGCAACGCTTTCATTGAAGTGATGCCGCATCATTTTGAGCGCGATGAATTTGTGGCCCTGACCACGCAGGACGGTACCGGTGTGGTGGCGCCATTCAACCAGAGCGAGACCCAGATGGACCCCCGGCGGGTGCATGAGGCGGTGTGGCGGACCAAGGGGATAGAGTGGCTGATCAAGAAAGCCGCCAAGATGTTGAAGAAGGGCCAGCCTGGGGTGGCGCTGCTGATAGGCAGAGAGCTTTGGGCGACCGGGACACGGAAGCGCCGGGCCATTGCAGCCCCGATATTGGAGCAAGCCTACTTGGCGCTGGGCAGGCCGAGTTTGGCGAAGGTGGTGCAGGCAGACCGGGCCTGGCCGGACCGCGAATGGACGGATGTTGCCAGCGTGGTGGAATAAACGGCTGAATGGCAAGGCAAGTCAGCCTGGCTGATCCTGCGCCGATTTCGCCGGCAGCAGCAGCTCGAACAGCGCGCCACCCTGTGGCCCGGGGCTGTAGCGGATGATGCCCTGGTGGGCCTTGGCGATGCTGTTGCAGATGGCCAGACCCAGCCCGGTGCGGGTGCCGCCGTGGCCATTAGGGCGGACCAGCCGCTCCGATTGCGACCGGAAGAACCGCTCGAATAGCTCGGGCACATCCTCAGGCGGCACTCCCCGCGCCCACGTCCAGCACCCCGATCGACACCATCGGCTTGCCATCCACCTCGGCCGGATGCAGCCGCACCCGCACCAGCCGGGAGTGGGTGTCCACGATGAGGCGCAGGTCTTCGTCCACGCCCGAATAGGCCAGGGCGCTGATGAAGTTGTAGTTGGAGACTGAACCCGCGCGGGTCTATGTGCGGGAAGATAGGAGCTACATCTACAGTTGCCGATCCTGCCGGGGGGCCAGCCCGGTGGTGGCAAGCCGGGGTGGAATTTCCAGGTGCCGCCCGAACCCCTGGTGCGCATGCCCGAGGTGCAACCTCCCCCGTGCCTGGCAAGCGGCCACATCACCTTCGGCAGCCTGAACAACTTTGTGAAGCTCAGCCCCGTCACGCAGGAGGTGCTTGCCTTCTTTGGGGAGCGTGGCGTGCAACCTGACCGCGTGCATATCGTCGGCTACCAGGATGGTCCGGATTACATCCGCACCTACCACACGATGGACATCGCACTCGATCCGTTCCCCTTCGCCGGTGGTATCACCACCTTCGACCCCTCGTTCACTGGTGGCGTACGGGTGGGAGTTGCCGATTACAACAGCGACGGTACACTCGACATCCTCGCAGCCTCGGGCGTCGGGGCCCGCGGCACCATGAATGTCTTCAACTACGAAACCCTGGACCTGATCGACGCGCTGTTCATCTCCGACAGCACCTAGGGCACCGATGTGGCCAGTAACTTCAGCCGGGGCAATTTTGGCCCCCTCTCCCGTGGGTGGAGGGGGGAGTAGTCCGCGGATTATCCCTTTGGTTTTCCAGGGCCTGTCTGCTCCAGGAGCATAGAGATCACAAGGGAGTCGGGCACGAACAGATTATCCAGCAGGTTGTTGAAGGGGACCTCGTTGACGGCTTGGCCTCGGTCATCGTTGATGATGGTGCCCTTGGCTTGGGAATCGAAGATGCCCACAAAGGAAAATCCACCGGTCAGATTGACGAAAAAGTACTCATCGGCTTCGGGAACCTTGTCCCCGATGATCTCGATGGTGATGGTGGCCTTGGTGGAACCCGCGGGGATCAGAACAGTGCCCGAAGCGGCTAGGTAATCCAGGCCGGCAATGGCTGTGCCGTTGGCGGTGCCCCAGCCGATGGACACATCCACGGAAGAGGCGACCGACAGGTTCAGTGGGAAGACGAGGGAGCGGGTTCTGTTGTTGCCCTCCCTGGCGGAAGCATCGAGGATGGTTGCCAAGGGATTGGGCGTGGAATCGTCATTCAGGATAGTGCCTACGCCCTGGCCGTCGAGGATGGTGGCCCCTAGGGGGTTGCTGAGATTGACGAAGAAATATTCGTTGGGCTCGTAAAGCGTGTCACCGAGCACAACCACATTGATGGTTTTGGAGCTTTCCCCCTGGGCAAAATCCACTATCCCGGCACCCGCTATGTAATCGTTGCCGGCGACGGTGGCGGACCCATCGGCCGAGGACCAATGGACGGTGATTCCGCCGACAGGTGCCGAAAATGATAGGGCGACTGTGAAGGCCCAGGTTGAGGTGCCTGAATTTCCCTCGGCCAGCGACACGTCACTGATTGACAGCTTGGGATACAGGACCGTGGGCACGATCTGCAGCGTGGACCAGGTATTCAATCTGTCGCCGGTGGAGGTTTTGTTGAACAGGGACGGTGTGGATGTGGCCCCCAGCAGCAGGGCATCACGGATCTGCTCGGCTGTGACCCCCGGGTAGCGGGATGCGTACAGGGCGGCTGAACCCGTGACAAAGGGCGCGGCCATGGAGGTGCCGCTGAGGTTGGTGTAGGTGTTTGTGGGAACGGTGGAATAAATATCCAAACCGGGCGCGGCCAGATCAACCGAGGTTAACCCGTAGTTGGAGAAGGAGGCCAGATCGCCGGTGCTGGTGAGGGCAGCCACCGAGATGACATTCTCATACACGGCGGGCGCTTCGGTGTTGCTGCCGGTCAGGCTGCTGTAGCTGGAGGGGTAGACAGGGCTTGCATCATTGTTGTTGGTCGCGTTGCCTGCAGCGGCGACGAAGAGGATGTTCGCCTTGGCGGCGCGGGTGATGGCATCTTGCAGAGCCTGGCTGTAGGCACCGCCGCCCCAGGAGTTGTTGGTGGCGACGATGTTGAGGTTCTGGGCCACCTTGAGGTTGGTGAAGTAATCGACCGCCTTGATGGCATTGGCGGTGGTGCCACCGGATGGCCCTAGGAATTTGGCGGAAAGCAGCGAGACATTCCAGTTGACGCCGGCCACCCCGAGGGCATTGCCACCTTTGGCGCCCATGATGCCGGCGACATGGGTGCCATGGAAGTTCTCGCTGGCATCGTAGATGGTGTTGTCGTTGTGGACGAAGTCCCAGCCGTAGACATCATCGATGTAGCCGTTGCTATCGTTATCTTGTCCATCGTTGGGGATTTCCCCCGGATTGAAGCCGACATTGTCGACCAGATCGGGGTGGGTGTACTGGTAACCCTCATCGACGATGCCGACATAAACCG
>Ga0315905_10003685_pt1 | contig 15759 bp, 23 predicted proteins | sample LakEriMetagenome_5_FD_203522 | JGI IMG/M metagenome (GOLD analysis project Ga0315905, IMG submission 203522) | Freshwater fungal communities from buoy surface, Lake Erie, Ohio, United States - Buoy 4 MA121 | ecosystem: Environmental > Aquatic > Freshwater > Lake | place: USA: Lake Erie, Ohio... | reverse complement strand
TTTATGATGTCCTATTTTAACTGTGTATTTATTTTCTTTTAAAGCTACATCAAAGTTCTTTTTAACTTCTTGTAATTCATTAGCTTCTATAACCATTCTAATTATAGTTTTATATTTTACTTCATCTGTCAAATACTTATAGTACAATTCTTTTTGATGATACAAGTCGTATATAGGTTGCAGTTCTTTGTATTTACTGTTAGCTTCTTTACAATACTTCTCTGCGTTGTTTAAATACTCTTTATTTTTCTTTTCTGTTTCCAACCATTCTTTCTTAAAGTAATGATTAGGATTCCAAGATAATACTTTAATTAAAATAATATCAAGTATTGTCTGTTTTAATTCCTTGAATTTTTCTTTCATTACCAATCAAATATCATTGAACTTATAAAATTATCACAACAATATTCTTTAAATGTTATTTCTTCTTCTGGTGTAAAATAATCCCAATCTTCATTGTCTTCTTCTTTTCTTGTTTCTATTAATAAATCTAAAATACTCTTAACAGAACTTACTTGATATTTAGACATATAACAAGGGTATTCATATAAAAACTCGTCATTTCTGTCTAAACCAAATGCATTTCTCCAAGCTCTTTTACTAAATTCAGGACACTCACATAAAGCCTCAAATCTTTCATCTAAGGGATTATTTTTATCTTGAACATAATTTCTTAACTCTGCTGATAATTCTTCTTTATATTGCTTGTATTGAGCTAATTTCTCTTTTATTTCCATTCTAATCAATTATTTTATTTTTGATACTAAACTATGTCTTTTTGAAAATAATGTCTTAAATCAATTCTAATGTTTAAAAAATCTAATACTGTTTGGAGTTTCATTTCTTGTGTAAAGTTCTATCCATAAAACCTTATCTGGATTTTTATTTTCTTTACTATAATATTCTAAAACATAATTAAACACTTCTTTACTTAAATAACTAATGTTTAATTGATGTTCTTTTTGTATAGATTTAATCTTATTGAATTCTGCTAATAATACTTCGTTTATTTCTTCCTTTGTCATATCAATTCTAATGCGTTAATTTAATATTTCTTTATCAAACAATACTGTCTTCATATTCTATTTGTTTTTCTACTACGTAAAATATTATTTCCATATATAAATCTGTGTAGTTTATACTTTCATCATATTCTCCTTCAAACTTTTTTAACTTACTTTTAAATTCATTAAATGATTCTTCTGTGTTAAATAAATGTATGTGATTAAGGAATAACTGTTTAAGTTGATTCTTTATTATTTCTGAAAACTTATTTATTTTTCTTTCTCTTTGTGTCATATTAATTATTTCTAACAACATTATCTTCGTAATCTATTTCTATTTTAGCTAATACTTCATAAATATCAAATAAAGCATTTACACGTTCTTTTTTATACTTTTCACTATTTATTATATCAAATATTGTTTTTACAAACTCATCGGATTTTTCTTCTGATAAATTAGCAAATATTTCATCATGGTCTTTAAGCCAAGCGTAAATACTTTCTCTGACAATTTCCTCTATTTTTTGGTCTATTCTGTCTCTTTTTATAATGTTATTCATTTGTTTCATTTCTTTTTATCATTTCATCTGCCCAATAAAATCTCCAATCAAATTCTATTTGTTTTTCTTCTTCTGTTTTTCTGTAACTATAATAATCTTTTGTATAATTACTGTTAAGAACTAAATCTGGTCTAATTGTCTCAAAAAACTCTTCATAAGACATTACTTCTGCTTTATAATTATTTTTATACCAATCAGGTATAGGAGGTGCTTGTGCTGCTAATTCTAATCTATTCATACAAATCAAATTGTTTTAATAATTTATGTGCTAATAATACATTTTCAATGGTGTAATCGTAACCGTGAATTTCAACAGTTAAATTATCAGAAAGTTTAAATGAAATATCACTCATTGCGTATTTAGGTTCTGCTTGTAATTCTATACTTGTTTCTACGTAACTTTTATAATCTATTGATTGTATCAAGTAATCACATTCTACACTTGCTACACCTAAACCACCTAATAAATAAGCTAAAATATCAATGTATCTTACTTTATCATACAAGTCATTTTCTTTTAACAATAACACATATACTTTATCTGTGTATTTGAGAATAAACTTCTGTGGTATTAATTCTGATAATTTCTTTAAGTTAATTTTCATTTTACATTTCTTGTTTAATTTTTTCTAACCGTTTAACTATTTTTAGTATATCCATTGCTTCTGGTATTTCTTCATAAGACTTACCATTACTGTCTTTGATACTGTTTAAAAAATCACACCGAGCTATGTTAAGTAACTTGTCTAATAATTCCTTAGCTATTTCATTTTTTAAACTCCTTTCATTTTCTACTAACAGATGTTCAATCTGTGCTAATGTTTCTTGTGTTGTCATTGTTATATAAAGTTGTTGTATGTTAAAGTAAAGTTGTGTTTAAACGTAACTTTGACTGCTATAATTTATTGATTATTAGTTATTTACACGATGTTTCTTCTTATCTGATGTAACCATAGAGTAAATATACGACAATATTTTTAACAGTTAAAAAATTATTTAACTTTGTTAATAGTTTTTTACTAACTTAGTAATCAAAATTATTTAACTTATGATAGAAACAAAAAGATTAAAAAGTGAACTAACCCAAACAACAATAGATGTTGAAACAGGAGAGTTAATAACAACAACTCAATCAAAAACATTTTCAGTCAAAATAAATCAAGATGAGTTTTTTATGACTTATTTTGAACAGTTAGCTGGTTTTTTTGAATTAACATCTGCAAAAGAAATATTGTTAATGGTAAAGTTATGCGGTATTGCAGAGTTTAATACAGGAAGAGTTTTTTTAACAGCAGAAAGAAGAAAAGAATTAATGGAACAATTAAATATGTCGAAAAATTATATATCTGTATGTTTAAAATCTTTGGCTGATAAAAAACTAATTAAAGGAAGTAGAAATGATTATGTAATAAATCCAATTGTTTTTTGGAAAGGTAATAATAAAACAAGAAATGAAATGATAAAAGCAAAAGGTAAATTGCAAATAAATATAGAGTTTACACCAAATGATTAACTTAGTAAACAAAACAATATAAAATATGAATTGTGAATATAAATTAACATTAGACAAAGAATACGTATTTAATACAGAACAAGAGTTAAATGATGTATTACAAGGAGTAGATATGGAAGCTGTTGTAGCTAATCCAAGTAAGTATAAAGTAGAAAATGGAAGAGTTGTAGAAAATCAAATAAAAGAAGATAATCAATTAACAGAACAACAAAGACAAAATATTCAAGAATTAAAACAACTTGAACCTGCTTATGCTGTTGCAAGTGATAAAGTTGTTCAAAGTTTTATTGAAAGTATTTATCCTGAAAGTAAAGTTAAAGATGTTGTTTGGCACGGAAGTAATGTTACAATAGATAATTTTGAAATACGTAAAGAACCTTTAATACACTTCGGAACTATTAACGCAGCAAAACAAAGAAGTAGTGAATTTGAAAATTTTGTTTTACATCCTTCTATTTTAAATATAAAAGATTTAAGAAAAGTAGAAGATGGTATGTGGTTTGGTCAAAAAGTGCTAATGTATTTATATGAAAATAAACTAATATCTGAACAGGAAACTGCTGAAATATCTAACAAAAGTTATCAAGAAGGTAATAATTATCAAGGTGAAAACCCAAGTCAAAGAAATCAAGTAATTCAAAAAGCATTTAATAAAAATATTACTGAATTTTTAAATACTAATAATTTAGGAAATTTAGGGTTTGTTTATGAAAATTTTTCAGAAGATAAAGGAAGTAATAGTTATGCTGTATTTGAACCAGAACAAATAACAATTCTTAATTCACCAGAAACTATACAAAAGTTTAAAGAGTTTATTGGTAAAGAACAACGTATAACAACAGGTACTAAATCTATTCAAAACTATAAACAAGTATTAGATAAATTAGCTAAGAAGTTTAATATACGTTATCAACTTGTAAATGATTCATCTGTTAATTGGAAAGGTAAATTCCAAAATGGAGTTGTTTATATTAACGAAGCTAATTTCACAGACGATACTTTGTTTCACGAATTTATACATCCGTTTATTGAAGCTGTTAAAACAAAGAATCCTAAGTTATATCAACAACTAAGTAACGAAATCCAAACAGATGAAAGAGGATTTAACACATTAGAAAAAGTAAAACAATTATATCCTGAATTAAATGAAGAGGAACAAATAGAAGAAGCTATTGTACAACTAATGGGAGAATATTCTGCTGAAATTGTTAATACAGCAGCTACTGAAAAATCATTATTTGGATATTTAAGAAAACTTTGGAATTTGATTAGGGCAGAATTAAAATCTTATTTAAGAAAAACTGTTTCAGTTGAAGAATTAAGTCCTACAATGACATTAGAAGAACTTTCTTATTTAATAGCTTTAGGCAATAAACCTATTAATTTGTGGTCTGAACAAAGAGTTAGAGCTGAAAAAATAACAAACAATTTATTAAATAAAGGGTTTGTTATAACAGGGTCTTTAGCTTTGAGTAAACAAGGTACAGTAATAAGACCTTCTGATGAAGTACATGATTTAGATTTTTATGTGCAGTTAGAAACTGATGACGATTTACAAAAAAATCTTATTGAAAAAGATGATTTTCGTCAAGAATTAATTACTATGAATGCTTTAAGAAAATTTACTGTCAATGATTTAGCTGAACAAGATTGGTTTAAAAATTTATTACTTGAATATCCAGAATTAAAGTCATATAGAATTATAACTTCAAAAGAAGCGTATGAAGAAGGCATTAATCCTGAAACAGCTAAAGTAATAGTCTTAACTAATTTAACAACAGTAAGTCAAGGAGTAGCAACAAGAACAATTAGAACAAATATAGACAATATTCCTGTTGATTTTTTTGTTACTTATCAACCTATATCTAATGTGCAAGGATATAGAAATGCTGACGCTATTTTAGAAATAAAACAAGAATGGGCAAGAGAAAAAGATTTGCAAGATGTTGCTAATTATAAAGAGCATAAACCTAAATATCAAAAAACTAATACTAAACAACAAGAAGTGTTAAACACTCTTAATAAATTAAAAGTTGATAAAAAAGATGCTAAATATACTTCTGGAAGTAAAGATGTAAATGGTGTAACTACATTTATTGATTACATCTTAGAAAAATTAAACAATCCTGAATTAGGTTACAAGTTTAATTTAGATGAGTTTTTGTTTAATTACAAGCAAGACTTAAATGCTAAATACAAAGTAACTGAAATAACTAATGTTAAAGAACAGAATGACGTTTACGCTAAAATAGAAGAAGAAGTAAATGCTAAAAAGAATGATATGAAAGCTAAAACAGATGCAGGTAGTAAACTTCACTTAGTATTTGAATCTGTATTTAACGGAGTAGAACCTACTAATGAATCAGATTTTACTTCAAAAGAAGTATTTGATACTGTTGTTAATCAAGCTAAAGCTGTTAAAGTTAAATTGATTAATGAAAGTAAAGCTAAGTTTGGGACAGAACCTGTATTTGTTACAGAAAAGCCTATTATAGCTAAGATGTTAGACGGTAATCAATTAGCTGGTACTATTGACTTAATGGTTATTCACGAAAACGGTACTGTTGATATATTAGATTGGAAAACAAGTACAAAAGATGCAGGTGAATGGGACGATAATAAAAAGAAACATATTTATTTTCAAACACAGTTTTATAAAAGAATGTTAGAAAGTTTAGGATTAACTGTAAATGAGCCTAAGATTGTTCCTGCGACTAAGTTTGATGTAGTGAATGATAAAGTCACTAACGTAACTATAATGGAAGCAAGAACAGCTAAACAAGAAATTAACAATTCTGTTCAAATAGATAATGTAGTAAGTCAATACTTTGAACCTAAGACAATAAGTAGAGAATCTCAACCTGTTACTAATCAAATCAATAACTTTTTAGAAAAAGCATTTAACTATAAAAAAGAAGTAGTCGATACAGAAGTAACTGACGAAGATATAGCTAAGTTTAAAAAGAAAAACAACTTTGAAGGTCAATACGAAGAACAATTAATTAATTCATCTAAAAAGATTAGTTATTACGACTCAATTAAAAATAAAAGAGTAGAATACGAATCAGATAGTCAAATCAAAGAATACTTACAAGAATTAAAACAATACAACGCCAACGTAAGGGATAGAATGATTAGTTTTTACAATGATTTAAAAGAAGGAAAAGAGCCTAAATATAAAGTAAACAACTTCGCAAAAGATGATAAAACTGCTGAATTAACTGCTGTATTTAATAGATACGTTGATTGGGATTTAATTGAAGATGATGTTGTAATGAAAGAATTAGATGTAATTGGATTTAAGAATCCAAGAACTAATCAAGTTGCTTTTATTACTGTTAATCCTGAGCAAGAAGGACAATTAGATTTAAACTTTTCAAAAGGTAATAAATTAGAGTTTAGAGAAAATACTGTACTTTCTAATTATAGAAAATCTGTTCAAGATATAAGAATGATGAAAGCTACTACTTCTAATTTACATTTAATTAAACTTGGATTGTTTGTAGCTACTGCAAATAAGATTGACGGAGACATTGAACACATTATAGTTCTTTCTGAAAAGAATAGTCCTCAAATTCAAGATATGAACACTATACAACATAATATTAAAGAAATACTAAAACAAGACGACTTTGGATTTAAAGTAGAATCTAAGGAATATAAAGTAAATAAACTTGATACTTTACAAGATTTTTACAATTCAATGATTAAACTAAATACTAATAAGAAGAAATATGACGATATAATGAAACAATTGAATAAAGAAGATGCTAAGATTGTTTTAGCTAAAAGACAAGCTGAAATGATGAGAGAATACTCACAAGAATCACTAAAAGAAAATCAAGAGTTTATATTATTAAATGATGCTTTATTGTATTTAAACAATATTCAATTAGAAATTGAAGAAGACATATCTGCTTGGGGTTATTTTGTTTATTCAGGTAATAGAAGTTCTGCTGAAACAGATACTCCTAATAACATTGTAAATAAGATAGTACAACAAGTTAAGAAGTTAATTGATTATGCTATTACTCAATTTAGATATGAATACGAAGAATGGTATCCTACATTTGCTAAGGTTACTAAAAAGCTAATTGATAGTAAACAATCTTTAATAAGACAAAACGTTGTAGGTGATACTGATAAAGTATTTGAAAACATTATAGACAAAGAAACTATGACAATTAAACCTTTAAATCAGCTTAATAAAGAAGAAAGAGAATTTGCTGAATACTTTATGAATGAAATTGATAAAGTAAGACAAAGGACAATGGGTTCTAATTACGCTAAACTAACAGAAGAACAAAAGAGAGAAATTCCTTTAATTAAAGCCTATACAGAACAATCAAAGGGAACTTGGGAACAAAGAATTAAATCTGAATGGGAAGATATGTTAAACACTGACAACTTGTTATCTGTTGATTTTCAAGAGAATAGAAAACAAAGAGTTGAAATTGCTAATAGATTTGCTTATCAAGAATCACATAGACAAGATGTTCTTTTAAGTGGTGAGAAGTTTGAAACTAACTTAGCTTATGTTCTTAATACGTATTTACTACACGATATTAAAAGAAGAAAGTTTAATGAGGTAATGCCTACAATAAATGCTTTAAAGTTTATGGCTTTTACTTCTGACGTTAATATGTTTAAGAATTTACAAAACGTATATTCTGTTGTTGATTCTTTGATTGATAATGTGGTATTTAATACTAATAAACTAAGTCCAGAAGGTCAAAAGTCTATGAAGATTGTTAGAATGTTATCAGGTCAAGTTCAAAACTTAGCTATTGGTTTATCTCCTATGACTGGTTTAGTACAAGGATTAATAGGTATAATGAATAATGTTAGCTTTGCTGTTAGTAATAAGTTAGTATCAACCGAATCTTACGGTAAAGCATTAGGTAAAGCTGTAACTAAAAACATTAAAGATATTGAAAAAAGAGATAAGCTAAACAATCTTTACGGTTTAGTATCTAAGGATATTGATTTAGTAGCTAAACAAAATAGTTTCATTAACACTGGATTAAGAGCATTTGGTAGTAGATGGTTACATTGGTTTAATTACATACCTGACTTTTTCAACAGAACTGTAATGTTTACAGCTAAAATGATAGAAGACGGTAATTACGATGCTCATACTGTTGTAGATGATGTTTTAGTGTACGATGAAACTAAAGATAAAAGATTCTTTACTAATGGTAAATTTGACGAAAAACATCCTGATTTATTGTTTTTAAAATCCAAATTGAAAGAAGAAGGAGGATTAGATTCAATTGGTAAAGCTAAAAGAGCTTATACTTTTGAAGAAATAAGGTCTATAAAAGAATACGTAAATCAAGTACACGGTTATATGTCTAAAGAAGACAAAATCAAATTTAGTCATACAGTGTTTGGTGTTATGTATATGCAGTTCAAATCTTGGCTAAGAAGTAAACTTGACCAATATTGGAAAACATATAGAGTAAACGAAGTTATTGGACACTGGCAACAAATCTATGAATACGAAGGAGATTCTATTAAATTAGACGAAAACGGTAATCCTGTTCTTAAAAGAGATGAAAACGGAGTACCTATAAAAATATGGACTGGAACACCAGAAGAAGGTTTTATTAATACTTTATTGTATATGATGTTTGAAGCTAAACAATGGAACCCTAATAAATTAGAAGGTTGGAGACAGCAAAATCTTAAACAAGGATTTACTGATATTGCATTAGTAGCTTTAATGGCTGCTCTTTCTGCTGCATTAGACGATGATGACCAGGAAAGAGATAGAATTGAATATTTAATGTATAAGCTATCAAAAGATGCTTTCATCTTTAACGCAGTTTCATCTAACTTCTTTACAGCTCAAATGCCAGTAGCTTCTATAAGTTATTCTGCTGATATGTTAAGAAACATTTGGAACATTTCTGATAAAGGATTAGAACCTATTATATATCAAATAGGTTTAACGAGAAGTGCTTATAATTTGATTGCGGATTAAAAAAAATAAAACCTCTTAGATTAAGTTCTAAGAGGTTTTTTTATTTAAATTTCACATTTATCTCCATCACAATATTTACTTACCTCACTGTCTTTACTTAAAGTATTAAAATTCATAGGTTTAACTTTACTAAACATTTCTTTGTATTTTTCTTCTGAAATAGCTTCGTAAGGCATTTGAGGATATTCACCATATTCTAGTTTAGGTAAAAAACTAATACCTTTAAGTTTGTATTGAAAATAGTTTAAAGCATTTACAATGTCTTTACCTTCGTCTTGTTTAAATGTCACAGTACAAGAAACTTGATTATCTGCCCAATATTGTTGTAAAAACGAAGCTAGTGCAACTTGTTCCCACATTGAAACATTATCTAGTTTTCTAACTCCTTCGATTTTAACAGGAATTTCTACAACACTTGTAGTACCTAACGTATCATTTACAACAGGTTCTATATTATAACCAGCTTCTTTAATAATTGGAATTAAAGGACTGTTTGTGGCAATTCTAATTCTTCTAATGTATGTAGTGTTTTCAGGATAGTGCATACCAGGCGTTACACCTGCAAGTAACGATACTGTTCCACTTGGTTTTATTGAAGTTGTTTTAATAGATTTAGGTATTTTTAACCAATCTGAATATACATTATCATAATATTGAACTGTTTTATATCCTTCTTCACAAAGTTCTTTGTATTGATGTATTCCGTATTTATCAATATACATTGCAATACCAGACTGACTTAAACCAATTCTTCTATTTCTTAACATTACATCGTTAGTATCTTCATTATGAGTAGGAACTAATGTTACAGTTTTAGCGTACAAATAAGCAAATTTAAGAGTTCTGTAATAGTCCTCTAATGACTCATGGTGTATAGGATAAGTTTCAACTAAACAACATAGCTCATACGATTCTAAGGTCTGCTCAAGACACGGGTTGCCTCCTAATGCTCTTATATCTTTGTAGTTAGGTTGTTCACACATTCTACCATAGTTTTGAGCATTTTCTAGCCACTCATAACCAGGCTCTCCGTTAATTCTTGTTCTTTCAGCCACTTTTGAATAATCTTGACCTAATTCAGCGAATATTGAGTTGTTAGAAGTCCAACCCCAACCTGTTTGCCAATCGTTTCTTTCTGGATTTTTTTCATAGTTTTTTAAATCCATAAACTCTTCACTTGCACCAAAAGCAATTTCAGCAGTTCTTCTTACGTTTCCAGCAACTACACAAACACCTATCATATTCATAATATCTACAATAGTTGTTTCTGTAATACCTTTACCATCATTTTTATCTAATACTTTGACAATATTGTTATGAAGTATTTTTAAAGGTTCTGCACCAGAAGAAGTGCCTCCAAATGTTTTAATAGGTAAACCAGCAGGTCTAATTAAACTATAATCAAAAGTTAATTCATAACTTTCAATTCCAAAATGTTTAGAAAAATAAGATTCTAATAGTAATTTAACTGATTCTACCCAACCTTCTCTTGAATCTGGGATAGTAAATGTTGTTGTTGATTTATCAGATTGTTTAGGCTTATTAATAACAATTTGATTGCTGCCTTTAACATCGAATCCAACTCCAACTCCAAGCATAGACATATCCATTAAAAACTCAAATGGTTTAGTAGCTTCTGTCAATGATTCACCTATCTTATGAGTAGAAACAAAGGCACAGTTGTTAAGTGCAGCTCCTCCTACTTTATCAATTAATTTCAAATCGGCAGCCCAAAAACCTCTTCCTGGCGGGTGAAATTTATGAGTAAATATTCTATCGAACATTTCTTGTGCAGATTTTTGTGCTTTTTCTTCATTCCATTTAATTCTGTTATGAAGTATATGTTTTCTTTGTATTTCATAAATAGTATTGACAACTCTTTCAATACATTCTGCCCAATTTTCGTTTTTACCGTTTTCTTTAATTCTACTATAAGTTCTGTAAAATGTTAATTCTCCTAATCCGTTGAATCCAAAATTAGGATTTCTGTCTTGATACTGCTGAACAAATGATTTACTTAATTGAAACATAATATTAATTTATAAAAGGAATGTAAACATAAAACCCAACCTCAACATAGTCAAGGCTGGGTTCAATTATTTATTTTACTCTAACTTCAAATGTTTTTTCATTTTTACTACTTCTTGGAACACTAATTGTTAAGTATCCGTTTTCGTAAGTTACTTCTGTTTTAGACAAATCGTAGTAATTGCTAATGTAAAAAGTATTCTGAAAATACTCTCTTCTTGTATCTTTTTCGTTATTGTATTCTAATAACAAATAACCGTTAGACGCAGATACTTTCAACTTAGTTACATCTAAATAAGGTAAATCAAATGTTTCTTCCCATTTCTCTGGGTAAGCAATACTGCTGTAATAATACATTCTATCCATACTTTTTAATGTTTAATTTACAAGATAAATACTGTTTGTTGTTATTGACTACTATTACGTAATAATATTCTTGTTTAGAAACTACTATATCAACAAGAGTACCAACTTTAAAATTACTACCGTAAATGACATTTTGTCCTTTAAACTCTTCAAATTGAGCATTTAAAGCTGACACAACGTCATTTGATTTATCCCCTATAACAGAAGTATATTGTTCTTTTACTTTTGTTACACTCATTTTAAAGTAAGGACTATCAAATTTATTTATTAACGATTCTACTTTATTAGCGTAGTCGTTATCACACTCTAATTCAATTATATATTTCATTTAACAAGGTCTATAATAAGTTACTAATTCTTGATAAGGCTCTACAAATTTAGCTTCATTAATTCCTTTTAATATTTCTTCAATAAACTCAGAAGAACATCTATGTTCATCGGAAGGAATCCAAATCTGAATTAATTTATCTTTTATTTTATACACATATTGATTACTAAATGACGAATACTCATCGTGTATTTTATTATGATAAACTTCACTGTCAGAACATCGCACTTCTTCTGTGATTAAATCATATTCACCAAACATAGATTTATCGTATGATTTACACCACTCAACTAAGCCCTCAAATGTTTTAACCCATTCTCTATCTTCTGTTGATATTTTAGAGGACTTTAAAGCCTGTTCTAAAATATACTCTTTTAATAATTCACTTGCTGTCATAATAATTTCATACATTCATTATGTTTAACAATAGCTTTGTAATACAAATCAAAATCGCCTTGTTTACAATGCTTTAATATCTCATATTTCTCTTGTAAGTAGATTTTACCAAATGATTTATCGTAAAGAACTATATCACAATTATCAATTAAATCAGCATATTTAACAGTTGAAGCATTATAATAAAGATTATTTTTCATTCTTTGTATTTCTAATGCTTTTCTTTGCTTTCTATTTTTATCAGGATATTTTTCTTTTGTAAATTCATTTGTTAAATCATTAATGTCACAAATAAACATAAATATCGGAATCCCATTAATTGAATCGTCACACTTATATAAAAAAGATTCTAACTCATCGTCTGTACAATCAGTATCTTCAAATAAATCGTGACATAAAGCTAAGTTATACAAATAAGAATCTTTTTCAAAGTTAGAAGCTACTCTTATTAAATGATTAATATAAGGTTCTTCTGTGTATTTTCTAACTTGACCTTTATGTTTTTCTGTTACAAATTCAAGTATTGTCATATTTTAAAATCCGATTATAAGTCTAACAAACTTGTACAATTCAGTAAGCTCTTTGTCTGACCTTTTAATCCGTTCACATATTAAATGATGTCTACCTGCTTCTGCATCTTGAACATAATTATCTAATATACTTCTTAATTCTCTATTAGCTTTTAACAATTCTTGTAACTCTTCTTTTGTAAACTGAATTTCCAATGATATTCTAACAATATCTTTTTCTGTCTTATTCTTTATTTCCATATAATAATACGTTTAAGTCTAATTCTTCTGAATATAATAATGTGTTGCTATATTTAGCATACATCTCATATCCAAAACTATCTTTATAAACAACTAACGCTGAGGTATCTATTCTAACAGAATTAGCTTCTATTTCATTTACTTTAAAGAAATAACTATTTTGATGATTTTCTTGTAACTCTTCAAACTCATCATTGATTTTATCTTTACAATCAATTAAATCACAGTTGTAATCAAACAAAGTTATCTTATATACAGATGAATCTAATTGATGTAGTTCTTTTAGTTTTTCTTGGACAAACTTAATCTTATCAATTAACTCTTGTTTTAAACTAATACAACACCAATTACTAATTAAGTAATCCTCATCGTTACTGTATATTCTTGTTACTATGTTCATTGTATTGAAAAATTAAAATAGTCATTATCCCATAAACTACCACATAAAAAGTATGTTTTACCATCTTTTTCAAAAGTCATTGCAAAATCCACAGTCCAACCGTTTGTATCATAATCTATACATTTTAAACCTAAACTTTCAATTAGTTCTTGATAAGTGTGTAAACCTTTCATTGGTAACTCTACTTCTTTGTTTATTCCATCTACAACAGATAATATTAATTTTTTAAAATCATCTCTACTGTCGTGTATTCTATTTTCCATTATGCGTGCAATTCAATATTATTACATTCGTCTTTGTTGTAATCAAGTTCTTCCATGTAAAACTCTACTTGTTCTTTAATCCAATCTAAAACTTCTTGATTCATTTCTTCTTTTGTTTCTTCTACTATCTCATTGTAATTTTTTATATTAGGAGAATAATCATCTAATGGATTTGTTCTATCACAACCAATACCTGCATTATCGTTACATTCTTCGTTTTCATACCAATTTAAACAATTACAGTTAGGACAAATCCAATAATCACTTGGTTTTCCTATTACCTTAGCTATTGTTGTTTTCATTTATATAATTTATAATTGCTTGTTTGGTTTTTTCTAAATTAGGTATTTTATCTACTATTACATAGTAATTTCTTAACTTGTCTTGTTCACTACATTCGTCTAATATAGCTTCTAATAAAATCATAATCCAGTTCCAATCAGAATCAAAATGTAATGTACCCGAACTACCATTTTTATCTGTCCAAATTGTAGTTGGTTCTATAACACCTTTATTTGTAAAAGTAACATTTCTCCAACCTAAATATTCTGCACATTTTTCGTTAAATTCTTTATTTGTCATGGTAGTAATATTAATGCTTTATATCGTAAAATATCTGTTTACTTTTCATATTTCAACATATTCAATATAAGTTCTTTCTACTGGTTTAACATATCTTGCAGTGTCTAATAACAATTCATCTGTATAATTAATACTTATATAAGTATTTTCGTCAACTTGATATGTGTAAATATGAGTGTCATCATAATCATCTGATAAATCGTATTGAACATCTAAACTATCAATATCAAAGTCCCAATACCAGTCTGCGTATTCTTTTACTTCTTTTATAAACTCGTCAAAACAAGTAATTACAGGTTTATCTTCAAGTTCTTCTAAGAACTCTATAAATCTTTTATGTTTGATTATATGCTCGTAGAAATACTGTTTTAATCTATCTTCTGCTGTCATAATTTTCTTTCAATTTCCCATTCAACACTTCTTATTCTGTCATCAATTCTTTCTATTTCAGAATTAATATTATAAAGAACTTTACTATCGTATTTGTTGTATTCGATTTCTTCTTTTAACTCAAACAGTTGAATTAACAAATTCATTTGACGTTTAAGTTCTTCAACTGAATCTGTTAATTCTTTTATTTGATTTTCTAAAATACTAATCCTTGTTTCCATTTAATTGATAATTAATCATCATTACGTTGCAAGATATTGCTTCTAAATGTCCGTAAGGTCTTCCTTCATCTTCATAGTTTCCTTTCATTACTTCAATCAAATGTCGCATTGTAGCTTGTTTTAATTCTTCAATATCAATAGGTTTCTTCCAGTTCCATCTTTCGTACTTTCCATTAGGTTTCTTATTCTGACTCATTCTATCAGCCATTTGATTAATAAAATTCCAATCTAATTCGTAATACCTTTTACCATTAGACTCTTTATAACCTTCATCAAATTGTTTTTGTATTTTATTGTGAAAATCAACACCTATTGATGAAGATGTTTTATGTAAATCAATAAACTCTTGTGCTGATATGATTTTTGTATTGCTACCAAAATCCAAAACATCGTTTCCAATAGTATATTGATGTAAATCATAAAGAGTTTTATTTCTATACTCATACCATTTACTTGAATGTTTTGAAGGATAGCTGTTATACCAATCGTGTCCAAATATTTTAGCTATTGATAAAACCTCATTCGCTAATTCTTCTGTTTCACAATGAACTACTGTATTTTCGTCTATTTTTAATTTATTTATATCTTCCATAAAAATCGTAAGGGTTTTTTATCGGTTTACCTTTAAACAAGTAATAAGTAAATTCAAATCTGTTTAACTTATCATTTGTTTTTTCTGTAAGAAATATATACTGTTTTCTACCAGAAGTACCGTATATATTTGTTAATAGCTTCTTATATTGTTTTTTTAACTTTCTAAGACTCATTTTTCATTCTTTTTAAAATCTCGTTTTGTATATCTTCTTTACTGTATTTAAAATCTCTGCCTTCTCCTACATGATAGTGTTTATATTCTATTATATCTTTATATAAATATAACAATCTATCATCATCCACATACTCTATATCATTCATTCTTTTATCAGAAATATTTGCAAAATGTTCTGAAAGT
>Ga0315905_10003684_pt1 | contig 15759 bp, 16 predicted proteins | sample LakEriMetagenome_5_FD_203522 | JGI IMG/M metagenome (GOLD analysis project Ga0315905, IMG submission 203522) | Freshwater fungal communities from buoy surface, Lake Erie, Ohio, United States - Buoy 4 MA121 | ecosystem: Environmental > Aquatic > Freshwater > Lake | place: USA: Lake Erie, Ohio... | reverse complement strand
CTGCACCAGCAGCGCCCGGAGTTTCTGTGAGGCTTTGAGCCGCATGTCTTCATGGGTTTTGAGCCACAGGTATTTGCTGCCTTTGAGGATCAGATTGCCTGCCGCGCTCAATTCGCGGTATTCCTGCCAGGCGCACCTTGTCCACGGCCAGGCCAAGGTGCTTTTGCACAGGAAAGCGGTCGGCGGTTTCAAGTTCCAAGTGGAACGGGCTTAGGCTCCGCGCCCCCAGTCACTTTACCGGAAAAACACTGCAGCACGAGGCGGGAATAGCGTTTTTCCGAAAAAGTGACTGCTCACTATCAAGAGGTTACGCGTTCCACTTGTAATTTGAAATCACAGATTCGACTTCGCCCTCTGGACGAGGGCCATCGTCAGGGATCTGATCCGGCAGCGCCGGGGCATCATCTACAGCGTGGATGCTGTCGGCAAGCTCCTGCGCGAGCTGGGACTGCCCCCGCAGCATCCTTTGACACGAGCGTGGCTGCGCAACCCCAGGGGCATCAAGGAGTGGAAGAGCAGGCGTTTCCCTGCGCTCAAGCGCGAGGCGCTCGCCTCGGGAGCTGAGATCCTTTTCCTCGATGAAACCGGCTTTCGCGCCGATGCCCGGATGGGGCGCACTTGGGGGGCAAGGGCAAGACGCCGGTGGTGGCGCACGACGGCCGGCGCCTTTCGGTCAATGCCATCGGCATGGTGAGCGCCCGCGGAGCCTTCTACTGGGAGGTCTTTCGAGGATTGTCTGCAGGAGCAGGCGTGGCGTTATGCGAAGCGCACCGGGACGAGCCGCGCCCCGCGGCGCGAGGGAGAGAGCATGTCTGAGCGTGCCGTGCGGGATCTGGCGGCGATGCAGAAGAAGCCGCGGCTGATCCGGAGTTTCTTCTAACAGCCTGATACAGCTTGCGTCCATGAAGCCGCGCGATGGCGATTGTCGCCCATTCTTCTGCCGTATTAGTAAGCGGTCACCGTGCTTAACATAGCGCCATTCAGGACGAAACTCCAGCAGGGGTCCTGATCACGGTATTCAGGAAGACGATTTCGGAAAGCAGGGGCAAGAGCCTGCGGGGGGCGCTGCTGCCCTGGGGAAAATGCGGCCTGCGCAGCCGGTCGCTACCCGTTCCTGTGCGTAAGCGTGGTGCGCTCTGGCCGTGTGTGCGGGGCGTGTTCTCGTGTGCCGGTTCCTGGCCGGCTTACTTCACCAGCTTGTTGTATTTTTCGGTGAGGGCGTTGAACTCGCGGGTGCGGGCATTGAGTTTTTCAATGGCGGCGTCGCGTTCGGAGGCGAGTTGTTTGAGGAGTTCGTTTTGCTTTGCGATGGCGTCGTTTTGGCTTTCGGCGGCGGCGGCGTACTGGCTGAGGGCGAAGATGGTGTGGCCGCGGGCGGTCCAGTCGAGCTGGAGGGGGCGCAGTTCGTCGAGGGTGGCGAGGTATTTGGCCTCGGTGTCGGCGCGGAGGGTTTCGATGCGGGTGATCTCCGTCTGGAGTGTTTCGATGCGGGCTTCGGCTTCGGAGAGGGCCTGGCTCTTGCCGTGGAGGCGGGTGGAGAGGTCGAGGATGGCGGCGCGGAAGTCGCTCTCGCGCTTCCACTGGAAGATGCAGAGGCCGCAGAGGCTGGCGAGGAGGGTGCCGAGGGCGATGAGGAGGGGGCGGGACACGGTGAGGGCGTGTGGTGTCAGGGGGCGGGGGCGGACTTCACGTGGAAGGCGACTTTGGTGAAGCCGGCGCGGCGGACGAGATCGACGGCGCGCACGGTGTCGCCATGGCGGGTGGCGTTGTCGGCGCTGACATACACGGGGGTTTTGGGGTCGTCGCGGAAGCGTTCGGCGAGGCGGCGTTCGAGGTCGGGAAGGGGGACGCGCTCTTTGCCGAGGAAGATGTCGCCGGCGGCATCGACGGCGAGGTGGATCTGGTCGGGCTTGAAGTCGGGGGTGGCGCTGGTGGAGGCGGGGAGTTCCACGGGCACGGTTTCCTGCTTGGTCATGGTGAGGCTGACCATCATGAAGGAGGCGAGGAGGAAGAACATCACGTCAATGAGCGGGATGATCTCGAGGCGCGTCTTGCGCGCGGGAATGGGGGAGCGGAGTTTCATTTCGCGGGCGCGGCGTCGAAGCCGTGGCGGGCGGCGAGAATGAGGGCGTTGGAGGCGGCGGTTTCCAGGTCGAACTGGAGGGAACTGAGCCGGGAGTGGAAGTGGTTCATCGGCACGAGGGTGACGATGGCGGCGCCGAGGCCGGCGGCGGTGGCGATGAGGGCTTCGCCGATGCCGCCGGTGACTTTGGTGACCGCGAGTTCCGCGGACCCGATGGAGGTGAAGGAGCCCATGATGCCGGTGACGGTGCCGAGGAGGCCGAGGAGGGGACCGAGGGTGATGATGGTGTCCATGGCGGGGAGGAAGCGGCCGGCTTTGCGGAGTTCGGCGCCGGCGGCGACTTCCAGCGCGCCCTGCATGGAGCTGTGGTTGTGAATGAGGCCGTGGTGGAGCATGCGGACCACGGGGTCGGTGCTGGTGGCGGAGAGGGTGATGGCTTTATCCACCTGCCCGCATTCCAGGGCGGCGAAGACCTGGTCCTGGAGTGCGGCATTGCGCTGGCGGGCGAGCTTGATCCACCAGAGGGTGCGCTCGGTGATGAGGCAGACGGCCACGAGGCAGACCACCACGATGGGATACATGATGGGGCCGCCCTGGACGATGAAGTCGATGACGGCGTTGGCGGGAAGGAGGGGCATGGGAGACTAGCGGAGTCGGAAGGTGATAGGAAGGCGGAAGCTGCGGGCGCCGCCGGCGGGCCATTTCCAGCGGCGGGTGACCCAGGCAGCGGCGTGGCTGTCGAGTTCGGAGGAGCCGCTGCTGCCGCTGACGGTGGCGGCGGTGACATCGCCGCTGGGGGAAACGCGGACGCTGAGATAGACGGTGCCGGTGATGCCGCGGGACCGCGCGGAGGATGGATAGGGCGGCTGGGGAAATTTTCCTTTGCCGCCGCTGCCGGTGGCGCGGGTGGTAGTGCCGCCATTGCCTCCGGTGCCGGTGCCGCCGGGAGCCGTGGTTGCCGGGCGCGGGGTGGTGGCGGGAGCGGCGGCCGTATTCCGCGCGGGCGCGGGCTGGGTGGCGGGCCGGGGCTTGCGCTCGGCGGGCTTCGGCGGCGGGGGATCCAGAGGACGCATGGCGTCGATGATCTCGGGCGCTTCCGGAATGGTGACGATGTCCTCCTCGGTGAGGCGCGGCTCGGGTTCCGGCGGGGTGTCGGCGGCTTCGGCCGGGACGGCGGGCAGGGGAGCGGCCTCGGGGCTTTCCGGCGCGGGATCGCCCGCGAGGTCGGCCATGGTGATGTCCTCAATGGTGACGACGTCCTCCTTTGGCGCGGCCGGGGCGGCGGTCATCCACGCAGGCACATCCACGACCGGCCGTGTGGTGCCGGCGATGCCCGTGGCGAGGAAGCACGCGGCGGCGGCGAGCATCCATGCCGGGGCCGTGGCGGCGGCGCTCCGCGATTCCCGGCGCACGCGGGTGCTGCGCTGCGGGACGGCTGCGGCGGTCGGTATGCGGTTGGTGGCTGTGGGGGCGGACACGGGAAAGGCGGGGAAGCTATCCGTGACCGGCGCAGAATACAGTGAAACCTTCATGGCGGCGGAGGATCAGAAGCTGAGGGAGCCGCCGAGGTAGAAGTTGCGGCCCGGGGCGGGGTCGATGCCGTCATTGCGCACGCGGGCGTAGTAGTCTTCGTCGAAGAGGTTGTTGATTCCGGCCATGACGGTGAAGTTGTCGGTGACTTTATACTCCGCGGTGAGGTCCCAGGTCATGCAGGCGGGAATGGCGAAGGCGTCGGCGCCGGAGTCCTGGGCATTGTGGTCGTCGAGGAAGGTGCCGAGCAGGGAGACCTTGGCCTTGTCCTTGAGGTTCCAAATGAGGCCGGTGCGGATCATGTAATCCGGCGAATACTGCGGGGTGCCGCCGTCGTTGGGGCCGCCATGAAGTTCGGCCTCCAGGAGGCTGACGTTGGCATACAGACTGAGAGAGCCGAAGGTGTTGCCCAGGGAGGTGCCGTGGGCTTCATCCCATGCGCCGATGAGGTCGGCCTGCACGGCGGCGTCCCAGCCGTAGTTGATGCTGCGGCCGACGCTGGTGAGGACGTTGCTGATGACGCCGAAGCGGTTGTCGAGGTCGATGCAGAAGAGGCTGGTGTCGAAGGTGAGCCAGGTCTTCGGGGTGCCGCGATAACCGATTTCATAGCTCCAGCTGAGGGCGGGGTCGATGTCGTCCTCCACTGTGGCACCGGGGGCCGGGATGATGGATTCGGAGAAGATCGTGCCGCGGTAGCTCTGCGAGACGTTGGCGTAGAGGCTGGTGGCGTTGTCGAATTCGTAGTTCAGCCCGAGACCGAAGAGCGGCTGCACCACGTCGTTTTCCTTATCAAACGTGCCGAGCGGAGCGGCGAGGTTGGTGGTGGTGAGGTCCTGCTGCACGATTTCCACGCGCACTCCGGGAGTGACGGAGAACTTGCCGAAGGTGAACTTATTCTCAGCAAAGAACGAACCGTAGGTGAGTTCGCGGTCGGCGATGCGGCGAATATCGCCGTCGTTGGCATCGGCGGCGGCGCCGCGCTTGTCCACACGGGGGGATTCCAGGGTGTAGAACTGCGCGCCGGCCGTGAGAGTGTGCTCGCCGCCCCACGCCTGCCAGTCGTGGCGGATGCGCGGCTCGAAGCCGAAGGTCTCAAATTCCTGACGCTCGATGTTGTTGGTGGCGGTGTTGCCAATCTGGCGGCGGCTCCAGCGGTCGTAGTAGCCGGTCCACGTCTTCACGCTGAGTTCCGTGGTGTCGCTGAGCGCGTGCTGGAGATCCAGCGAGACGGCGTCGCGGCGCATGCGGAAGCGGTCGTAGAGCCGCGTGGCCTGATTGCGGTCGGCGGCATACTGCGCGGCGGTGAGGCCGCCGGGTTCGCCGTGCTCTTCGGTGTAGAGATCAACGCCGAGGATCCAGCGGGTGTCCTCGTCCACATTGTAAACGAGCTTGGCGTGGCCGCCGTCGAGTTCGTAGTCGCTGTTGGCCGAGCGGAAGCCCTCGCTTTCGCGGTGATTATAATAACCGAGGTAGCCCAGCTTGCCGACGGTGCCGTCGGCGGCCGTGTAGCTGGAGAAGAAGTCGTCGCTCCCGAACACATTCTGGCTGCGGATGGCGAACGCCTTGTCCCGGTTGGGCATGTTCGTCACGTAGTTCAGGGCACCGGCCGGCTGGGTGCCATACATGAGCGCGCCGCCGCCGCGGATGAATTCGATGCGGTCCACCACATCCAGCGGCGGGGTATAGTAGGCTTCCGGATAACCAAACGGGTCCGCATGGATGGGGATGCCGTCTTTCAGCACCTGCATGAATTGACTGCGGTGCGGGTCGCCAATGCCGCGGTAGCCTAGACTGACCAGCGGTGTGGTTTCCTCGGAATAGAGCAGGCCCGGCGTCAGCGCGAGCCCCTGCCGGTAGTTGTTGGCCTGCACCTTGGGGAGAACATCAAGGTCGATCACCGTCGCGCGCTTCCCGGCAAAAATCCGGGTGCCCTCCACCGCGGACAGGAAGGGCTTTTGCACCGTGCCTTCCTCCTCCGACTCCCCGTAAACGACCACCGGATCCAGCAGGGTTTCCCCGGTAGCGGCTGCGGCAGCGGGGGCGGCAGCGGGGGCGGGAGCGGGGGCGGGAGCGGGGGCGGCAGGAGGCGATTGCGCCGCAGCAGTAGAGGCAAAGGCGGCGGCAAGAGTGGCGACGAGTTGGCGGTAGTTCATACAGTAAAAGTGAGGACGCTGAGCTGATATTGAGACTGTATATCAACGTTGTTGGGATTGAGACTTTATCGCATTAAGTTTGTCAACCCGGTTTCAGAAATGCCCTGTGGGCGCGAAGAACGACTGGCTGGAGGGCTGAAATTGGGCCGCTGAAAGTTGATTGTTGCAAAATCATTGCAATACTGTTGACGCTGGCAGCGTTGTTGCAACTATATTGCATTTATGGCGCATTCCCCTACGTCTCATCACTCCCGCCTTCCCGTCACTGTGCTCTCCGGCTTCCTCGGAGCAGGGAAGACCACGCTTCTCAATCACATCCTGAACAACCGTGAGGGCCTGCGGGTGGCGGTGATAGTCAATGACATGAGCGAGGTGAACATTGATGCCGCGCTGGTGGAGAAGGGCGGCGCTGCTTTGAGCCGGACCGAGGAGAAGCTCGTGGAGATGAGCAGCGGCTGTATCTGTTGCACGTTGCGCGAGGATCTGCTGCTGGAGGTGCGGAAGCTGGCGGACGAGGGGCGGTTCGATTACCTCGTCATTGAGTCCACCGGCATTTCCGAGCCGCTGCCGGTGGCGGAGACGTTCACGTTTGCCGGCGAGGACGGCGTGAGTCTGGGGGAATTCGCGCGGCTGGATACGATGGTCACGGTGGTGGATGCGCGGAGTTTTCTGAAGGACTTCAATGAAGCCGAATACCTCGCGGACCGCGGGGAATCGCTGGGCGAAGGCGACATGCGGACGGTGACCGATCTGCTGACGGATCAGGTGGAGTTCTGCGACGTCATCATTCTGAACAAAGCGGACCTCGTCACCGCCGGGGAACTCGCGAAGCTCCGCGCCATCATGCGGCGGCTCAATCCGCGGGCGAAGGTCGTGGAGACCACCCAAAGCCGCGTGCAGCTCAGTGATGTGCTGAACACTGGGCTCTTCGATTTCGAGCAGGCGGCGCAGGCCCCCGGCTGGCTTTCTGTCATGCGCGGCGACGAACAGCCGGAGACGGAGGAATACGGGATCAGCAGTTTTGCGTTCCGCGCGGACCGTCCGTTTCACCCCCAGCGCTTCTGGGATTTTCTCCATGCCAACTGGCCTGGCGTGCTGCGCAGCAAAGGCTGGTTCTGGCTCGCCACGCGTCGGAAACTGGGCGGCGTGTGGAGCCTCGCCGGCGGGTCGGGCATTCACCAGTGCGCCGGCTACTGGAGCGACACTCCGCGGCAGGAACTCGTCTTCATCGGCCAGAACATGGAGCGCGATCTGATGCTGGGCATCCTGGAGCGCGCCCTGCTCACCCCGGAGGAAATGTCAGCCGGTGAAGTCGCATGGGCCACGCTGGAGGATCCTTTCCCAGAGTGGCGCGAGCGGGAGGAAGCCAGTGAACCCACTGCGTGATATGAAAGCCCTACTGCTCTCCTGCTTCGTCCTGCTCGCCTCGACTTTGTGCCGCGCGCATATACATGATTACCATGACCACATCCACGGCGGGCATGTGGATTTCTCGTTCTGTTTTGAAAACGGCGTCTGGCGCACCGGGCTCGTGTGGCACGATACAGCGGGCGGCGTCGGCGGGGGGCCCGCTCAAGGTGTGCTCCGGGCCTCCAACAGCGCGGTCATCGTGCTGGAGGATCAGCCTTTCGAGAGGGGGAACCGCGTGCGGCGTCCGCTGGAGCCGGAATGGGCGTTCACGGGCGTGGGGCCTAACGAACCGTTCTGGTGGATTCCGCAGAGTGCGTGGAGCGGCGGGGCATGGACGGGATTCAATGTCTGCGGCGGCGCGGGCAGCGGATGCAGCGCTTACTTCGAGCCGGACCCGCGGGTGAATGCCACGGCGGAATGGAAGACGATGGAGCTGAAAAGTGTGCGCTATCTGGGGAAAGGCAGCGCGCAGTTCAGCATGTGGACGTCAGGGACGTTTGGCGACCTTCTCGTGTGGATGACGACCGTGGACGGCATCACGGAGCAGGACCGTTACTTCATCGGCAATGCCGGCCACGCGCATCCGTCGTTTGGGTTTTCCGCACTGGGGCTCTACGAAGTGACGTTCTGCACCACCTGCTACGGAGGGCCGGGAAAGACGAACCCTAACGCCAGTCCGCCGGTGTCCTTCTACTTTGCTGTCGGCACCTACTGGGAATGGGTGTCGCGCCACTTCAGTCCGGATCGCTGGTGGCAGCAGGGCTACACCGGCGAAATGGACGACCCGGATGGCGACCGCATCCCCAATGTCATGGAATACGCCTTCGGCCTGCATCCGCGGGAAGCCGCGCGCATTGAAACACCCGGCTTCGGGGCACCCGGGCTGCCCGCCATCCGCGAAGAATTTGGCCTCGTACACTATGCGCTGCCGCTGCGCGACCCGGCCACCAATCCACAGATCGAAGTCACCGTGCAGGGTACGGAAGACCCCGCCGCCGCCCCGTGGCCGCAGACGCTGACACCCACTGAGAGCCCCACCGGGTTCACCGGCTGGCTGGCAGGCGAGTGTGTGCTCGACCCGCAGCAAACGCCCCGCCGCTTCCTGCGCACCGCCGTCCGGCTGCTGCCGGAGATCATCTACAACGACTAACCACAACCTTTTCCCATCCCAACACCATGAAACACACACTGCTGATACCCGCCGCCCTCATCGCCACGCTGGCCGCCTCGCGCGCTGCATCTATCTACACCGCCGGCCACGGCGACCTCGGCATCGCCTACGAAGGCGGCGCGCTGGAGCCGCACTATCACCTCGGGCCCGATGCCATCGTGGACGGCTCCCCCGTCGGCAATGCGCCCGACGGCATGGAGTTCGAACCTGACGAACTCATCACCTTTGTCGCCGATCCCAGCGTCGCCCGGCCCGCCGGTGCACAGTGGAATTTCCTTGGCAGCCCCAGCGGTGACCCCATCTGGTTTCTGCCTCAGGCGGAAGACTCGGGAAAACCCTTCTTCGGCATCGCTAGCGAGGAACTCACCCCCGGCGACTGGACTGTGCTCAGCCTCAGTCTGACCGCCATGACTGGACCTGCCGGCGGCCATTTCTCCCTCTACCAAACCGATGGCTTCGGCTCCCCCATTGTCCAGTTTGCCACCTCCGACGGCATCAACGGCGCCGACAGCTATAACCTCATCATCGGCGGCCACGCCCACCACAACTGGGCGTTCACAGAGCCCGGCATTTACGAACTGGAATTCACCGTCACTGGCAATCACGTCACCGACGGACCGAAAACCGCCAGCGCCACATACACATTCGGCGTCACCCAGGTGCCCGAACCCGGCACCACCGCCCTCGGCCTGCTCGCTGCGGGAGCCCTGCTGCGCCGCCGCCGCTGAGTAATGCCTCCGCTGGAGGTAACGCCAATCCGCGTGCTCCCGGCTTGGCTGATGCTTCGCCACTTAGACTCCCATTCAACACCACCATGGGCTATCAATTCACCGTCAGCGGAGAAGCCGGCCGCGGGTGTGTCATCCGCACCTCCGCGGATCTGGTGACCTGGGAAACGGTCAGCACCTTCATCACCACGACTCCCGCCTCCGTCATCACCCAGCCCATAAGCGGAGCGCGCCGATTCTATCAGGCCATCATCCGATGAAACCCCGCACATACCACCGGCACGATTGGGCCCAGCGAACACCCAGTTCTCACCCGCTCCGCACGACATGATGACTCCCCGATACATCAATCCACTGACGAACCTCGATGCCGCACGCGTCCGCCATGGCCGTGTGCCGTCGCGGGAGCCCGCCTTCACTTCTGCCTCGGCCGCAAAGCTCATTGAACAGCAGATGTATTTCTGGGGAGCCGATGTCTTTGCCCCGCAGGGGAATCTGCTGGTGGCGTGGGGCTGCCGGAAATTCCGGCAGGATGGTCAGCAGCACAGCGTCCACTTTTACAGCCGCAGCGACACCCGCACCAGGCTGCTGCTCCACAGCACCGGCGCACAGTTGCACCTCGCGGACAATGCGGACGCAGAAGGCATCGCCTACCTGCGGCCCCATCACCGCGTCTTCCGCTCTGCACCGGACGCCGCCCTGCCACTGCCTGCGACGCACAGAACGCCTCCTTCCGGTGTGCGTAGTCTCCGCCCCCAGGAGGTTACACCCCCGCTCACCGCCCTGCTCCAGCTCATCCGCGACTACGAACGCTGGGCCGCGCCTCTCCATGCACCCGGCCGCCGCCAAGAACTCTGGCGCGACTTCCGCAAAGTCCCCCTCGCCATCCGCTGGCTGCCCCCCGCCGAGTCCGCTGCATGGCTGGACGGCTTTCTGCGCCAGCATGGATCGACGCTATCCGCTGACTCTTGAACAACAATTCAACCACTGCCGAACTCCCTCCCCTCGTCCACTTTACCAGTCGCTTGGCGGCGAAGGCCGCATCCCGCTCATGGCTGTCGTCGTCGGCGCATGGCTTGACACCGAGGCCCTAGAGGCCGCTTTCAGCCAGCTGCCCGCAGCAACGGCAGCCCCGGAATTTTCATGGTAAATCCCCGCCCCGCCCGGTCATGAAAATCCGCCTCCGCAAGCCCGCCGCACGCGCCGCACCCGCAGAGGAACAGCCCGCCCCCGTGGACCTCACCGGCCTGCTGCCTGCGGGGCTGCGGCACGGCGACCTGACGCCGAATCGCATACTCAGCCCGCAGGAAAATCTGGAGGCCTTCCTCGGCCGCAAGCCCCCGCCACGCCGGAGGAACTCAAGCAATCCCGCAAACTCCCCAACCCCTTCCCCGAGCCGCCCTCCTTTGGCGATGGGCACTCGCATTCCTGACCGGAATCGGCAGTGCCCGCCGCCCTTCTTGATCGCCTGCACGAGCGAGTAACCGCCCTGCTGGACCGGATCGGGCAACCGAGCGCCTGCATCGGCTTCGGAGAATTTTGTTTCTGCTGAGACAGAGAATTGTTTTCATGAGATCAGGGCAGCCAGCGGGCTTTGTAGGGGCGGGCGTCTTTGAAGGTGATAGTTCCTTCGGGAGCGAAAAGGCGCAGGGTCGCGCCCCAGGTGCTGAGGACGATTCGTTGAGTCACTGGATGGATGTCCACGGACTTCACCTTGGCATGGTCCTTCAGTGCGGGGTGGGGCCGGAAGCTCGTTCGGTCACGATCAAAGAGATGCACGCCGTGCTCGGTGGTGAGCAGCAGTTCGGCGCTGGCGGGCACGGGGCGCAACTCATGGCCATCGGCGTCCGGCAGTTTGTGAGTGCTCTTGAGCTGGAGCGAGGGCGAAGCCGTGTCCCAGCCGGCGAGGGTGTAGCAACGAAGTTCGTCGAATCCGAGCGCCCAAAGGCATTTCCGCGCCTCATCCCAAAACACGCCATGCGCGGAATGCAGCGGTGTTTTGAAAACGGGCGCCGCCCCGCCTTTCAGATCAAATACCTCCAGATGATCGCCGCTCAGCGAACTGGCCACGACTACACGATCACCCGGAAGCAAATCGAGTGAGTGCGCATTCCGTGATTTGGACCGCCACAGGACACGTTTGGTGGCCCGCTCGATCAACGCACAGCCGCCATTCGAGGCACAGACGAGAAGCTTCGCGCCCTGCTCGACTGCTTTGCACTCATCCATGTGATGAAACTCCCGTTTGGCCTCTTCAGGCACGTCGGAGGCCTCCTGGGCATTCCAGCGCCAGAGTTTGTTCACCTTTCCCGCAGCGGCCTCCGCCGCATCGACGATGAAAACCTCATCGCCACCAGCGAGGATGATCTCACCGGCATGAGAGAAGCGCAGCGGCGCGAGCAGCAGCGTGATGAGGAGAGAAAGGGTGGGGGGGGTCATGGGCTCTTCTTTCCGGTTAGCGGCAGAGGCGGGGCGGTGAAGCTGACACCTTTCCACTCGGCGAGGATTTTGAGGTATTGATACGGGTCCGCCCACGATGACGACGGCTCCACCACGGTGGATTCGGGCCATTCGTTCCAACTGGTGACCATGATGTAGTCGGCGCCGGCATCGGTGGCGGCGCGGAGGTAGTCGCGCAGGGTCTGCCCGTCGCGTCGCGGCATCACGTAGGGGTCGTCGCGGAAGTAGGAGTTGTCGTGCCCGGGGTGGACGGGCAGGAGCATCTTCTTCCCGGCATCGTGGGCGAGTTTGGTCATGTAGCGGTATCTGCCAACGAGGGCGTCGAAGTCGTGGGCGCGGAAGTTCGAGAACGTGCTGTAGAAGCCGAAGCAGTCCACGCCGGGAACCGCGAGCCAGTCCGCCGGGATGCGCTTCTCGCGGTCCCGGTCCGCGCCGGCCGCATGATCGTGGGCGATCTTGTCCACGATCCAGTAAACCGGCCCGACATCGCCCTCGACGTGTTTCTTGAGCAGCGGAAACTCGGCGGCGGTCAGGCCAGGGTCGGCTGCGACCTGATAGAGATACACCACCGGCCGGCCGTCGATGCGCAGGTAGGAGGGGTGGTCCTTGTAGCGCTTCAAAGCCCGTGCGAGCATGGCCTGATAGTCCTCGAACTTCTGGTGAAACTGCGCGCGTTCATCGAGCAGTGCGAAATGGAAGCCATGCTTGCCCGCCGCCGCGACGATGCCGCGGTCCACGTTCTGATCGAGCCCGTTGTGCGTGTCCCACCAGTCCACAAGGAAGGCGTCGATGCCCGCCGCTTTCGCCAACTGCACATGCCATTCCGCGACCTTCGGATCGGCGCTGTCGTAGAAACCGGCGAGCGGGCGGAAGGCACTGTTCGGCGGCGGCTCGCCGGGCCGCTGGGCCTTCTTCGCGAGGGCGTTGGTTTCGGAAGATGGATAGGTCCAGTGCAGGAAGGGTCGCTTCGCGTGCTGGCCGTCGTGATGCCAGCAGTAGTAGTTCGCCAGCAGGAGCGGACGGGCCGCCATTTCCGCGCCGGCTTTGTGCGCGATGCGTTGCAGCTCCAGCGCCTCGGCGGAATCGAGGCCTGCGGGGACGAAGCAGTTTCCTTCGCATGACTCGCCAAAAAGCGATTCAAACCACACGCACGCTCCGAGGTAACGTCCGGCGATGCTTGCGTGCCGGTCATCGAGTACCAGCTTCCACTTGCCGTCCTCCCGCTGCTTCCACTGCCAGCCGACATATAGCGACCCTGACTGCCGCGGCAGTGCCGGCCGCGTGGCGTTGTTGAAATCAAAATCAGCGTCCGGTTTGTCTGCGAATTTCCCGGATGCGATCGCGCGGTGAAACGCGTCGCCCACGGGAATGAGCGGGGCGTTCAATTCCTTCGCAATTTCACGATAGGCCTGGCTCAGGGCTGCATACATCGCATCCGCCGAGCGCGGCGTGCCCGGAACCGGATCCGGCCCGGTGAACTGCCATGAATCCGCCCGATACTGCCACGTCTGGTGAACCCGGAGCCGGGCGGTGGGCGCATGGCGGGCGATGAGGTCGCGGAGATGTCCGGCGAAAGGCCGATAGCTGGCGATGTCATGAGACTTCGAGCTGACCTGCTGCGCCGAGACGACATCCCACTTTTCCGCCTGCAACTCCTCCAGCAGGCTCTTCCCCGAAGGATAACGTCCGGCGGGGTCTGCCGCGTCCTTTTCGCGGGCCACGTTTTTTTGCCAGTGCTGTTCCAGGGAGCCGCCGCCAATGGCGCACTCGTGATGCACCAGCGTGTGCCCGGCCGCCTTGGCGAGATCGCCCAGGTAATGCGTGGCATCCTGCGAAAGACTGTTGCCCACCGTGAGCAGCCGCACAGTTCGGCGGGCCGGGCCGTCATCCGCCTGCAACGACGCAGTCGGCACGATGAACAGGGCCGCGAAAAGAAGAAGCAGTTTAAGTCGTTTCATTTTTGGACTCCAAAGAAGACCGTGCATTCCGAGTCTTCGATAGAGGAATTCATCTTACCCCATCAGCGTCTTTCCGGTCTTTCGGCGAGATACTCACGCACCGCAGCGGCGAGGTTCGCGCCCACGGCCCGGTAGCCTTCGGTGTTGCTGTTTTTGTAATTCCAGATCGTCTCCAGGCACACGCTCACGGTGTGTGGATTGCCGTTCATGCTCACCCAGTTCGCGCTGATTTGCCGCCACAGCCGCGAGTCATAGGCAGCCCCGGTGGTCTTCGGCTTGTTGCTCATCGGAATGAGCGGCTGAATTTTGCTGATGCGTCCGTAGGCCAGTTCGATGAAGCGGTCTCGCAGGCCGATCATTGGCTCTTTTAGCGCGCTGTTTTCGAGAATGTAGAAGAAGCTCGGGTCGCCCGGCGCGGGATTGTGCAGGTCGATGAAGACATCCATGCGTCCATCCTTGGTCAGTGCCTTGACCCGCTCCATCGCAGCGGCAGTTTCCTTCCAATGCGGCAGCTCGGACCAGTCGCGATTGTGGTCCTGCGGTTGCGCGTTCTTGCCGCCATTGCCCGTCGCAGTGTTATCCACGTCCATGATGGGCACGAGGAAGACCTCCGCGTGCTGCCGCAGCCAGGCGGCATCCGGCGAGTCACTCACCAGCCATTCACCGAAGCCCTGAGCAACCCAGCTCGATCCGCTTTCCCAGGCGTGCTGCCGCGCCTGCACCCAGACGCCGAAACGCTGCGCCGTGGTGCGTTCGCCTTCCCGTACATGCAGCATCGGCACCTCCCGGCCTCCGCGTGAGCGGCACAGCTCCTCCGCCTTCGCGTGCGGTGACTTCTCACTCATCGCCTTCGCAAACGCTGCCGCTGCGGAGGGCGTGTAAGGCGGCCCCCAAGCCACGAACACCGAATGCGTCTCCACCTGGATCTTGTAAGTCATGCTCTCGTTCTCCTTCACGCCATTCCCGGTATGCAGCCACGCTTTTCCATCCGTGGAAAACGTCGCCTGAGTCGGCATGGAAAAAGCGGATGCGTCGCGCATCATGGAGGCCAAAGCGGCGGGCGTTGCCGCATCGGGCTTATGGCTGCGTAGTCGGAGCGTGATCGTCTCACCGGGCGAAATGCCGTTCACGCGAAAATACCACCAGCAAGGCCAGCCGCGAGCGGGATCACCGCCCGGCGTTAAGGTGATGCTGCGCGCGACTCCGTCGATCTCGACCTGACTGACCGAGGCTCCCTCAAAATCTGAGGTAACTGTCAGCGGCTCCGCAGCGTGCAGCGCGGCGAGTGGCGCGAGCAGCAGGGTGGTGAGAGCCGACCGAAGGGAGACAGCCCGCCAAGCTGATTTCAAATGAGTGCGGGCAACGGTGAGAGTGTGTTTCATGGTTTGGTTCCTGAAGTTTCCTTGGCCGCCATCGCCTCCACCTCGCTCATCTTCAAGCGCACGCTAACGATGGAGCAGCCGATGTCTTCTTTGCGATAGTTCGCATACGTCGTGGCGACGATGGTGCCGTCGGGGAGCAAATGGATGCCGGGGTAGAAGCCGTCTTTGAAGGTCTTCAACAGGCTCACGCGATACTGGCCGGGCTTGCCTTGCCTGACGTCGTCGTAGGTGCCAACCCACGCGATGAAGCCGCCTTTGTCCTGCGACCCCGGCAGGTGGAACTCCGCCCCCGCGCCGCATGGGGGCACCGCTGCACGGCTGAGCGCTGCCCCCGCAGCGAATGGGGGCGTCGTTTTCCAGGGGAAAAGGCCCTTTTCAGGCCGGAAAGCGGCCCCCGGAGGCGAAAACGAGGCAGTTGGAGCAAGAATCAGCTTCATCGCGGTGGTCGGGTGGAATGGCTGTGATGAGAGCACAGGCCCCGAAAGGGCGGTTAGTCCGATATTCAGGACAGGGTTTGAAGGTGGTCCGCACAGTCCTCTGTGCGGTTCAGAGCATGGATTCGGCTCATGCCGCACAGAGGACTGTGTGGACCACTTTTACTCAATCCTCCATCCCGCCGAAAAACTTCTCCAGCGTCACGCCCAGGCCCCACGCCAGCCGCGCCAGCACATGCACGCCGGGGATACTTTCACCGCCCTCAATGCGGCTGATGGTATCCCGCGAGACACCGCATTTCAGCCAAAGCGCATACATGCTCAGCTTCATGCCTTCCCGCAATTCCTGATGCCGACGCGGCAGCCGCTCGCGGATGCGCTCGGCGTAGTCGTGGGCGTCGTGGTTGTCTGGCGCTGAGGGCATGGTGGTTCATCATCCGGGTGGCGGTG
>Ga0315905_10003683_pt1 | contig 15759 bp, 11 predicted proteins | sample LakEriMetagenome_5_FD_203522 | JGI IMG/M metagenome (GOLD analysis project Ga0315905, IMG submission 203522) | Freshwater fungal communities from buoy surface, Lake Erie, Ohio, United States - Buoy 4 MA121 | ecosystem: Environmental > Aquatic > Freshwater > Lake | place: USA: Lake Erie, Ohio... | reverse complement strand
CCCACAAAGCGATCGAGAGCCCGACGGCAAGCACGGGGGTGAAAAGAAGAGCACTGGTCACGCGCGGTGACATCCTCGAAGTGTGGCACATTTCCGCGCCCGCGCAACCATCGATCGCGAAGACACGTGCGGCAGCGACCACATCGATCCAGTGGCGTACCTCTCAACGCAGCCGCGCGCGCAAGGTCACTGCGATTCCACCACCAAAGTCGCGTCTCATGACCTCTCCCGACGCGCACGCAAGAAATTTTGTGCGCTGTGCATCCAAAAGGGGTGACCACAACGAAACCTGCGCGCACGTGATGAGTCTCATCACGTCGACTTTCAAGACTTTTACTTTCTGAGTTGATCCGGTGGATCTCGCAAACGCCCGCGTGGGCGAGGCGATGTCATTCACGCTCAGGAATTCCAAGGGAACCACATGCTCTCGACCATCTTCGCCGCCGCTCTTCTCGCCTCTGCTCCCGCCCCGTACGTCGCGACCGTGCCTGTCGCTGATGGCACGATCGTTGAAACCGCGGTTGCCGCTGGCAACTTCAAGACGCTCGTCGCTGCAGTGCAAGCGGCCGAACTCGTTGACACCCTCAACGGCAAGGGCCCGTTCACCGTCTTCGCTCCAACCGACGAAGCGTTTGCGAAGCTCCCGAAGGGCACGCTTGAGATGCTCTTGAAGCCAGAAAACAAGGCGAAGCTCGCCGCGATCCTGACCTACCACGTTGTTCCAGGCTCGGTGAAGGCTGCGGACGTCGTCAAGCTGAAGAACGCCGCGACCGTGCAGGGTCAGCGCATTGATATCAAGGTGAACGCAGGCAAGGTCATGGTCGATGGCGCGAACGTCGTCGCAACCGATGTTGCGTGCTCGAACGGCGTCATCCACGTCATTGACACCGTGATTCTGCCGGTCGACGGCACGATCGTCGATGTCGCGGCGAAGAACGGTTCGTTCAACACGCTCGTTGCCGCCGTCAAGGCTGCTGGTCTCGTCGAGACGCTCTCCGGCAAGGGCCCATTCACCGTGCTCGCGCCGACCGACGCAGCTTTCGCGAAGCTCCCCGCTGGCACGCTTGAAATGCTCCTGAAGCCAGAGAACAAGAAGCAACTCGTCGACATCCTGACCTACCACGTTGTTCCCGGCGTCGCCGCGTACAGCGATCAGGTCGTCAAGATGAGCCAAGTCCCAACCGTCCTCGGCACGCCGATCACCGTCACCGTGACCGACGGCAAGGTTCGCCTCAACGATTCGAACGTCGTCGCAACCGACGTCGAAGCTTCGAACGGCGTGATCCACGTCGTGGACACCGTCATTCTCCCGACGGTGAAGAAGACCGCGGACGCACCGACCAAGAACTGAATTTGACGGGATTGACCTCCTCCGAGCCGAGGAACGACCCGCATCACACACGCCCCTCTTCGGAGGGGCGTGTTGTTTTTGTCGCATCTGAGCACCGAGTGTTACGCCCCTACTCTCGGACGACGGGCCGCGACGCTGCAACGACCACCGCGCCCCATCCCGTACCATCGCCGCATGCTTCCGATGGATTTCGGGTCACGTGTCGAACTCTTGCGCTCTCTGGCCGATCGCGCGGGCGAAATCGCGTTGACACACTTTCAGCGCGCAGAACTCGTCACGAAGACGAAAGCGGATGCGTCACCAGTCACCGAAGCGGACATCGCGATCGAAACTGCGCTGCGTGAGATGATTCGTCGCGCGTTTCCCGCCGACAGTTTGCTCGGTGAAGAACATGGTGAGGAACACGGGGAAGAGCACGGGGAAGAGCACGGGATAACGCACAGCGAACAACACCGCGAACTCCGCGCGAGTGAGCGATCCGACCACGTCGGCCTAGGCACCTTTCGCTGGATTCTCGATCCGATCGACGGCACCGTGAGTTTCGCAAACGGCGTCCCGCTGTTCGGCACGCTGATCGGGCTCGAGCACGAAGTTCGCGGCGTGCGCGAGATCGTCGCGGGTATGTGCTCGATGCCGGCGCTCGGTGAGCGCCTTTGGGCCGCGCACGGACGCGGCGCGACGTGGGAGCGCGCGGGCCACGCACCAACCCCCGCACGCGTTCGGCCGTGCACGCGACTCGCCGAAGCGCTCGTCTGTACGACAGGACTTGAGTACTTCGAACGGAACGGCACCACCGACGCGCTCGTTCGCGTGGCGCGCGCCGCGGGGCGCGTGCGCGGCTTCAGCGATTGTTACGGCGGCATGCTCGTCGCCACGGGTCGCGCCGATGCGTGGTTCGACCCTGTCATGAATCCGTGGGATTCAGGCCCGTTCCCCGTGATTTTCGCCGAAGCTGGCGGAGTCTTCACCGACTGGCGCGGTCGTGAAGATGTCCGCGGCGGCAGCGCCGTCGCCGCGGGTGCGGCGGTGCACGCAGAAATGCTCGCGCTCCTCCGTAAAGTTTGATTCAACGAAGCTTGATTCAACGAAGCTTGATTCAACTCGTCGCGAGCGCATCCCACTCAGGGCCAAACGCAAACGCGTAGTTCTTCCATCGCCCGATCGACGAGCGATTGATCTTGCGGCGCACCTGCTCGAAACTCAGCGTCAGCACGGTGCGGCGATTCTCTTCGGGCGCGAGCACCGCGGGATCAAACGGCAGGCCCATCACGTCGAGCGCGCGCCGAATCTCGCGTTCAGGGTGATCGACGAGATCCTCATACGAAATCGAAACCGCGCGCAATCCGAGCACTTCGATCGCACGACGCACGATGCGGCGCTCAAACTCAATGATGCGACGAATCTGCGCAAGATCCGCGGTGAAACCCCACGATTTCGGATGGAAGTTTGAAACGTGCATGCTGATCGCGCAGTCGCGCGCATCGCGCTCGATGTGGAGATAGACCGCGCCTGGCAACACCGTCGCGAGCGCCGGAAGTGCACGCCATTGGAGGAGCGCTTTGTCGAACGTCCACGTCGCGCCCGCGCGGCGACGCGCATGCGCGCCTTCGAGGTAGCCGCCCGCGAGGCGCGCGGCATCGCTTGGCGTCAACGAGCGAAGATTGCGCGGCCAAAGACTAAGTCCGATGAGCGACTCACGCAGCGTAAACGTCCCCTCGTATTCACCGATCCCTGAAATCGCCGGATGACGATCGAGCATTTGCTCAAGCAGCGTTGTGCCGCTGCGAGGAAGCCCAACGACAAACGCAGTCCCCTCAACAGCTGGCCCCTTCGGTGGACACCACGCGGGCCCCTTCTCGAGGAGCCGCTCCTGTTCTAGAAGATCCGCCTCGACTTCACCCAAATCGAAGCGCGGCGTTGTTTCGCGGTGAATCCACTGCGCCAAATCGAACGCCTCGCGGTAGCGCCCCTCCGCGTCGAGGTGGCGCACGGCTTCAAAACCGGCAATGCGTTTGAGATGCGGCGACCGCGCGCCGCGTGCAGCCTGCGTCAATTCGTCGATGGCGCGCGCGCGATCGACGCGCGCCGTCGCACGCGCCGTGAAAACCGCCGCGCGCTCATCGGCCGTCCACGCGCCACCGGCTTCGACGAACGCATCCAACTCCTCACGCTGCCCCGCGCGATGCATCGCCTCGGCGAGGGCGAACGAAACTTCGACCGCGTTCGACGGCCGCGCCTCGAGCAACTTTCGCAACCGGTCAATCGCCTGCGCACTTTGACCAAGTCGATGCTCAAGAATGCCTTTGAGAAGATTGAGGTTCGGGTCGGCTGGTGCGACGCGCAGCCCGCGATCAGCCGCCTCCGCCGCCCTCGCGAGCCGACCCGTCGGAAGGAGCGCGCGTGCCACCGCGCTATAGCCCGCGGGCAACTTCGGAAAGCGCGCGATGAGCCGATTGCCAACCTCGACAGCCTCGGCATAGCGCTGCTGGCCGAGCAAACGATCAACTTCGGCAATCTCGGGCGGTTCGTTGGAGCGCGTTGGCTTCATGCGTGAGTTCTGTGGCGCGTTTCAAACTGCGCGCGGCGAGTCGAGTGCGTCCCACGACGCGTCGAAGGCCGAAGCGTACTTCTTCCAGCGACCAATCGCCGACGTGTTGATCGGGCGACGCACCTGTTCGAAACTGAGCGTGAGCACGGTGCGCCGATTTTCCTCAGGCGCGAGAACGCACGGATCGAATGGCAGGCCGAGAAACGCGAGCACGCGCCGGAGGACCGCTTCAGGTTCCGCGACGAGATCTTCGTAGCGAACCTTGATCGCCCGCAACCCGAGGACCGCGATCGCACGCGGGACAAGTGCGCGCTCAAGTTCGATGACGCGGCGGATCGACGCAAGATCCGCCGTAAAGCCCCACGATTTTGGATGGAAGTTCGAGAGGTGCATGCTGATCGCACAATCGCGCGCGTCTCGCTCGATCTGAATGAACGCCGCGCCAGGCAGCACGAGTCCAAGCGCGGGAAGCAGCCGCCACTGGTAGAGCGACTTGTCGAACGTCCACGAAGCGGCTGGGCGCCCATCCAAACTCGTGCCCGGGCTGCGGCGACGCGCGTCGGCGCCTTCGAGATAGACGCGCGCAAGCTGGGACGCGGCATCCGCTGGGGTTTCCGACAATCGGTCGGGCCACGTGCCAAGCGCCGCGAGCCCCTGCCTGATCTCCCACGTTCCCTCGTACTCGCCGATCCCCGAAATCTCGGGGTGTCGATCGAGCATCTGTTCCAACAACGTTGTGCCGCTGCGCGGAAGCCCGACAACGAGCGCCGTTTTCTCAACGCTCGGTACGCCCGCGATCTGCCCGGGCAGCGCACGCGGTTCCACATGATCCTGTTCCACATCATTGAGGAACCGATGCATCGCCTCGAACTCGCGCTCCATCGACGCCATATCAAAGCGCGGCGTCGTCTCGCGATGCACGTTGGACGCGACGGCGAGCGACTCGGTGTATCGCCCGTCCGCGTCGAGGAGCCGCACCGCTTCAAAGCCCGCGATCCGCTTCAGCGCCGGATGCGAGGCACCGCGAAACGTCTTAAGCAGCGCGTCGATTGCCGCACGGCGATTTGTTCGGGCCTCGAGACGGGCGCGAAAAAGCGCCGCCCGCGGATCGAAGAGCCACGCCTCGCCTTTGGCGAGAAACTCCTCCAACTCGTCTGCGCGGCCCGCGCGGTGCAAAGCCTCCGCGAGCGCGACAGAAGCCTCCACGACATTGGGCGGCCGACGGTCAATCAACTTTCGAAGTCGTGTGATCGCTTCCTCAGAGCGCCCGAGCCGATGGTCACAAACCGCCCGCAGCAACTGCAACGGCGGGTTCTGGTGCTGCAGCGCGAGCGCCCGGTCGATCGCCTCGATCGACTGCCGAAGCCGACCGACCGCGAAGTGGATCCGTGCAAGGACGTCGTAGGGACGCCAGTCGCGCGGCGCAGCGGCCGCCCACGCTTCCGCGCACGCAAGTGCCTCTGGAAAGCGCTGTTGCATCATGAGGCGTTCGGCCTCGGCACCCGGATTGTGCGTTGGTGGGGGCATGGAGCGGGTTGTGATCGGACGTACACCCCAGCTTTGGGCAAAAATCAGAATTTCTGTACGCGGAGACTTGCTTCCACTTCGAGTCGTGACAAATTCAAAGCCGGAGCGGATGAAAAGGGCCTTCGGCGAGCCATGTCCAAGTTCTAGTCCACGGCTCGCAGTGGGAATTCTGAGTCTCTAGATCTGTCGATCGAATGTCCTCGACCGACGGAAAACTTTCTGTCCTGTGTCCCCCATTTCCCTTTTGTCCTCGGAGAGAATCATGAAGACTGTCCTCGCGTCCACGGTCGCTGCTGCGGCCCTCGTTTCGGCTGCTTCGGCCGACGTCACCGTCACCTTCACCAACCAGACTTGGACTGGTTTCAACTTCACCGACCTGACCGCTACCTTCGGTGGCTTCTCGGGCACCCTCACCGGCGTCTCGGTCAACGCGACCCTCACCGCCGCCACGAACTTCACCTACGCGGACGACCTCTGCGTGTACGTGGATGCCGCCCCGCTCTCAACCGGCGGCCTCCTCCAGGTCGGTGGCTTCAGCAACCTGAGCGCCACGCAGCGCCTCTCGTGGGCCAACGGCGGCTCCAGCGCCCCCGGCACCACGGTGATCGACTCGAAGTCGGTCAACCCGATCGTGTTCAGCGGCTCGGCTGCTGACCCGATCATCTGGCTCGGCAACGGCTACGGCGCCGCGGGTACGTCGGGTACCTGGACCGGCTCGATCACCCTCATCGGCGTCAACGCCGTTCCGGCTCCAGGCGCGATTGCGCTCCTCGGCCTCGCTGGCCTCGCTGGCCGTCGTCGTCGCTGAACGACCGACTGAACTCAGCACCCGCTGGGTGATTTAAAACTCTCAACCGGGCGACCTGCAAAGGTCGCCCGGTTGTCGTTTTGTCTGCGACAGACAAGCAAAAGATCTCCCGCCGCCGAAGGAGGTCAGAGTACGCGTCGTCAGAGCAGGATCTTTGCCATCACCACGATGACGACGATCGCAATGAGATCGAGGACGAGACCCGCGCGCATCATGTCGCGCACTTGGACGCGTCCCGACGCAAAGACAAGCGCGTTTGGCGGCGTTCCAACAGGCATCGCGAAGGCCCAACTCGCCGCAAAGACGGCGGGAATGACGAGTTGCTCCGGCGCGACCCCGAGGCCCGGCGCGATCGCGCCGACGATCGGAACCGCCATCGCGGCCAGCGCCGTGTTCGAAGCGACTTCGCTCGCGAAGACGAGTATCGCGACAATCACTGCCAGGACACCGAGCGACGGCAACGCCCCCGCTGCCTCGAAAACAGCCCCGAGCGACGCCGAGAGCCCGGTGCGCTGCATCGCGTCGGCGAGGCAGAGTCCACCACCAAAGAGTACAAGCACGCGCCACGGAACCTGCGCAAAATCGCGCGGCGCGAGCACTCCTTCGCCTGCACGCGCTTTGCTTGGCACAAGAAAAAGGAGCCCCGCAGCGGCAACTCCGATGGTGCCGTCCGAGACGTTCGGGGCCGAGGATTTCCAGAACTCCCGAGTGACCCACGCGGTGACGGCCGCCAAGAACACTGCGAGCGCGATCCATCCATCGCGCTCGAGCGGCGCGCGTTCGCCCGCGCGACGCGGCACGGTGACACCCTTCGCGGGGAAGAGCCATACGCCGAGCACGACGATCGCGAGCGGGAGCATCACAAGCGTGGTTGGCACGCTGAATCGAAGCCAGCGGAAGAAATCCATCTCGACGCCATTCTTTGAAAGCCACTCGATGGCGATTGGGTTTGGCGGACTTCCGATCGGGGTGAGCGCGCCGCCGATGCTCGAGGCAAAGGCAATGCCGAGGAGGAGCGAAACCGACCAGCGTGCGGCGCCCGCGGTGGATTGCTTGCCGTGTGCCGAGTTCGCCGCGTCACGCGCTTGCGTCCCGAGCGCGATCGCGAGCGGCAACATCGTGGCAGCCGTCGCGAGATTTGAAACAAACGCGCTCAAGAGCGCCGTCGCGAGCATGACCGCCGCGAGCACCGCGATCGGCCGCGTGCCTGCGATCGCGATGAGTCCTTCCGCGAATCGGCGCGAGATACCTCCGCGATCAAGCGCCAGCGCGAGCAACGCCCCGCCGCCGAAGAGAAACATGACGTCGTTCGCGTACGGCGTGGCGATCTCGGCGGGTTTGCCAATTCCAAGCGCGGCAAGCGCGACAAACGGCAGCAGACCCGTCACCGCAGGATCGACCGCGAGGGTCACCCACCATGTCGCCATCCAAACGAGAAGCCCGAGGACCCACGACGCGTCGGCCGAAAAGGTACCGAACGCCCCCGCTGCCGGATGTGTCGCAAGCACGGCCGCAATGGCGAGCAGCGGACCGAGGAACAAGCCGGTGCGAGCGGCAAAACCGTTGCCGTCGCTTTCATCGTCGAGCTTCACCTCATTCGCTCGGCTCTCGCTCGCTCGGTGGTCGTTCTCGCGGCGCTCCTTCGACATGGGCGCAGACGATAGCGTTGGACCGATCTTCCCGTCGATCGCCAATCCATGCGGCCACTCGACGCGCGCGATTTTCTCAAACAACTCGAACTCGGTTTTCAGTTGTCGCGGGTTTCTGCGATAGTCCCGCCGATGCCACGCACGCAACGAACGGACCAGAGCGCCTGCGATTCCACGCGCACGATGTTCGTCGCGGCGCTGCTTTTCTCGGCGACGCCACTCTTCGCTCAGGACGAGCCTCCGCGCATCGAGCGCTTTGCCGCCGCGCGTTTCGATGGAGGTGATATGGGAGGTGATAAGGGAGGTGATGGTTTCGTGCGCGCCGTCGTCGTCGTCGATCGACCGTGGGCGTACGCCGAGGCAGAAGCGCTCGCGCACGCACTCGGCGGACGACTTGCAAGCATCGACTCGACTGCGCTCCTGAGTTTCGTCGGAGCGCTCGCGAACCTCGAGGGTGCATTTGAGTGTGACGGACCGTGGATCGGTGGCAGTCGATCGACGAACGGCGCTTGGGCTTGGACGAGCGGCGCGTCGTTCGATGGATTTGCCTGGGCCCCCGGTCGACCTGCGCAAACAACGCGGGCAGCTGCGGCGCTTGTGCTCGGGGGCGCAGAAGACGCCACAAGCGCGGGGATCGCGGATGGCACCTGGCTCGACGCGCTCCAAAGCCCCGATCTCGGGACACGCTCGCGCGGCGCGGTGATCGAGTGGACATCGCTCGTCGATTGCGACGCCGACAACGCTCCCGATCCACTCGAGATCGCGGCCGATCCCGACCTCGATCTCGACGGTAACGGCGTGCTCGACGCCTGCACGGCTCATCCCGCGGATCTTGATCGCGACGGCATCGTCGGCGCGAGCGACCTTTCGCTTCTGCTCGACGCCTGGGGAAATGTCGGGCGCCCAACGGCGGGCCTCGGCGACCTCAATGCGGACGGCGTCGTCGATGCAAGCGACCTCACCATGTTTTTGGTGTCGTGGGCAGGATGATCGGACTTTCGGGGAGCAAGGCGCGACGCGTCACGCCCAGTCGGGCAGTTGAAGTTGGTTTGTCGAAGCTCGAGATTTGATGCGGGCATCCCGAGTTTCAAACTTCGCGAGATTGAGAACTTTGCGTGTCCCCGTTTGCGAGGCATCTTCCAACGATGGCCATGCATCGAGCCCCACGCACGCTTCGTCTCGCTTCCCCGTCATCCGCCCTCGCGGGCTTGGCTCTCAGCCTGCTCTCCGCATCGGTCGCCCTCGCGCAGACGGGGAACTTCACGAACTTCGAGTCGCCGCAGACGCACCCAATTGAGGTGACGCCCGACGGCTCCGCGCTCCTCGCCGTCAACACCGCGGATGGTCAACTTGAAGTGTTCGACTTGGTCGGCGGCCTCCCCGTGCGACGCGGCTCGGTCGCGGTCGGCGTTGATCCCGTCTCGGTGCGCGCGCGCTCGAACGGCGAAGCATGGGTCGTCAACCAAATCTCTGACTCGGTCAGCGTCGTCGACCTCGCCACGATGCGCGTCACCCGCACGATTCTCGTCGGCGACGAACCTGCGGACATCGTCTTCACATCGAAGCCCGCGCGCGCCTTCGTGTCGCTCGCGATGTCTTCGCGCGTCGTCTCGTTTGATCCTGCCGCCGCCGCGCCGACGCTGACGACAACCACGATCGCCGGCGCCTCGCCGCGCGCACTCGCAACGAGCCCCGACGGCCGCACGGTCTACCTCGCGATCTTCGAGTCGGGAAATCGCTCGACGGTCGTGCCGCGCACCATCGTGAACAGTACCGCAAGCCCCTACAACGGCGTCAATCCGCCGCCGAACTCTGGCAACACGTTCGATCCGCCGCGCACGCCGGGTCAAGCCGTCGCACCACGCGTGGCGCACATCGTGCGAAAGAACGCGCTCGGCCAATGGATCGACGACAACAACCGCAACTGGTCGAGCCTCGTGACGTGGGACGTGGTCGACAACGACATCGCAGTCATCGACGCCGCGAGCCTTGCAACGAGCTATGTGCCGAGCCTGATGAGTTGCGTTGCTGGTATCGGCGTTGCGCCGAACGGCACCGTGCTTGCCGTTGGCATCGAAGCGCGCAACGAGATTCGCTTCGAGCCGAAACTCGATGGCGTCTTCGCCAAGATGGTCGGCGCGTTCACTGGTCCCGGTGGCACCGCGCCCGTTGTGCGCGATCTCAACCCGCACCTCACCTACGCGTCGAGTTCGATTCCCGAACTCGAACGCTTCCAATCAATCGGTGATCCGCGCGGCGTCGCGTGGATGCCCGACTCAAGCGCCGCGTACGTCGCATCGCTTGGAACCAACTGCATCATCGCGATGTCGCCCTCCGGCGCGCGACTCGCAAAGATCGGCGTCGGCGAAGGTCCGAGCGGCATCGTGATGTCGCCAAACGGCCAATTCGTCTACACGATCAATCGTTTCGAAGGCTCGGTGAGCGCTGTTTCGACCGCGGGCGCAAGCGAAGTTGCGCGTTCGACCTTCCACGATGCAACTCCCGCCACCGTGCGCGCGGGACGCAAGTTCCTCTTCGATACGAATCTCACGTCGGGCCTCGGTCACGTTTCGTGCGCGACGTGTCACATCGATGGTCGCAGCGATCGACTCGCGTGGGATCTTGGCGACCCAACAGGTGTCGTCGAAGCATTCGACGAGGTTTGCCAAGTCGCCGCGCCGGGCGCGTGCATTTCGTGGCACCCGATGAAGGGCCCGATGACGACGCAGACGTTGCAAGGCATCATCGGCAACGAGCCGTTCCACTGGCGCGGCGAGAAGGACGATCTCAGCGAGTTCAACGTCGCGTTCACACACTTACAAGGTCGCGGCAGTGAAATCTCCCCGACGGAAATGGCATCGCTCGAGAACTACCTCGCATCGCTCGTCTTCCCGCCGAATCCAAACCGCAACATCGACAACACGCTGCGCACCTCGGTTGCGATCTTCGGTGGCACGCAGACCGGTTTCAACGTGACGGGGAACGCGGTGACTGGGCAGAATCTCTTCAACACGGGCCAGTTCTTCGCGGGTCCTCCGGGCGCCCCGGGCCTCACGTGCGTCTCGTGCCACGCGGGCGCGATCGGGTCGAACAACCGCGTCGATATTCCGGCGCCTGGCGGCGAAAACCAGAATCGCAAGAACTCGCACCTGCGTGAACTCTGGCGCAAAGTCGGCGCGAGCAACACGTCGACGACGGCGTTGCGCGGCTTCGGCTTCGAACACAATGGTGAGAAGTTCACCTTCCAAGACGCGATCACGACCGGTTTCAATTTCGCGAACACTCCGACGGGCCAACAACAGCGCCGCGATATGGAAGCGTTCTGCATGTCGTTCAATTCAGGGACGCACGCAGGTGTCGGGCAGCAGACGACGGCCACGGGCGTTGCGAATGACACTGCGCGCATCAATCAGTTCGTCACGATCGCAAACGCGCCGGGCGGCCTCGGGCTCATCGTGAAGGGCCGCGTCAATGGCGAAGCGCGTGGTTGGATGCTTGTTGCTGGTTCGTTCCGCTCGGACCGCGCGGATGCGCCGACGCTTTCGCCGGCAGCGTTGCTTGCGCTCGCGGCCGCGGGCAGCGAACTCACCTACACGCTCGTGCCGCCAGGCTCGCAAACGCGCCTCGGTATCGACCGCGATCTCGATGGCTTCTTCGATCGCGATGAACTCGACGCAGGCAGCGATCCCGCCGATGCGTCGAGCGTTCCCGGCGCGTGCGTCGGCGACATCTCGCCGGCGACGCCGGATGGTCTCGTGAACGGTGGCGATCTCGGCGCACTTCTCTCGGGTTGGGGCACCGCAGGTGTCACCGACATTGATGGCAGCGGTACGACCGACGCCGCTGACCTCGCGATCCTGCTCGGAGCGTGGGGCGCGTGCCCGTAACTTGAGTTCGCTTCGCTCCTGAGTTCGCACCACTTTCGTGTGCTCCGCCGCCCACCCTTCCGAGGTGGGCGGTTTTTTGACACGAACGCGCAATCAACTGCCGATGCGACGCGTTCAACTCTGCCGCGCTCCTTCAGGATTACCTGAACGCGGCGAACAACCAATCCGGACGGTTGGACGTGTCACACGACACACCACGGATTGGCCCTTCCTCTCGGCCGCGCTCGCGGCTCAATCACGGAGTCGGCCAACGGCCGCGCACCATGCAGCACACTCGTATCCTCACCGGACTTCTCGCGCTCTCGCTCTCATCGCTCGCACTCGCCCAGCAGGACGGCACGTTCCCGCCGAGCGGGAATCAGGGTGGCAGGAATCAGGGCGCGCCGGGCGGTGCACCGAGCCAACCAGGCCAGCCAGGCCAAGATGGTCAGCGCCCAGGCATGCGCGGCGGCCAAGTCGACCCAGCGCAAATGGTTGAGCGCCTCATGAACATGGATCAGAACGGCGACGGCAAGCTCTCGCGCGATGAGATGCCGCCGATGCTCGTCGAGCGGATTTTCGAACGCGCCGACACCAACAAGGACGGCTTTGTCGAGCGCACTGAGCTCGAAGTCATCGCGAGGGAAGGCGGAGCACTCCGCGGCATGGGCGGACAGGGAGGTCAGGGCGGGCAAGGTGGCGCAGGCCGCGGCGGTGCCGCTGGCGGCGCCCCCAACATGGAAGCTTCGATGAAGCAAGCGAACGGCGCTTTCCGTGCGCTGCGCGCATCGGCGCTTGATGCGTCGACACAGAAGGCCGACCTCGAAGCGGTGCAACGCCTTCAAATGGGCCTCGTTGCGTCGAAGGGCGCTGCCTCGGCAGTTCCGATGTCAGACGCAGCGAAGGCGAAGTTCGGCGACGACAAAGCTGCCTATGAGCGCGAGTTCCGCAAGGCGATGATCACTTCGATCATGACCGCGTTTGAAATCGAGAACGCGATCCTCTCGGGCAACACCGCTGCTGCGAAGGCTGCGCTTGAGAAACTCCACGAGTCGGAAGAGTCGGGTCACCAACTCTTCCAAAAGGATGAGGGTGGCGAATCGGCGGCTCCCGCCGGTGGCACTGCTGGTGCTGCTGCCGAGGGTGATGCCGCAGGCGAACGTCCGCGTGGTCGTGGTGGCCGCGCGAACCGTCCGCCGGCAGCCGAGTGAACGTTCGCTCTCACCAAGCGCGACCATTCCTCAATTTCACAACGCGACCCGCGGGCGACGGCCACCACCGTCGCCCGCGGTCTTTTTCGCGCAGCACTCATCCCTGAGATGGCGCAAACCGGGGGGCGAATGCCCTAAAGAGCCCCGATCTTGCCCAAAAGCATCAATCACAGATAAACATATCCGCGATTGTGCTATTGTCGCTCGCAGCTCGGCCGCCAGCGAAGTTCGCGCGGCGCCGACCGCAGAGATTTGAGGAGTTTTCCATGTCGAACCATCAACGCACGCTTGAGCAACTCTTCGCCCACCCCACCACGCACAACATCCACTGGCGCGACATCGTCCAGATGTTTGAGTCACTCGGCGGCACGACGGAAGAAACCAGGCACGACCACCTGAAGGTCAAGTTTGGCCCTCACGAGATGACATTCAAAATCCCACACGGCGGCGGTCACACGTTGCAGTCGGACCACGAGATCTCCGCGATCCGTCGGTTCCTGCGCGATTGCGGGCATGTGCCTGCGGCACACAGCGCGTGACTGTTGAGGTCGCGCGCCACACTCGATCCAATTTCAGTTGAGTCTCGTACCTCCAAAGTCTCTTGCATCGAAAGACTCGTCTTTGAGTCTTGAAGAGGCTGGCTCTTGAAGATGTACGAGGCGGTACGCCGATCGCGGCCGGATTCCACCAGATCCGGCCGCTGTACTTTTTGCGATCTCGCAGCGTGAAAGCCCGTGCGCACGAGACCTCGCAGCGCCGCATCGCCTTCGGAAACTCACGCACCGAAGAGACGTGCAATCCACGCGTCGCTGCGCCCAAGCCCCGAGCGCTCCCACTGCGCTGCACTTGGTCGCGGCACGAGCACAAGCACCGCAACCGCAATCAGCGTCGCGCCTTGGATCGAGCGTGCGAAGATAAACTCAAAATGCGCCGCTGCGCAGAGCCCAAAGAATGCCGCGATCGGGATGACGGCGATCGGCTCGTCGCGCAGTCGCTTCAACGCACCCCAGAGTCCGAGACAAACCAGCGTGAAGAGAAGACTCGCGCCGACGAAACCCGACTCAAAGAGCACATCGAGCGGCGTGTTGTGCGAGTAACCAATCTCCCGCGCCCAACGCACGATTGTGGCGCCGCGTTCCGCACGCACTTCCGCAGGGGCCTCGTCGATCAGTCGATCGACTTCCGTGCGCCACGCTTTGCGACCGTGTCCGATGAAGGGTTCTTCGCTGATTCCGTGCGCGGTCCAACGCCATAGCTCCAGTCGCTGCGATGAGTACTCGTTCAGCGTTTGGTAGTCGAAGATGGGCGCCGCGCGCGATCGCGGCCCGATCTCTTCGACGACGGTGGTTCCGCCGTCGCCGCTCGCAAAAATCAACTCGAAGCGCTTCGCCGCCACGCCGCCGCCGAGCGTGCTGACCGCGAGCGCGCAGCCCATCAGAAGCGGTACCGCGACCACGATCGACACGCGGGTTCCGCGCGCGAAGAAGCGCCAACCGACGACGATGGTCGCAACGAGCGCAACCAACGCGCCGACAAACGGCGCACGCTGCGACAACACGCCTTGAAGGGACAACGTCAGAAGTCCAAGGGCGCCCCATGCGAAGCGGGTCGCTCCGCGCGTACCGAGCGCTGCAAACAACGTCGCCGCAACAAGGACCACAAGCGTCCACTCGGTTCCATCGACGAGATCAATCTTGAGTTCAGGCCACACTGTTGAACGCATCGCTGCACGACACAGCATCACCGCGACTTCGATCGCACCTCCCGCAACGAGTCCGAGGAGGAGCAATCGCCAACGATGCAGCACCGGAACGAGTAAGAACGGAATGAGAAACTTGCGCTCGGGCATCACGAGCGACCACATGTTCTCCCGCCCGTAGGCGAGTGTCGCCGCCGCGGTCACGAGGAGATAGCCGACAAGTAGCAGGAACGGCGGAGTCCAGATTGCTGCACGAAGAACGCGCATCGATGCGCGGAATCGAAACAGCACGACGAAGATGATCCACGCGAAGAGCGCTGCTTCGAGCGCGCGTAGCAGCGACAACGACGCAAGCCACGTGGCCACCGACCATGCAAGGACATCCGTCCGCGTGGGGTCGTCGCGCTCGTACTCCTCGAGCTCTGCTTCGAGCGATCGAGGGGGAAGCAACACGCGCATGAGCGCGTTCACCGGACTGCCCTCGCAGGCTCTTGGTCACAACTCATATCGCTGCGCCTGTCGCGGCGTGTGTAGCCAGACGTGTCACCGCACGCGTCGAAGCACGCGTCGAAGCACGCGTCGAAGCACGCGTCGAAGCACGCGTCATTGCTCCGAACGCACCAATCGAAGGCGATCGCGCACACGACCTTTCGCAAACCCGCGCCCCGCGTGCGCGAATTCAGCGCCGGCCCCCGCCGCCACCGCCACGAGACGCCGCCGCGGGCGCGCGGTAGCTCGACGCGGCTGGGCGATAGTTGTAGTTGTACGACGGATGGAAACCGCTGTAACCCGTGCGCGGGTATGCGTTCCAGTTGTGGTTGTTGTATTGCGTGTTGGTGTTGCGCGCTGGTTGAGAGTTCCAACCCGTGCGGCCGTAGCCGCCTGCGTTGTTGGATGAGTCGTTCGACTGCGCGCGATTCTGATTCCAGTTGTAGTTCTGGTTGCGGTTGAATGCCGCGCGACCTTCGTTCTCAGCGCGCTGCGTGTTCTGACCGTAGAGGTTGTTGTTCGCGTTCCACTTCTGCCAATCGGCAGACTCTTTGTTCTGCGGTTCATTACCCGCAGCACTCGCAGCGTTCCACTTCTGCCAATCCGCAGGC
>Ga0315905_10003680_pt1 | contig 15767 bp, 14 predicted proteins | sample LakEriMetagenome_5_FD_203522 | JGI IMG/M metagenome (GOLD analysis project Ga0315905, IMG submission 203522) | Freshwater fungal communities from buoy surface, Lake Erie, Ohio, United States - Buoy 4 MA121 | ecosystem: Environmental > Aquatic > Freshwater > Lake | place: USA: Lake Erie, Ohio... | reverse complement strand
GTTTTTTCGAATTTCTTTTCCTTTCTGCGTACGAATTGGAATGTTTTGCAAATTCGGATTATTCGAACTCAAACGACCTGTGGCAGCCACAGTTTGCATATAGTTTGTATGCACTCTTCCGTCTTTTACATCACGTAAAGTTGGAAGCGGGTCTACGTAGGTACTTTTTAATTTTTTATTTTGTCTGTATTCCAAAATCTTACCAATAATCGGGTGGTCATTTCGGAATTGCTCCAAGGCGTCCTCCGAGGTTTGATATTGACCTGTTTTGGTTTTTTTCGCTTTGGCACTGATTTTCATTTTATCAAACAACACCTCACCTAATTGCTTCGGAGAATCAAGATTGAAATCGGTATCTGCAATTTCCTTAATCTCTTTTTCAAGTTGTTTGCTTTCTTCTTCTAACACAATTGAATAATTCTGTAATCCTTCCACATCAATATTCACCCCTTCTTTTTCCATACGTTGCAACACGCGCACCAAAGGCATTTCCATTTCGTAAAAAAGTTCCTTTAAATGGTCTTTTTGGATTTGTGGTTCCAAAATTGCTTTCAATTGCATTGTAATGTCTGCATCTTCACACGCATAATCAGAAACCTCACGTGGTTCTAAATCACGCATATTCCCTTGATTTTTTCCTTTTTTACCAATTAAGGTTTCGATGGAAATTGGCTGGTATTGCAAGTAATATTCTGCCAAGAAATCCATACTTTGTTTCGATTCAGGCTGAATCAAATAATGGGCAATCATCGTATCAAAAAGCGGACCTTTCACTACTACATTGTAATTCGCAAGTACGTGTAAGTCGTATTTGATATTGTGTCCTACTTTTTCGATGCTTTCGTTTTCAAAAAAGGGTAAAAACGCATCTACAATTTTTTGTGAATCTGCTTGTTCATTTGGAACAGCCACATAAAATGCTTCACGTGATTTAAATGAAAAAGACATTCCCACTAATTCAGCATTCAACGCATCTTTATTGGTCGTTTCTGTATCAAAACATACGCTTTTTTGTTGCAACAACAAGGCTAACAATTCAGCACGTTCTTCTTCTGACGTAATTAAATGATAGTTTGGTTTCTCCGTTACAATCGTTTTTAATTCAGCAGTAGGAAGTGGTTCTTGAATTTCCAATAAACTCTGAGTTCCAAACAAATCAAATTGTCCTGCTTCATTTACAGGGGCAGTTACTGAAATTTCTTCACCTGTAATACGTTTTGCAAGTGTTCTAAACTCTAATTCTGTGAAAATCTCTTTGATTTTTTCGTTATCAGGTTCATCCAAAACTAAGTCTAACGGGTCGAAAGGAACATCAACATCTAAAATAATCGTAGCCAATTTTTTAGAAAGTAATCCTTGTTCTGCAAAATTGATCACGTTTTCCTTTTGCTTGCCTTTCAATTCATTTGCATTCGCAATTAGGTTTTCCACCGAACCATATTCTTGCACTAATTTCTTCGCTGTTTTCTCTCCTATTCCCGGAATTCCTGGAATATTATCCGATGCATCTCCCCATAATCCAAGGATATCAATCACCTTCAATGGGTGGTCCACCTCAAATTTCTCACACACCTCTTTTACTCCTAAAATAGATGCAGGGTCTCCTCCTCTTCCCGGTTTGTAAATGAAAATTTTATCCGACACTAACTGACCAAAATCCTTATCCGGGGTCATCATATAGGTGTAAAACCCTTCCTCTTCGGCAATTTTAGCCAAGGTTCCAATGATATCATCTGCTTCAAAACCAGACTTCAATAAAATCGGAATATTAAACGCTTCGATAATTTTTTTAATAGGGTCTATCATCGAACGAATGTCTTCCGGCATTTCCTCACGGTGCGCTTTGTAATCTGCAAATTCTTCTTGTCTGTTCGTAGCACCACCGGGCGCATCAAATACCACCGCCATATGTGTAGGTTTCTCTTTTTTGATTACATCAATCAAAACATTCGTAAAACCGAAAGCAGCCGAGGTATTCTGACCTTTTGAATTCACTCTTGGATTTTTAGCAAATGCAAAATAGGCTCTGTATATCAAAGCAAAAGCATCAAGTAAGAATAATTTTTTATCGTGAACAGGTGTTAACATTTTTATTAATTATGAGTTATGATTTATAGATTATGAGTTGATTTAAACTTTCCCCTCCCCTTCGAGAACCTCTGGGTGCGGGGAAGTAAATTTATTTCCAACTAGTACCTTCTTTTCCGTCTTTGACAACAATTCCAACCGCTGCTAATCCATCACGGATTTGGTCAGACGTCGTCCAATCTTTGTTTGTTCGTGCTTGTTGGCGAAGATTTAAAACCAATTCCATCACACCGTCTAATTTGCTATCGTCTTGTTCAGTAGTCATAGCCAATCCTAGTACATCACTTACAAAACTGTGCATTTCAGTTGATAAAAGCGATAAATCGTCCGCAGTAATAGTCGCATTTCCGTCTGAAATAGAATTGATATATTTCACACATTCAAATAATTGTGCTAACAACATCGGTGCATTAAAATCATCGTTCATCGTTGCATAAAAACTATCCACTAATGCTTTTACATCGGTCGACGAATTTGCCGCTGTTGGCAATTTTTCCAATTTCGAAAGCGCTTCTGAAAGTCTTCCGAACCCTTTTTCTGCTGCATTTAATGAGTCGGTCGATAAATCAAGTGTGCTTCTATAATGTGCTTGCATCATACAAAAACGCAACACATTTGCAGGATAGGGCTTTTCAAAAACATTGGTCGTTCCTTCAATAATCTCTTTCGGTAAGAAATAGTTGTTGAATGACTTACTCATTTTCTGTCCGTTCACATTCAACATATTTGCGTGCATCCAATATTTAGCAGGATTACAGCCTAATGCGCCACAGTTTTGAGCAATTTCATCTTCGTGATGTGGGAATTTCAAATCCATTCCACCACCGTGTATATCAAAATGATTTCCTAAATATTTTGTGCTCATTGCCGTACATTCAATGTGCCAACCTGGATTTCCATCACCCCAAGGTGAACGCCAAATCTGCATATCTTCTGGATTAGCCTTTTTCCACAAAGCGAAATCAGCAAAGAAACGTTTTTCGCCTTGTGAATTTAAAGTTCTTGTTTCCTCGGCTAACTCATCTACTTTACGACCACTCAAAATTCCATATTCGAACTTTTCGCTATATGCACACACATCAAAATAAACAGAACCGTTTACGACATACGCCAATCCATTATCGATGATTTTCTCAATGATTTCAATCTGCTCTTGTATGTGTCCTGTTGCTGTTGGTTCAATGCTTGGTGGCAACATATTATAAATACGTTGTAATTCTTGAAATTTGACATTGTATTTATAGACAATTTCCAATGATTGTACTTGTTCCAATTTCGCTACTTTCCCAATACTATCCACATCTTCCCCAGCACTGTTTGTTATGTGTCCTGCATCTGTAATATTTCGAACATATTTCACCTGAAAACCTAATTTCAATAAGTATCTGTAAATCAGATCAAAATTAATGAAAGTACGCATATTCCCCATATGAGGTTCGCTGTAAAGTGTTGGTCCACAGACATACATTCCTACTTTATCTTGGTGAATAGGCTCAAATTTTTCTTTTTGACCACTTAAACTATTGTAAATATGTAAATTGTTCGAAATTGTACTCATAATTTATTTCCTTAGAAGAACAAAGATAGTAAAAGGACTATTTTTAGATACATTATAAAATTATAATGAAACTTTCTATGCTGAAATAACGTATTTTATATTTCAATCATCTATATTTAGTTAATAAATTTTATTAAAATGATTTTAAAATCTTTCATTCTTTGTGCTTTTTATGCATTGATTACCAATATGACTTTTGGACAAAATAAATTTTCATTATTTGTTGATGATGAAGAAGACGATTCCATCACTAAAAGGTATTACGAACTTCATGATGGTCATTGGGCAGGTATTGATTTTGGTATTAATTTAATGTTGGACAATTCTTTCAAATTAAATTTTGATGGTAATTCTCAATTTAAAAACAATGTTTTAAGTTCTTACAATTTTCGCTTAAATTTCATTGACCATAAATTTGTTATTAAAGAAGATAAAATTGGAGTAACTATTGGAGCAGGATATTGCCATAATTCTTTCGACTTAGCAAAAGACTATTCTTTAAAAGAAATTTACAATAATTCAGAAAAAAAAATGGATGTTTATCAATCATTTGATTCTTTAAATTTTACTTATAATAAAATTAGAGCCTCTTACGTTCAGATACCATTTCTTTTTGAAATTACTCCAAGTAAGAATTATTGGATTTCTTCTGGGTTAATTTTTGGATATCGATTTAGCTCCTCTACAAAAAATTTATTTGAATATCAGAAAATACAATATATTAGCAAAACTAGAGGAAGTTTTAACCTCAATACCTTCCAATGTGAAGCAGCTATTCGATTTGGCTATAAAAGCTTTGGTGGATATATAAGTTATGCTTTGATTCCACTTTTTAATAGTAATGTTGTTTTTGATAGCAAAGACACAAAAAGTCAGCTACCAACTATAAATCCTTTATCTTTTGGCTTAACTTTTAACTACTAAAATGAATCGTTTAAAAGTCTACTTAATCTTATTTTTCGTAGTTTTTTTATGTGGTTTTATTTCTACAAATTCTAGTGAAGGAATTGAAATCCCTACAACTACAAAAAGTGATTTAATTATCTGTCATTCTGGTTATTGCTTAGCTTATGATGAAAATTATAAACTTGCAAAATGGGTGGCTTACGAATTAACATTCGCGGAAACCCAAGGAACCTATGCAAGAAATGATAAATTCAAACCAGATCCTTTAATTTTAAAAAACAGTGCATCACTAGCAGACTATAAAAAGTCAGGATATGATAGAGGTCACTTAGCCCCAGCGGCAGATATGAAATGGTCAGCAGAAGCAATGAGAGAATCTTTTTACTTATCCAATATGTCACCGCAAGATAAAAGTTTCAATCGTGGAATTTGGAAAAAACTAGAAGAACAAGTACGAGATTGGGCGATTGAAAATACAGCCGTTTATATCACCACAGGGCCCATACTAGAAAAAGGATTACCCACCATTGGACCTAATCAAATTCCGATACCAAAAGCATTTTATAAAGTGATTTTAGATTATTCCCAACCAGATATTAAGGCTATCGGATTTATCATTCCAAACCAAGGGAGTAGTTCGCCTTTGTCAACATTTGTTTTATCTATAGACTCAATAGAAAAACAGACTCATATAGATTTCTTTTCCAAACTACCAGACGAAATCGAAAATCGAATTGAGCAGACGGCTTGCACTCAATGTTGGGGATTATAAAAAAATTTGCACATTCAAATAAAATAACTAAATTTGCATCAGTTTTAAGAATTAATTGATTGAGGGGATGAAAAGTCCCCTCTTTTTTTTCAAAATGATTACAAAAGATTTAGTACGTAAGTTAGCACAAGAGCGCATCGACGAGTTAGACCGAGGTTTATTCATCGTAGATATCTCTATTTCTAAAAAATCGGTGATCGAGTTAGAAATAGATAAAGTAGAAGGATACGTAGCGATTGAAGATTGTGTTTCTGTTTCACGTAATGTAGAACACAATTTAGACCGAGAAGAGCAAGACTTTGAACTTCACGTTTCTTCAGCAGGATTAGACAAACCACTGCGTGTACTTCCTCAATATGTTAAAAACATTGGAAGAACAATTGCGTTGACTTTAAAAAACGGTTCTGAAAAAGAAGCCGTTTTGAAAGAAGCAACTGAAGAAGCATTGGTTGTAACAACCACCCGTAAAGAGAAAAAAGAGGGAAGTAAAAAGAAAGAAACCATCATTGAGGATGAAACCATTCCAATGACAGAAATAAAAGAAACAAAAATTGTTATTTCATTTAAATAAAAAAACAGGCGATGAATAGCTTAGAGTTAGTGGATTCGTTTTCGGAATTCAAAGAATTAAAAAGTATTGACAAACAAACAATGCAACACGTTTTGGAAGATGTTTTCCGTGCGATGTTGAAGAAAAAATTCAATACGGACGAACACATTGCGGTGATTGTTAACATCGAAAAAGGTGACGTTCAAATTTTCGTAAACAAAGAAATTGTTCCTGATGGAGAAGTTGAAGATTCAAATACGGAAATTGCTTACTCTGACGCCATCAAAATCGAACCTGATTTTGAAGTTGGTGAGGAAGTATCTGAAGAATTTAAATTCGAAGATTTTGGAAGAAGAAACATTTTGGCTTTACGTCAAAACTTAATCTCAAGAATTTTAGAATTAGAAAAAGATCATATCTATAAAAAATACAAAGAACGCATTGGTGAAATCGTTACAGGTGAAGTTTACCAAGTTTGGAAGAAAGAGATTATGGTATTGGATGATGAAGGTAACGAATTAATTTTACCTAAATCAGAACAAATCCCATCTGACTATTTCAAAAAAGGAGAAGCAGTTCGCGCAGTAGTTGCAAAAGTAGATATGCGTAACTCTAACCCAGTTATTATCCTTTCAAGAACAGCACCAGAATTTTTAGAGCGTTTATTCGAACTAGAAGTTCCTGAAGTATTTGATGGTTTAATTACTATCAAACGTATCGTTCGTGAACCAGGAGAAAGAGCGAAAGTTGCAGTTGAAAGTTACGATGATAGAATTGATCCAGTTGGAGCATGTGTTGGTATGAAAGGTTCTAGAATTCACGGTATCGTTCGTGAGTTAAGAAACGAAAATATTGACGTAATTAATTTTACAACAAACCCACAATTATTTATTCAAAGAGCATTATCTCCAGCAAAAATAACATCTGTTGATATCGTTGAAGAAGATAAAAAAGCTAAAGTTTCATTGAAACCAGACCAAGTTTCTTTAGCAATTGGTAAAGGTGGAAACAATATAAAATTAGCAGGTAAATTAACAGGTTATGAAATTGACGTTTACCGTGAAGGTGAAGTAGATATCGAAGACGTTGATTTAGATGATTTCGCAGATGAAATCGATGGATGGATCATCGACGAATTAAAAGCAATTGGTTGTGATACAGCTAAATCAGTATTAGAATTAACTATGGAAGATTTAGTAAGCAGAACCGATTTAGAAGAAGAAACCATAGAAGAAGTTTTAAGCATTTTACGTGCTGAATTTGAATAATATTTGGGGCTATATAGCCCCTTTTATACAATTCAACTAACAAAAACAAAAATAAAACCTATATTTAGTAGGAAGAAAATAAAAATATGGCCGGAAAAGTACAAAGATTAGGTAAAGTAGCAAGTGAATTAAATGTTGGAGTTTCTACATTAGTAGAATTTCTTCAATCTAAAGGAGTTGCTATCGACCCAAACCCTAATTCAAAATTAGAAGGGGAACATTTTGAAATGCTACAAAAGCAGTTCGCAGACGACCAAACGCTTAAAGAACAAGCGAAATTGACTGCAATCAAGCGTGAAAAAAGAGAAACTATTTCTCTAAAAGATACAAAACCTGAAACAAATGATGTTCAGGATGATGAAGACGATTTTGATGTTTCAATACTTGAAAAAGTTAAAAATACACCAGTTGAACCAGTTGTTGTAGCAGAAACTACATCTGTAACAGAAACTCCTGTAGAGAAAACTCCAGATGAATCTCCTGCTATAAACCAAGCAAAAACAATTGGTGAAGGAGATGTTCAAATACAAGTAATCGGCAAGATTGATTTAGACAAAATAAACTCAAAAACTCGTCCTGACAAAAAGAAAAAAGAGGATAAAAAACCTACTAAAGAAAATCAACCAACTCCAACTGCTAAACAGGAACCGGCTAAACCTGTTGCACAAGAGAAAATAGTTGAAACTCCTAAAGCGGTAGAAACACCTAAGGAGGCTCCTGTTGTTGAAGCTCCTAAAGAAATCGAAACAATTCGTGTTGAAAGAAAAGTTCTTTCAGGTCCAACAGTACTAGGACGTATTGAACTACCTGTAGAGAAACCAAAAACTTCTGATAACAAAGGAGGACAAAAACCTGGTGATGAGCCACGTAAAAAACGTAAGCGTATCAAGAAAATTGATCCAGCAAAAGTTGCTCAACAAAATACACCAGGAAACCAACAAAACCAACAAGGCGGAGGAAATAACAAAAAAGGGAATAATAAATTTGGAAACAGACCAAATCCAAATGCGCCTAAAGTTGCTCCTACCGAAAAAGATATTCAAAAAGAAATTAAAGACACGTTAGCTCGTCTTTCTAATAGTGGTGGTAAATCAAAAGCCTCTAAAAATAGAAGAGCAAAACGTGATTCAATCATGCAGCGTCGTGAGCAAGAAATGATTGATGCTGAAATGCAAGAAAAAATCTTAAAATTAACTGAATTCGTTACTGTTTCTGAATTAGCAGCAATGATGAATGTTAGTCCAACACAAGTTATTTCTGCATGTATGTCTTTGGGTATCTTCGCATCAATTAACCAACGTTTAGATGCTGAAACCATTCACATTATTGCAGAAGAATTTGGATTCGAAACAGAATTCGTTAGTGCAGAGGTACAAGAGGCTATTCCTACTGTTGAAGATAGAGAGGAAGATTTAATCTCTCGTCCTCCAATTGTAACAGTAATGGGACACGTTGACCACGGTAAAACTTCATTACTTGACCGTATTCGTAACTCTAACGTGACGAGTGGTGAATCTGGAGGTATTACACAGCATATCGGTGCGTATTCCGTTGTAATGAATGATGGTCGTAAAATGACTTTCTTAGACACACCTGGTCACGAAGCCTTTACAGCGATGCGTGCTCGTGGTGCTCAAGTAACAGACGTTGCTATAATTATAGTTGCAGCGGATGATGACGTGATGCCACAAACAAAAGAAGCAATTTCTCACGCTCAAGCTGCTGGTGTACCAATGGTTTTTGCAATTAATAAAATTGATAAAGATGGTGCAAACGCTGATAAAATTCGTGAGCAACTATCTGCTATGAATATCTTGGTTGAAGAATGGGGTGGTAAATACCAATGTCAAGAAATTTCAGCGAAAAAAGGATTAAATATTCAAGAACTACTTGAAAAAGTATTATTAGAAGCAGAAATCTTAGATTTAAAAGCTAACCCTAATAAAAATGCTGTGGGTACAGTGATTGAATCTTCACTAGATAAAGGAAAAGGGTATGTTACAAACATGCTTGTTGAAGCAGGTACCATGAAAGTAGGAGACGTAGTTTTAGTTGGACGTCACTATGGTAAAGTACGAGCGATGCATGACGAACATGGTAAAAACCTTAAAATTGCAGGACCTGCGACACCTGTGTCTATAATTGGTATTAGTGGAGCACCAAATGCAGGAGATAAATTCCACGTGATGGATGATGAGCGTGAAGCTAGAAACATCGCTACAAAACGTGAGCAATTATACCGTGAGCAAGGTTTACGTACTACTAAACATATTACATTAGACGAAATTGGACGACGCTTGGCCATTGGAGACTTCAAAGAGTTGAACTTAATTATCAAGGGAGACGTGGATGGATCTATTGAAGCATTATCTGATGCATTGCAAAACTTATCTACTGACGAAATCGCAATCCGTATCGTACACAAAGGTGTGGGTGCTATTTCAGAAGCGGATATCAACCTAGCATCTGCTTCAGATGCAATCATCGTTGGTTTCCAAGTTAGACCATCTGTTGCAGCAAGAAAGTTAGCTGATCAAGAGCAAATTGATATTCGTCTATACTCTGTAATTTACAAAGCAATTGAAGAAATTAAAGATGCAATGGAAGGAATGTTATCTCCTGATATCGAAGAAAAAGTATTAGGTGCAGCTGAGATACGCGAAACATTTGATATTACTAAGGTTGGAACAATTGCAGGATGCTTTGTAACTGAAGGTACAATCAAACGAACATCTAGAGTACGTGTTATCCGTGATGGAATTGTTGTCCATACAGGTAAATTAGGATCTTTAAAACGCTTCAAAGACGATCAAAAAGAAGTAAAACACGGCTATGAGTGTGGTTTGAATATTGATAAATTCAATGATATAAAGATTGGAGATATCGTAGAAGCCTTTGAAGAAGTAGAAGTGGCTAGAAAATTATAATTTTCAAATAAGAAAATACAAAGGGCGATCATTTATAAAATCGCCCTTTTTTATTTAAATAAAAAGTTGTTATTTTGAATTAAATCCTTTCAAAATGAAATTTATCATAATCCTATTTTTAGTATTTTCAATAGTATCTTGTGAGAAAAATACAAATAATGAATGTAAAGGTAATTTGATTAGAGATGTTTCAGATACTACATTAAATAGTACTTTTTATACTGACACTATAAATTTACAAGCAATAAGTGATTATAAATATGTATATGATATAGTAGCTTTAAATTACTGTGAAAATAAAATAAATCATACAATTTTTCAAAGTAATAAAAAATATAACTTAAAAATCAATCAAAAAATTTACTTAGATTGTAAAATGTTAAAAATATTTAAATTCAAATTAGACTCTGATGGAAAAGAAATCAAGGATAAAAATGGAAAAAAAATAATTATCCTTGATTCAATAAAAACATGTAATCTATTATCTATGTAAAAGACCAATCATAGGTATTTAAATCAGAAACACAAGCGGTCAATAAATCGATACTAGCTTGGATATCATCTTTATTTGCCATTTCAATAACTTGGTGCAAATGACGAGTTGGAACAGAAACAGCACCTGCAATAGAACCACCTTCAGTCATTAATTGTATTCCAGCAGTATCAGTTCCACCGGCAGTTAAAATTTCTGGTTGCCACTTGATTGAATGTTTATCCGCTACTTGTTTCATATATGCAACCATTCTATAATCACAGATGGAAGAAGCATCCATGATTTTAATAGCAGTCCCTTCCCCTAATTTAGTAATCATTTCATGAGCTGCAGCACCAGGTAAATCAAATGCAATCGTAGTATCTAAACCAAAACCAAAATCAGGTTTTATATTTAAAGAAGCAACTTTCGCTCCGCGAATTCCAACCTCTTCTTGAACCGTAAACACACCATAAATATCATATGGAACTTCTTTTCCTTTTAATTGTTTGAACATTTCAATTAAAATGAATACAGCCAAACGGTTATCTAACGATTTACAATTTACATTATTACCCATTTCTATAAATTCTCGTTCACGCGTAATTGGATCGCCTATCGAAATTGATTCTATTACTTCTTCTTTAGTTAGACCTGTATCGATAAAGTAATCAGATAATTTAGCCACTTTATTACGTTCATCTTGAGTCATAACATGGATTGGTTTCGATGCCATAACCCCGATGATGTCTTTTTTTCCATGAATAATGACACGTTGCGCAGTTAAAGTTTTTGGATCAAAACCTCCTAATGTAGTAAAACGAATAAATCCTTTGTCGTCAATGTGAGTCACCATAAATCCAATTTCGTCCATATGGGCACCAATCATTACTTTTTTGGATTCTTTTCCACGTTTGATTGCATAAACGTTTCCTAAATTATCCGTAGTTAATTCATCGACAAAATCTTTGAGTTCATTTAAAACCAATGCACGCACTAGCTGTTCAAACCCAGAAGTACCAGGTGTTTTACAAATTCTTGCTAATAAATCGATATCTAAAGCCATAGTATTTTTTTTTGTGGAAGTTAATAAAATTATTCTTTGATAAGAAAATGGAAATAAAATAAACTCTTTTGACTAAAAACTATTGACTAATGATTAACAATAAAATTTACTACTTTTAACTATTCACTTTAAAATAACCACTATGATAACTGTAGAAGCAACAATAAACGCATCTTTAGCAACCGTTTGGGTATGTTTTAACCAGCCAGAACATGTGATTAATTGGTGCTTTGCTAGTGATGATTGGCACGCACCACGCGCTACAGGTGACCTAAAAGTAGGTGGACAATTTACTACACGTATGGAAGCGAAAGATGGCAGTTTCGGTTTTGATTTAACTGGTTTTTACGATGAAATCGTACCAAATGAATTAGTAAAATACCATTTAGAGGATAACCGCAATGTAGAAGTTCACTTTTCAGAAAAAGACAATCAAGTACACATTATCGAAAAATTTGATCCTGAAAGCCAAAATCCACACGATATGCAACAAATGGGTTGGCAAATGATCTTGAATAATTTTAAGAAATACGTCGAAAATTTATAGAATCTTCAAATTCACTCATTTTCAAATTTAATTCAATGAACATAGAAATCTTTCGAGATTTTTGCCTGTCACTTCCTGCAACAGATGAAAAAATGCCTTTTGATCAAGAAACATTGGTATTCACGGTCTGTGATAAAATATTTGCATTAGTGAATATTGAAAAATTTGAGAGTTTTAATGTAAAATGCGAGCCAGAATTAGCCGTTCAACTTCGTGAAGAACATCCGGCGATCATTCCTGGTTGGCATATGAATAAAAAACATTGGAATACGATTATCTTGGATGGTTCATTGAACGACGATGAATTGAAAAAATGGATCAAACATTCCTACAATATGGTTGTTAAATCTTTACCTAAAAAAATACAAACGGAACTAGCAAATTCAAACGAACTATGAGCGAACAAGTAAACATTGAAATTTGGAGCGATATTATTTGCCCATTTTGTTACATCGGAAAACGAAGATTTGAAGACGCAATTAGTCAATTACCAACTAATTATCAATTCAATATTACGTGGAAAAGTTTTCAATTGGCCCCTGATATGGTAACTAATTTGGACATTTCCATTGATGAATATTTAGCAAAACACAAAGGTTTTCCATTGGAAAAAGCCAAAGAAATGAATGCCTATGTGACAGAAATGGCTAAAAACGAGGGTTTGGAATTCAACTTTGAGAAAGCAATTGTAGCGAATACCTTTTTAGCACATCGTTTTCTTCATTTTGCTCAAACTAAAAACAAACAATACGAAGCCAAGGAATTACTTTTCAAGGCTTATTTTACAGAAGGGAAAAACATTGATGCAATTAGCACCCTCATTGAAATTGCTAACAAATTAGAATTGAATATCGAAGAGGTAGTTGAAACCTTGAATAGTGCTGCATTTTCTAACGACGTTGATAAAGATATTTTTGAAGCGCAACAAATTGGCGTTCGAGGGGTACCGTTTTTTGTTGTGAATAGAACGCACGCAATTTCCGGAGCACAACCCACAGAAGTATTTATGAAAACCATCAAACAAGCAATAGAACACAAAAATGCTTCTTTTTCCAAAACAGATGGAGCTTCGTGCGATGTTTATGGGAATTGTTAATTCAGCGGATTTCTAATTTTTCAATTGACAAATTAACTTTACTTTCACAATCTAAAATTACTTTGATGAAAACTCGTATCATTTTCTTGTTGGTTCTTGCTATCGTTGGCATCTATGTGTCATTTAAGATTAAGACTTCCAACGAAAACAAAAAAGTACTTCCCGTTTTTAATCCCATCGATATGAAGGAGGAAATGGTTGACAGTTCAATTCAGCGAGTAGGTTATGGTCATACTATTGGAGATTTCTCATTCTTAAACCAAGATGGAAAAACGATCACCCAAGAAGATGTAAAAGGTAAGGTATTTGTCGCTGAATATTTTTTCACGACGTGTGGAACGATTTGTCCAAGAATGAACAAACAAATGCAGCGTGTTCAAAAACAATTTGCTAATAACCCGAAAGTAAAAATAGTGAGTTTTACGGTAATGCCAGAAGTAGATACGGTAGAACAAATGAAACTATATGCTACTGGACACAAAGCAATTTCAGGACAATGGCATTTCTTGACAGGAGATAAAAAAGAATTGTATAGTCTTGCTCGAAAATCATTTTTTGTATTGAAACCAGCAGAAGCTGAAAATTTAGGAGATGCTGGAAGCGATTTTATTCATACAAATAATTTCGTGTTGGTCGACCAGGATTTACAAATCCGGGGCTATTATGATGGTACATCAGCCAAAGACGTATCCGTTTTATTAAAAGATATAGAATTGTTAATGAATAAGTAAGAAGAAAAAAATAGAAAAAAAATAGAATCTATTAAATAAATGTTTTTAAATTTGGCACATAAATTATAATATAAAAAAAATGAAAAAAGTTTTATTAGTAGGTGCTGTTGCACTTTTAGGATTAGCTTCATGCAAAAAAGATTACACATGTGAATGTACTACGACTGTTGACTTAAGTGCAATCGGAGGTGGAAAAACTACTTCTACTGCTTCAACAACAATTAACGCAACTAAATCTGATGCTACAGAAGCTTGTGAAGCAAGTAATGTTACTAATGCTGCGGGTTCAGTTAAGTGTGAAATTAAGTAATTAGTGTTACTTAGTTGGACAATAACTAAAGCTCTTCCTTATATCTTATCGATATTTGGTGGAGCTTTTTTGTTTTGGGTCTTTTCAAGATTGAAAAATAATTTTAGAATTATCCGATATTTCATTTGGATAATTCCCTTTTTAATTTACTTCATTTTAAATCCTATTTATCAAGGTGATTTTTCTAATGTAAATAGAACAATTAATTCAAAAACATTACCTATTAATGCTTTAAAAAACGAATTAATCGTAATTACAATTCCAGGATGTCCATTTTGTTTTGGTTCAATCGAATCATTAAAAATTTTGAAAAAACGAAATCCGTCAATAAAAATAAACTTTATAGTTTGTAGTTCGGATAGTTCATCAATTTTAGAATATAAAAAAGAAATCGGAAAAAGTTTTCCTATTAATTATTCGTCCACGCCTGAAAAATGGGCAAAAATTGCTCAAGGTAAATTCCCAAGCTTTCTTTTAGTTGGTAAAAACCAAACGAAAGTTTGGAGTAATGATGGTTTTGGTGTTCGAGCTAAAGATGAAATTGAATCTGTTATTTCTCAAACTAATTAACAATCCACCTATCATAAATTAAAATCAACCAAACCTTTACCATTCGTTTTAGGCTTATTTTTGCGCAAAACAAAAAATTATGTCAAACGAAAAAACCAATTACGGAGCCTTATTTACCTTAATTACCGTTTTCTTTTTTTGGGGATTTATCGCCGCTGGAAACAGTGTTTTTATTCCTTTTTGCAAACATTATTTTGAATTAGATCAATTTCAAAGTCAGTTAATTGACTTCGCTTTCTACTTTGCCTATTATGTAGGAGCATTAGTTCTATTCATCATTGGAACAGGAAAAGGAAGCGATCCTGTTGCTAAATGGGGATACAAAAACAGCATAGTCTATGGATTGTTGTTTTCTGCATTAGGTGCAGGGGCAATGATTATTTCCGTTTACAATAATGTTTTTACCGGAATGTTATTCGGGTTATTCATCGTAGCATTGGGATTTTCACTGCAACAAACTGCTGCAAATCCGTTTATGATTTCCTTGGGAGACGAAAGTACAGGTTCAAACCGAATTAGTTTGGGAGGTGGAATAAATAGTTTAGGTACTACCATAGGTCCATTAGTAGTTGCGCTTGCGCTTTTTGGATCTGCTGCTGTTTCAGAAGAAGATATTCAATCGTTAGGTTTAGATAAAGTCATTTTATTATACATCTGCGTTGGGTTGTTATTTGTTGGAATTGCTGCTTTGTTTGGTTTTTCTAAAAAATTACCATCAGGAAAAAGTGAAGCAAAAACAGAGAGTGCATCCAAAGCATTACGCTCATTATTAATTATTACAGGATTATTAATTGTTTGTTTTGCTCCAGTTTTTAGTAGTTACAAAAGTGAAGAAGCACTACAAATTTTAAACAAAGAAGAACAAATAAAAAAACTAGAAAACCTTATTTCAAATTCTAATACCAT
>Ga0315905_10003679_pt1 | contig 15768 bp, 16 predicted proteins | sample LakEriMetagenome_5_FD_203522 | JGI IMG/M metagenome (GOLD analysis project Ga0315905, IMG submission 203522) | Freshwater fungal communities from buoy surface, Lake Erie, Ohio, United States - Buoy 4 MA121 | ecosystem: Environmental > Aquatic > Freshwater > Lake | place: USA: Lake Erie, Ohio... | reverse complement strand
AACAAAATTCAACTTTTTTTCTCCTTTTATCAATCTTTCTTTTCTCTCTCTCACCGTAGCGACCATAGCCTTCATGTTCCTAGACCACATTTGACTCTTTTCTCTCTCTCTCTCTCTCTCTCTCTCACCGTAGCGACCATAGTAGCTTTCATGTTCCTTGACCAAATTTGCGAATTCAAACTCAATGGCATGGCTGCCAGGCTCCAGGCGACCTGGACCGTATATCAGCAAAAAGTTCGTGGAAAGTAAGCAATGAATGAATAAATAAGCACGTAACTGGAAGCAAGTGTGTAACTGGAAGCAGGTGTGTAACTGGAAGCAGGTGTGTAACTGGAAGCAGGTGTGTAACTGGAAGCAGGTGTGTAACTGGAAGCAAGTGCAGTCCGCTGTGTCCGTGCAAATCTTCAGGTTACTCAATGTCAAAACATTGAGGGAAAAAATATTCATCACGAACTTTCAGCACATTACTGCAAGCAAGTCAAGTCAGTAAACCAAGTAACCTAATCCAAGTAACCTGGAGCCCGTGCATCGCGCGTCACACGCACAAAGTTCGTGATGATTTTTTATTTTATTTTAAAAAAGACATTAATACCTGCAGGCCGTAAATCGCGCGTCACACGCACAAAGTTGGTGATGTTTTTCCAGTCTGCTGCGTCTGGATTCTCAATCAATTCCGTGCGCCCAATTAGCTCTAAAGAAATGCCATCGTGATCCAGGAGCCGCCCCTACGTATGTATATACATGCGTACATACATGCATGTATGCATACATGTATACGTACGTACGTACATACATACATACATACATACATAAATACGTGTTTACTGCTGCGGTGACACCGCCACTGGGCGCTCGGGCGACCGGTGCCCTCCTTGATCCAAAGAGGCGTTGTGCTTACCGACCCTCAGTCATCTATTGATTGTCAATAAACTGCTTTCTCTCTCTCTCTCTCTCTCTCTCCTCGCCGGCTCTTGAGGGTGCTTGCGCTCTCTCTAATTCTAGTCGACCTTTGCCGGTAGCCGCACCACAACGCCGCCCTGAGTCCTGCAGGATGTACGTGTGCGTACGTGCGTGTACTCCTCCAATCGCCTAACGTGCATCAAATTCCAATATAGGTATATATATCTACGTACATGTATATATACATGTATACGTACATACATGTACGTAGATATATATATATATATATATATATATATATACATACATATATATATATAACCTACTATATATATATATGTATACATACATATATATATATATAACCTACTATATATATATATATATATAGTGTTGTGTAATACATACCTCCTTGACGGTTATGGTGACCTTGCCCTTGATGTCATCGCGAGCCCCGTACACAGTACACAGCTGTGTGGGCGATTCGGGAGGTGCGACTACAACCTGCCATATATTTGTATGTATGTGTGTGTGTGTGTGTGTGTTTGTGTGTGTGTGTGTGTGCGTGTTGCCCACGACAGTGTGAGGCGTCAGCGTGAGCTGTGGCTTTCCGCGCGCATATGTACATTTCTTTATAAAAACACGGTATATGTGCTGATATTGGAACATAGTATATCTCAATTGTGTTTCTTTCTTAGCAGGCTGCCTACTAAATAGTCAGTACACACGTCGGACATCGGCGCGCACATACACACAGGTGCGGGCGAGAGTCAGCAATAGAAAGTTTGCAGGGCCCTCAATCACCTGCTGCCGTTGACCGTCCTCCAGCGCGCGGTCAAACTCGAACTCTGCCGTCCACTGCAGAGGCCATAAGTCAGCAGCCTGCTGCTCGCTGACAGGGGAAGGGGCGCGACGTGGGACGCTGCGAAAAAATCTCACACACCCCACTCACCGGGTCTGTGATCGTGTCTTCGACGAATCTAGCGACCTGCTGCGCGAGCGAAAACATGTGCCCGAAAGCGCCTGCGTACCACGATGACTCACGCGTCAATAACAATTCGTGCACAAAAACCTTAGCAACGCCGCAACGGGCCAACGACCTGGGAGTGGAAGGAGATACGAGGGCAACGGGGATCGGGTGGGTTTGGTGCGCCGCCGCGTGCGATATTTCAGTCGTGATGGGCCCGTCTGCGCTGTTCGTCGCGGCCCCGGCCGTAGGGAGCACACTGCGGAGCGAGGGTGGGAGGCGGAGACCAGAAGTTGAGCTGCGGCGCGGCGATAGGGAGAGCGCAGCGAGCAGCACCAGACACGCTGCCCTGACGGAGGGGACGCGGCACGCGGCTGCCCCGCGGTGGCGATGTGGCGGGAAGTCGCGGAGAATGCGTCGTGGCCCGTTGCTGTCGGTCTGCTTGCTGGCGTTGGGCTTGGGGGCAGCCGATGCAATCAAGTGCTTTGAGGGAGACGTGACCTATTGCGGCATCAACGCTGATGGCGGCGCAGTGGCGCCGCCGGGGAGCAAGCGGTTCGTCGAGGGAATGAACTGGGCGTGCGAGGACAAGCTCTCGAACCTGGACCCCACCTACATTGCGCCGAACTGCCACGGTGACTGCGCGCGTTGCCTGTTCGAGCTGACGCGCATATTGACATGGGGACAGACCCGCGCCCGCCCGCGCGCGGCGGACGGAGCCAGACTGTGCTAGTTGTAGAACGCCCGCGCTCTACGCCCTCTCCCACGCGTCATGTGCCGTTGAGAGTGCTGAAGCCGGGGACACCGGGTGTCTGAAAGAGCGCATAGAAAAATACAAGCCCTGGAGCTGCATAGAGACTGAACCCGCCGCGTACCTCGCTTGCTCGGCCACCGCAGACAAGGCGTCGTGCGAGGCATTGCAGACAGTGGACTTCGACGACCCGTTTGACATCGCGCACGAATCGCCCTACACGTACGTCTCAGACGTCGCATACGTGTCCAAGGAACGCTCCCCGAACAACACAGCCACGCAGACCTGCCCCCCCGAGCACCCAGCGTGCGGGCTGCAGACTACGTTGCGCGAGGCAAAGGGCAAGGAGTGCAAACAGTGCTACACGCGCTTCAGGTACACTGCAGACATTGGCGCCATATACTGGCGCATTTTCCAGATCAAGAAACTGTGCATTCCGGAGGCGCAGCCGCAGACGTGCCCGGGTCTGAACAACACGGGGTGTTGGTGCACGACCAGTGCTCCTTTCTACTTCGGCAATCATTTTCAAAGCCACTTTCCTAGTACATTTATGCTGTAAGGTCACTAAATACTGACATTTCAGAATTTCTACCAAGGCGGCAAGCGTGACCCGGCAACGGACAGGCCGCTCAACGAACAAGTCAACGAGCCCCAGTACTGCTCGCCGTGGGCCAAGGCTGTATGCCGCCGCAAGGTCTACAAGTGCATATCATGTTTATAAGTGGGAATGGGTGTGTGGGTGTGGGTGTGGGTGTGGGTGTGGGTGTGTTCATATATATAGGTCTACAAGTGCATGCACTGCGGACTATCTGACGTGTGTGTACGTGTGTGAGTGTGTGTGTGTGTGTGTGTGTGTGTGTGTGTGTGTGTGTGTGTGAGAGAGAGAGTGAGTGTGTGTGTGTGTGTGTGTGTGTGTGTGTAGGTCTACAAGTGCATGCACTTCCCCGCGGACTATCTGACCAGGACCTTTCAGGACTACGACATCAAGTTCTGCTCCATCGGCTCGGACAACGAGACGTGCTCGGGGTGCGTGGCGTGCACTGACACACGGTGCCAGCATCCTGTAGTCCACGTGTCCAAGGTGCTCGCTGGCACACCAGACTACTCCAACCCGGCCACGTACAACTGCTCAGACGCCGAGTGCGGCGAGGCGCCACGGACGTGCTGGAACAAGACCTGCGCGTACACTGAAGATTGCTGGCCGGAGTGCCCCGCTCTCTACCAGAAGTTTTTGCCGGGCGCGAACATGGGCTTTTACGTCTCGCAGACCTTCAAGTTGGTGGAGCTCACGAGGTGCTGTGGGGCGGACTATTGCAACTTCCCCAACGCCGCTGGTACAAGCTTCCCCCTCCCCCCCCAATCCCCTTCTGTAGCGAACGTATCTCGTCTAGATGCTGATACATTTTGTTTTACTTACTGCAACTTCCCCAACGCGGCAGCCCGCCCCTCGGTCAACCTTTTGCCGGCGCTGCTGCTGGCGTTCGTGAGTTACTGCGTTGCCGAAGCCGACGCCAGGTAGTACCGGGTAGGTTGTCAAATACGTGGCACGGACGGACGATCTTTATCACTAACAGGCGATGGCCGCCGATAGCGCCGCCAATGGTGGTTCCAGGCGTTGAAGCGTGTGATACGATAGCATGGACACAAGAAATGGCTGGATTACCTGCAGTGGGGCATTAGTTCATAGGTGTAGAGGAACACATTAATAGAGGAACACAAACAAAAGGCTGGATTACCTAAAGTGGGGCGGGCGGCCTCCACCATGAGCATGTGCCCGCCACGAAACAAGTTTGCTCGCATACATTCGGGGGATGTTGGTGAGAGGAGGGATTGGAACCCCTTCTGTCGCTGTGCACGACTTTAGAATGCAACTAAGTTGGCCGTGACACTGTCAACGGTGGTAGTTTCAAACCTTTTTTTCGAGCTGACTTTATCTCTCAGTCCCGAGGGTTGCGCGCGGAAGAGGAGTTATACGCGTTGCAGTCTCGTGACTACTCATTAAATTGACTCTCTACAGCTCGAGTCCTCAGAAACAAGCAACAACGGTGATTTGTGGTGGGGGTGGGGGGGATATCTTGAGATTTCTCAATTGAAGCCCCTGCCTGAAAAGTTGTCCTTTCGCTTACCTGCCCTCTCTCCCTACCTCCTCCTCCACCTGAGCCTCACTATCTTGACCATGATGGTTTAACAAAGACAGTGGAACGCGTCCGCATTCCTATTCTGGTCCGAGTCCTTGAAAAGAAACGCTCGACACTCACAGGTGTGAGTGTCGACACAAACACTCAGGCCGGACTTCCTGATAATCTCTGGTTCTCTCTCTCTCTCAGAGCTACTCGTCGAAAGAGCTCATGCTTTCGCGTAGCAAGGAGTCGAGTCTTGCCTCGTTTTCTTTTGTGGGCTTGGCAAGCAATAGCTCGCGTGCCTCTCCTGTCGTCTCCCGTAGTCTGTTCGGAGGAGCAGGGGTTGGGGCAGGCGAGGGTAAGGAGGAGGCAGCGGGAGTGCGCGCCAGGGAGTCGAGAAACGGAACCCACAGCAGGCGTTCCGTCGTCTGGCTAGAGCGGCTGGGGCGCAGGCGCAAGAGCATCCGCTGGCGCAGGTGTGTCCGCGCAGCGCAGGGGCAGCAGCGACCTGGTCTGCATGCGGCCAGCCTCCTGCATGATGCGGGTGATTTGTCGTTCGCACTCGCGCTCAAGCATCTCTTCAACCTGTCCGGCGCCGCGGGCAGGATGCGCACGGGTCAGTGCCCGGGGGGGGCTGCGCGTGCGCGCAGCAGCCAGGGGCAAGAAGCGGGCGGTCAGGGGCCGCGGGCGGACTGAGACCGTGAGGTCCCCGATCGCGGGGTCGCTGGGGTCAAACAGGGCTGCACCCGACGCGTCGGTCATCCTGCTCGCACGCACGCGTCATCGCACAAGACGCGCCGCATTTGGCGGGGTCGGCACAGCACCGCCCGCACCCGAGACGCGCAAGCGCGCGCACTGCGAGGCAGCCGCGTGCCCGGCCCGCGCGCCCCGCAAGCACGCTCGACCACCTCGCAGTTTAGCGTGTCAATTCAAAATAACGGAAACTCCGAAACACGTTGCTCAACTACGCCCCAAGCAGCTCTGAGACGGCTTTCGAAAGAGTCGGCGAGGGAACCCATGGAGGCCGAGCACCTTGCGGCGTTGTGCGCGCTGGCGGTGGTGCTGCTCGGGATCCTGATCCTGCCCGCACGCGCGACCAGGTGCGTCGCTGCGTGGCACGCGCTGCGTCGACGGCGGAGCTTGCAAGGCTTCATTGGCGCGTTCTCCATGCGCTGTCCTGACAGGCGGCCCTGTGCTCCAGCACTCGGGGGCAGGCTGATGAAAGGACTGGCGCGTCCGGCTCGGAGCTGGCTCAATCCAAGAAGCATCCCTCCTCATCCGGTAAAGCAACCTCGCACGCTTACCGCGGAATACCCAACCTCAAAGAGGGGGGCACACCGACTCGTGCCGTATATGATGCACACCACCGACGCGTACCGTCTGATGCATGTGCGACGGCAGGCCTGCAGAACCGGCGGGTGGCAAGGGGGGTGGAGAAGCCTGACTCGCAGCAAGGGCGCGAAAAGGAGAACTTGCACCCAGAGAATGCGGCAGGTGATGCGGCCTCGCCGCTGCGCGCGCAGCCAAGAGCAGCAAACGGTGACGTCGAGGTAATCGCCATGTGGGAGCGCAGCGTGCGCGAAATTTTTGCGGCTCTCGCGGACGAGGAAGGCTCCAGCACGTTTGGCTTCAGCGTGACAGCGTCAAAAAACCCGCGTGACGGCGTCCTTCCTGCCATATCCCTCCCACTGGCGCCGGGTGCTTTCGGTGCACGTAGCGCCGCGCCCGCGCCCAAATTTGTGGCGGCAGGGGGCGCGAAGCCCGTCGAGCCTGCATTCCGCCTCTCCGCAGTCAACGGGCAGCAGGTGTCAGGGCGCAACGCACAGGAGATCAAGAGCATGGTGAACGCTGGCCGCCTCCTCTTGCGGCTGGACGTCGTCAGCGGGGCACGCGACGAGAGCCGTGTTGTGTGGTGCAGGTGCGTTGCATGAAGGAGCCTGTCTGACGCTGCGGCATCTCAGCCAGCGCGCTCACCCACTTCTTTTGACGCTTGACCCAGTATAAAATATTTTGATAATTTCTTTTTGATTTAACATACAACCCACCATCACGCAGTGCCCTGCTCCACGCAACTCCTGACCCTGCGCAACGAATGTGATAGGCGGGTGCAAACATTGGAAAGGGTGAAAAGCCGCCTGGATGCATTCGTGAGCCAACATGCTGTCCTCAACACTGCTTCTTCAAGCAGAGGCGGCGCCCAGGGTCTGCTGCAGCTGCGCGACGGGTTCGAACTTACCGAAACCTAAAACCAATCCACGCTTAGGGATTGATGTCTGGCCTGGGCTCACTGGCATGAGTCTTGGGCGCCTGCTCAGGGTTGCGCGTGGGTCTTGCGCTTTGCGAGTTGCTACACTTTACTAGTAGGTCTCTTTTGCCTCTATCGTAGGTCTCTTTTTCCTCTGGTGAGTCTTGCGCTTTGCGAGTTGCTACACTTTACTAAGATTGCGTCACGTCGTGCCACTTTCCTAAACCCTAAACCCTAAACCCTAAACCCTTTCCTAAACCCTAAACCCTTCCCCGTCTCTCCCCTCTTCCCTCTCCCCCTCTTCCCTCTCCCAACATTGCAGGCTGCACCAGCTCTTGCGATCGCTCGACACGTGCTTCGATTCCGCTCCTGCCTCGCGCACCATTAGCAACGAGCAGCAGATGGAATATGTCGAAACGCGCCTGGCGTCGGCTCTGTCTGAAATCAGCAGCGGGCCCCAGGATTCTCTCGAACACCACCTATTCATCACTGTAGCTCGGGCTCTCGTGCCCCCGGCATCCTCACGCCCTTCTCCCGCACCCGCACCACCTGCAACCCCTTCACCTTCTCGCTCGCTTCGCAACATGGGGGGAGGTAGTAGTGGAGATGGAGGTGGGGATGGGGGTGGAGGCGGTGGCGTTGACAATGGCGAGACTCCCGCTTCTGACTACCGAAGAAATGAAGGTGCAAAGCAGGAGGTTGAGCGACTGCAGCGCAAGATGGAGCAACTGGAGGAGGAACTGGAGGAAGCGCGCCGCGAGGCAGCGAGGGCGGCTGCTGAAGCTGAGCAGGCTCGCGCCGTCAAGCCTTCGTGGGTCCAGGAAAGAGAGAGAGAGGTGGCAGATGGAGAGAAGAAAGTCAAGGAGCTGGAGCGTCATCTGTCGCGGGAGCGGCATGACTGCGCGCATTACAAGGGCTCGTACGAGCAGTTGCAGCGCTCCAAAGACGAGCTCGAGGAGCATGTGCTGCAGGTCGAAAAGCCGCGCAAGTATCACTATCATCTCTTGGATTTATCTTTTTTATAATTTTTTTTAATTTTCATTATTGTTGTGTTTTTTTTAGGTGGAAAAGGCGCTGCAGACGGCCATGGAGACGTTGCGCTCTGGCGAGTTGAGCGCCGCACAACTACGCTCAGAGCTCGTGACAAACGAGGTCAACCTTAGCAAGCTGCGGCAGGTAATAATAGTGGGTCTCTTTTGACACTATAGTAGGTCTCTTTTGTGCATCTGTGTGCCTTTGCCCTGCATCTACCTCTGCCTCTGTGTGCCTCTGTCTTTTGCCTCTGTAGTAGGTCTCTTTTGCCTCTATAGTAGGTCTCTTTTGCCTCTATAGTAGGTCTCTTTTGCCTCTATAGTAGGTCTCTTTTGCATCTATAGTAGGTCTCTTTTGCCTCTATAGTAGGTCTCTTTTGCATCTATAGTAGGTCTCTTTTGCCTCTGTGTGCCTCTGCCTCTGCCACTGCCTGTGTGTGATAACACTCTGAGCGTTTGAATGAGTGCAGGCACAAGAGCAGAGTCAGGCCGATGCTGAGCGCGCTGCAGCGGCCACGGTACACACGCACGCACGCACACACACAAACACACACACTATATATGTAAATATATAAATAATATATATATATATATATACACACATAGGCAGCGGCCACGGCTGACAAGGGGGCCTTGCAGGGGCAATTGGCTGCAGCGCAGCATCGCGAGCGCGAGGCTTGCGAGCGGGCGAGCAAGGCAGAGGCGGAAGCATCACGACAACTTCAAGCACTTAATTGGCAAATGTCCGTTGCATGGTGCCTTTGTATAGGGACTATACTATGTTGCTGCAAAAGAGACCTACTATAGAGGCAAAAGAGACCTACTACTGCCTTTGTATAGGGACTGAACTATGTTGCTTAACTTTTGCGAAATTGGAACAATTGTAACAGGCACTTGCTGCTGCCAACGCTGAGGCCCAGCGCTTACGTGAACAGGTGCATATGTCATATATAGATATAAATGTATTATCTATAAATCTAATGTATATATACATATAAATATAATATATATGTATGTACAATACATGTATGTATATGTATGTGCAATACCTGTTGAGTCAAGCAGGAGCATATGCTGTTGTGGGGGGGAGATGAGCACTTAGTACTACTTAGTATTGAGTGAGGGGCGGTCACGCGCGCATAGTAGGTCTCTTTTGCCTCTAGAGTAGGTCTCTTTTTACTTAGTATTGAGTGAGGGGCGGTCACGCGCGCTTGCTCGCGCAAAAGAAGGCACCAATGTGTTGTGCAGAGGGCACTGGAAAGCTGTGAGCAGGGCACCAATGTGTTGCGCAGAGGCTACTGTGTAAGGATGTGCGCAGGCTGCTGAGAGCAACGCAGCACTGTTAGGGTTTGGGGGGGGGGGGCAGGGTGGAGGGTTTAGGGTTTAGGCTCACTGTAAGGCTGTGTGCAGTTGGCTGAGAGCAACGCAGCGCTCTTTAGTATTTTTAGTTTAGTTCAGTTCAGACTTACTGTAAGGATGTGTGCAGGTGGCTGAGCGCAACGCAGCGCCAGAGTCGGATAAAGGATTTGCTTTTGGTGCTTCAGCAGAGGGTGGCTTTGGTGCGCCGCAAGCGGGTCCATTCGTGGGCGCCTTTGGTTTCGCCAAGCCCGCCACTGCGCCTTTTGGAGGCACTGCGCCTTTTGGAGGATTTGGAGTTACTACAGGGGGTGCGTTTGGCACTCCGGCTGCGGGGGGCTTCGGTGCAGCAGCGACGGGGGGGGGAGGCGCGGCGGGAAGTGGAGTTTGTGACGCCGCTGCGCTGCAGGAGGAAAGGCAAAATGTGGACAAGCTGAGAGATCAATTGAAGTGGGCTGTGTCGGACAAGGACCGCGCGGTCACCGTTTGTTCTGCGGCAGTCGAAAGCGAGAAGCTGCGCAGTGCCGAGGCAAGTGGCTGTCAAGTGTGTCTCAAGTGTGTGCGTCCTCAAGTGTGTCTCAAGTGTGTGCGTCGTCAAGTGTTTGCTCTCAAGATGCTCGAGTGCGCGCGTGCACGCATGCACACACTCTCACACTCCCACATGCACGCATACACACACTCTCTCACGCACGCATGCTGAATGTCTTGGCGTGCATACTGCTGACAAAGGAGGGTGATGACAGATGGCGGCACTGACAAGGGAGGGTTGAAGGGTTTAGATCGTGCGTGGTAACGTGGGCGCATGCCAGGGTGCGGACCGATGGCGGCACTGACAAGGGAGGGGGAGGAGGACAGGTGGCGGCACTGAAAAAGCAAGTGGCACAGCTGACGAAGGAAGTAGCGGCTGCGGCGTCGAGAGCTGCCTCGGCGGCACAGATTGTCGAAAGTCCCCTGTATGGTGAGTTTTATATAGTAAATGAACTAGGACACTGCGCTGACTTGTGAGAATGTGTGATATGTGATAGGATGGTGATGACATGAGCGAAGAGCATCGGCGAGAGGACAACGTGATATCGCGCTACAATCAGCTTATGAGGCACGCGCTCAAGACCGAAGGCGTGCTGGAGGACACACTGGCGCGGTACAATGTGACGGTGAGCTGCTTGCGCAAGGAAGTTGAGGGGCTGCACGCGCAGCTCGAAGCGGCCAAGAAGGACGGCGCGACGTCGGCTGTGGCTGTGGAGGCGAAGGATGGGGAGGTGAAGGCCCTGCGGCTGGCCGTGAAATCGGCAGAGGAGCGTGAGAGTAGTGTGACGCTCGCCGTGCGAGATCTCGAGGAGAAGATTGCACAGAGGGAAGAGGAGCTCACGTTCATGGAGGAGCGCTACAACCTCTTGCTTCTCCAAGTTCGTGAAAGGGGCGGTCGTGAGAATGCCAAACTGCTCCGCGAGCACCGCGAGCAGCGCGAGCAGCGCGAGCAGCATTCCCGCGATCACTCGCCCCAGGTGCCTATCCCCTAACCCCCAAACCCTAAACCCTAAACCCTAAACCCTAAACCCTAAACCCTAAACCCTAAACCCTAAACCCTAAACCCTAAACCCTAACCCCCAAACCCCAAACCCTAAACCACACCTTGTTCATGTATTTTTGCAAATGCACGTGCACATGCACACACATGTCCACATGTATTACATGTATGTGTGTGTGTGTATGTGTGTGTGTGTTTGTGTGTGTGTGTGTGTGTGTGTGTGCGTGTGTGTGTGCGTGTGTGTGTGTAGAGCACGTTAACATGGCACACGACACATGCACACAGGTGACCCCCCCACGGGGCGGTACCCCAACATCACAGCGCCACGGTTCGCCGCACGGCTCGGGCACCGCCGCCAGCTCGCGACAGTCATCACCTGCCGACAAGGCTGCTCTGCACGCTGGTGTGTATAAAAAAGTTCAAAAAATTGAAAAAAAATGGAAAAAAAAACAGCATCCGCTGCCGACAAGGCTACTCTGCACGCTAGTGTGTATATAAATCATTTTATTTACAGTAAAACATAAACTCTTCCATTTCTTACATTTATTATTCAAGTCACGCTGTATTTAAATCATTTTGTTTGACAACTAATCACAAACTCTTCTCATTTGTATTAATACACGCTGATACGGTGTGCGGGAGTTGTATTATACACGCTGATACCGTGTGCGGGAGAGTACACGCTGATACGGTGTGCGGGAGTTGTGTGCAGGGAGTGAGACTGTGCACGAGCACGGGCCAGACAGCAGAGGGGAGGAGGCAGGGGCTGGAGCAGCGGCGCACGAACAAAAGATGTGGGTGATGCGGCACGGGGAAAGGGAGGATGAAGTGAATTCGAACTGGGAGCGCGAGACCGATCGCCCCTTTGATCCGCCTCTCACAACCAGGGGCCGCGCACAGGCTTACGAAAGTGGCAAGAAATTAGCTACAGCCTTTTTGACCTCTGCTTCCAGTCGCCGGTACCCCTAACCTCAACCTTAACCCCTAAACCCTAGTGGTCTCGTCGCTAGACATATATATATATATCTATATATATATTGTGTGTGTGACAAACATACACTCACTGTCTCTCTCTCTCTCCCTCCCCCTCTCTCTCTCACACACATAGATTGGTGGTGGTCTCATCGCCGTTCTTGCGGTGCGTGCAAAGCGCTGCGGAACTGATGAACGGGATCAAGTTCGTCTATGGTAAAGAGTCCGCGCGCGCAGATGAAGCGCCGCAGGTCCTCCAGGTTCGTTAGCAACACATCAGCAACACATTAGCAACACAGATGAAGCGCCGCAGGTCCTCCAGGTTCGTTAGCAACACATTAGCAACACATTAGCAACGCATATGAAGCGCCGCAGGTCCTCCAGGTTCATTTTTATTCCCCAAAATAAATTTATATTCACCTGGGATGGGTAAGGCAAAATGTGTGTGTCTGTGTCTGTGTCTGTGTTGTGTGTATGATAGGTATGTGTATATACATGTATGTATGTATGATATATATATGCATATATACATATATATGATATGATATGTATATATATACCTATATATACACACATATATACATATATATACATATACATACGTATATATATATATATATACACACACACACACACATGTATTGTTGATGCAGGTCGACTTTGGACTGGGCGAAATGCAGACGGAGCGGCACATGAAGAGGTGCAACCCCACCTATCTGGACATCATATGATGATGTGACACTCTGTATGATGATGTAGGTGCAACCCAATCTATCTGGACATCATATGATGATGTGACACTTTATATGTATATGATGATGTGACACTCTGTATGTATATGATGATGTGACACTCTGTATGCTGACGTGACAATGAGTATGATGATCTAGGTGCAACCCAACCTATCTGGACAAGGGCCAGCTCGAGGCGGTTGACCCGGGGCTGGCACAGGTGTGTGCGTGTGTGCAAAAATCTAAACTATTTATGTGTGTCTGTGTGTCTGTGTGTCTGAGTCTTTGTCTGTGTGTGTGTAAGAGGGACGGTGTGCCGCGTAATCCCTAAAACTAAATCCTAAGCCCTAAACGGATGTCTCATCCAGGACTAGATTACTTAGATTACTACATTACTTACATTGCTTACATGACATAAAACAAAGAAACACAGTCATGGCTGGTTTTCAGATGCAAGACCGTTAGCAACACATTAGCAACACATTAGCAACACAGATGTTTGTGGTTTTCATATGCAAGACCGCCCATTGTGATTGTCAATCGATTGTCAATGAACACACATGAATGCGTGTATTCCAGGCCACTTATCATAATGCGTGATAATAATGTGGCAGGCGAAGGCGGAGGTCGTTCCCTTAGAATGTGTTCTCTTGATAGAATGTGTTCTCTCCTCAGAATGCGTGTATTCCAGGCCAATTATCATAATGCGTGATAATAATGAACGCTGATGTGTGTGTGTGTGTGTGTGTTTGTGTTTTCATAAATGCTGATGATTGTAGTTAATGATGACTATGAATTCGAATGCCTTGTTGCAGTGAATGCGAATGCCTTGTTGCAGTGAATGCGAATGCCTTGTTGCAGGTAGTACATGAGTGGCTGTTGTTGTTATTAATTATTATTAATGGTTGCTGTTAATGATTATTGATGGCTGTTATTATTGTTAATGATGACAATGAGTGCGAATGCCTTGTTGCAGGTACTACGTGAGGGGCTGATGTTGTTATTAATGATTATTAATGGCTGCTGTTATTAATGATTGTTAATGGCATTCGCATTCATTATAATCATTCAAAAAAAAAAACAGGCTGTTATTATTGTCAATGATTATTAACAGCTGTTATCAGTGATTATTTAATGGCTGTTATCGTTATCACAATGATGATAATGAACACGAACACCTTGTCTTAGGTACTACACGAGTGGATGGGGTCGAGCAATGCAGCCCCGGGTCAGGACCCCCCCCCCTATCCCGAGACCCAGGAACAAGCAGTACAGCGCTACCGTGCGTCGTTCGGTAAACCCTTCACCCTAAACCCTAAATCCTAAGCCCCCCTCCTATCCCGAGACCCAGGAACTCGCAGTAGAGCGTTACTGTGCGTCGTTCGGCCTCTGCTCCTCTCACATATATGTTTATATAGACATATATATCATACACACACGCACACACACGTCGTTCGGCCTCTGCTCCTCTCACATATATGTTTATATGGACTTGTATATCATACACACACGCACACATACGTCGTTCGGCCTCTGCTCCTCTCACCCAATTTCCCGCCTTCCCTCCTCCCCTGGACTACCTCTACCTCAGCACCTCCTCCGTTGTGTCCCCTGTGTACCCTGCGTACAATGCAGTAGTCTAGTACATTACTACGTGTGCGCGTGTGCGTGTCTTCTGCATGGTGCGTGTGCATGTGCGGGTGCGTTTGCGTGTGTGCGCGTGCGTTGGTCTGCGCGTGGTCTGTTTTGGAGTCTCAGCTCCTAATAAACTCTCTCAATCTCCTCTCCTTTCTCCTCTCTCCTCTCTCTCTCTCTCTCTCTCTCTCTCTCTCGCGCGCGCGCGCTCTCTCTCTCTCTCTCTCTCTCTCTCGTTCTCTCTCTCGCTCTCTCTCTCTCTCTCTGGTCTCTCAGGACGTATACTGCAGCGCTTCCCAGATGCCAATGTGGTGTGTGTATCACACGGGGATGCTGTCGCTGCATTCATGGTCCACACAGGCTTCACCACCTCTAAAGACAATGTTTATGAGGTCTCTCTCGCCCTCCCACTTGCCCTCGCCTCCCTCTCTCTCTCCCTCGCCTCCCTCTCCCTCGCCTCCCTCTCCCTCTCCCTCTCCCTCTCCCTCGCGCGTGTGCACCCCACTCTTCTCCCCGATTTGAGGTTGTTTCCCCTTCAGTCCCTGCCCATATACGCATGCAACGATGCGTTGACTGTCCCTTGGTGCAGACCCCACACTGCTCGTACGCCTCGGCAACTGCGGTGCGTGGCACGTGGACGCCCGGGGACATTGACCCTCTTATCGGCTTCCTGGAGGATTAGCCCCTTTTGTTGCCCCGGCAGGCGCATTGCACCTCAAGATCGCAATGGGCGGCGCGGGCGAGAGCAGGAAACCCGGCGCAGAAGCCTGGAAATGTGCTGTGGGTATTTCTTTGGGTTCGCATCAGGAGCACGATTTATTAGGAGGGCATGTATCCTCCTCCTCATTTTTTTTAGCCTGGGGCAGACGGGCCAGACGGGCCCGTCTGCCCCAGGCTAAAAAAAATAAAGGTTCTTTCACCCCATCCCTGGGCTGGCTTAGCCCACTAGCCGGGGGTAGCCTGGGCCGCCCTTTTGCCAGTGGCGCACGCTGGTTGGCCACGTAAGGGGCTTAAAGAACTTGAATAACTTGAACACAACACGAACTTGAATAACTTGAAACAATCACGCGCACAGCTTGTCCCCACGCTCGCCGCCCGGGAGAGAGCCAGAGAGAGCCTGAGAGAGCTTTAAAAAGGAATTTTCCATAACGGGGGGTCTAGGGCGTCGCCCAAGCGCACGCACGGACTCCGCATCCCACGCACGGACTCCGCATCCGCACACCAAGTTATGGTACTGCTTGACACTTTAGCATCCACAACAGCACATGGCGAAGACTTTCCCCGGACTCTGATCCAAGGCTCGCCGGGCCTCAAGGGCCGGCGCTCCGCTTTGTTTTAGGTCCTGCAGCAATCAAACATAATCAAACGTGCAGGGGGGGGGAGGTGGAGGAGGAGTTATTCGTATTCAATGACAAACCCAGGGCGCCTGCGGTTAAGCCAGGGCACTTGAGAGACGCGCCGTGGCTTCCCCGCAGGCGCCCAGGGTCCCTCTGTAGTATCGTTGAATACGAATAAATCCTCGTCCTCCTGCT
>Ga0315905_10003676_pt1 | contig 15772 bp, 12 predicted proteins | sample LakEriMetagenome_5_FD_203522 | JGI IMG/M metagenome (GOLD analysis project Ga0315905, IMG submission 203522) | Freshwater fungal communities from buoy surface, Lake Erie, Ohio, United States - Buoy 4 MA121 | ecosystem: Environmental > Aquatic > Freshwater > Lake | place: USA: Lake Erie, Ohio... | reverse complement strand
AGTTCGCGAAGCATCAGCTCCTCGATCACAGCCTGGTCAAACGGCGTGATCTCGTCGCCATACTCGTGGGAATCCCCAAGAATGACCCGCCCATCCCTCGGCTGGCTGGCCATCACATGGATGCCGTACCGGTCCAGCTCCGGCGTCTCCTCGCTGATGCGACGCGCCAGCCCCCCAAGCCCGGGGCATACCTGGAAATTGGCGTAATGTCTCAGCGTCAATCCACTGGCCAGATGCGGCCCGATCCGCCAGCCACCCGCCTGCGGAACCGTCTCCAGCATTTGCAATTTGCAGTTCCGCAGCCCGGCCCCGGCGAACGCCTGTGGGAAAAGCTCGGCGAAGTCGCTACCCGAGCAAATACAAACCCGGTCAAAAGACTCTGCATGTCCGCCAAAATGCACCTTCGGCCCCGCGCTGACAGCCCCCACCAGCGCGTTCCAACGGATGTTCACGCCGCGCCGCGCCGTCAACCAGGCAGCCAGGTCGGCCGCCGCCAGGTTGGGATCCACCCCCAACTCCATCGGGCTGAAAAGCCCACCCAACAGGCCGTGCTGGTTCGCTCCCGGGGCGCGCGCCAGCGTGGCCTCGCGGCCCAGCAGCTCGCACTCGTACCCCATTCCGGGGGCGGCGACGGCGAACTGCTGTAGCACCTCCCACTCATCAGGCCGGTGTGCCAGGTGGATCGACCCGCAGGCGTCGACCGTAAACCCGCTTTCCCTGGCAAACTGCAGCCACCTGGCCCGGCTCACCTTGGCAACCTCCAGCGCCTGCCCTGCCGGCTGGCCAATCGGCCAGACCATGCCGAAATTGCGGACAGTCGCCCCCTGCGCCCTGCCATGGCGCTCGAAAACCGTCACCCGCCAACCCCTCTCCGCGGCGCTCCACGCGTGCGCCAGCCCCACGATCCCGCCCCCGACAATCGCCAGCCTGCCGCTCATCGGGCATCCCCCTTCACACTCGCCCTTAGCTCTTCGATAAAATCCTCAATGGCTGGCGTGGTCAGGCCGGGCACCTTGGCCTCCTCGTCAAACCGCCGGAGGATCACCGCGGCGCGGAAGTGCGGATGGGATTCGAATTCCAACACCTCCTGTGCCGACATCGGCCCGCCCTGTAGTTCCAGGCTCTTCACCGAAGGCGGGCTGAGCCGGTCCAGATAGTCCGTCTCCACCGCGCACAGGTACCGTTTGGCGGCAACATGCAAACGCACCGGTTCAACCGCCCCAGGCACTAGTTGTTTTTCAAGCCAGGCCGCACCCAGCTCCTCGTGGTGATCGTCAATCCCCTGCTCCGGCGCGTCATCCGGCAGGTGATGGAGCAGATGACCGATGTCGTGCAGCAGCGCCGCCGCCACCGTGGGCGCGTCCAACCCTGCCCGCCGGGCAAGCAACGCGCACTGCAGCCCGTGCTCCCGCTGCGTGACCGCCTCGCCCCCGTACTGCGAACCGCCGTGCCGGTTGAACAAACCAACGATCTTTTCCACCACGGGATGCTCCATCGGCGGGCCTCCTGCGACACTCATCCGGATGATCTTCCCAGGGGTTTCACCACAACATGCTTCCATGATGAGATGATACGGCTTGCCGCCCGCCGGGCCATTTGCCGGCCTCGCCCGTAACGGATGAAAACCATGCCCGAAAACAAGCAGGAGACAACTCAGGAGGAGAAGGGCCGCCTTTTCCACGCCGGCTGGGCCGTCGCCGCCGCCTTCGGCGCCTATTTCTGCATGTATGGATTCCGCAAGCCCTACACGGCTGCCACGTTCCGCGGCGAGGCCCTCTGGGGCCTCGACTGGAAATCCGTGCTGGTGATCGCCCAGGTACTCGGCTACACCCTCTCCAAGTTCCTGGGTATCAAGGTCATCTCCGAGCTGCCGGCCCGCCACCGGGCCTGGGCCTTGGTGGGGTTGATCCTCCTCGCCGAACTGGCGCTGGCCGCCTTTGCGCTCGCCCCGGCCCCCTGGTCCGCCCTGTTCCTGTTTCTCAACGGCATGCCCCTTGGCATGGTGTTCGGGCTGGTGCTCGGTTTCCTCGAGGGCCGCCGGTTGACAGAGATCCTCGCCGCGGGCCTCTGCGCCAGCTTCATCCTCGCCGACGGGGTGATGAAAACCGTGGGTTCCTGGCTGCTTGAAAGCGGCGTGACAGAGCGCTGGATGCCAGCACTGTCGGGTCTGGTTTTCCTTCTCCCCCTCTGCGCCGCCGTCTGGATGCTCGCGCGGATCAAGCCGCCGGACCACCACGATGTCGAGGCGCGGACCGAGCGCTCCACGCTCGACGGCCCCGCCCGCCGCGACCTGTTCCGCAAGCACGCCCCGGGACTGGTCTGCATCACGCTCGGCTACCTGCTGCTCACCATATTGCGCAGCGTGCGTGCCGATTTCGCCCCCGAGATCTGGCTGGGCCTGACCGGCGAAAAGGCTGTCCCCTCGGTTTTCACCACCACCGAGTTCTGGGTCGCTGCCGGGGTGATGCTGGTGTTCGGCGCCACTGTGGTTATCAGGGACAACCGTCTGGCTTTCTTCACCTCGCTGGGCCTGTGCCTGTCCGGACTGGCCCTGTGCTTTGCCGCCGCCTCCGCCCTCTGGACTGGCGCGGTCAGCCCCTTCGTTTTTTTCACCGGGGTGGGCCTCGGTTTGTACCTCCCCTACGCCGCCGTGCACATCAGCGTGTTCGAGCGGCTTTTGGCTGTCAGCCGCGACCGGGGCACTAGCACCTACCTGCTATACCTGGCCGATTCCTTCGGCTACCTGGGGTATGTGGTGGTGCTGCTGTTGAAGAATTGCCTCGGCGGTTCACTGGGCACCGACCCGGCCACAGTGCGCCTGGTCTTCCTGAACATGGTGGCTTGGATCGGTCTTTTGGGTATGGTGTTGTTCGCTTGCGCTTGGGTCTTCTTCGGCCGGCGACTGCCCGGCGCTGCGGTGGAGAATGAAGGTGGACCAACACACAGGACAGGCCCTGCTGTTTGACGGGCCGGATAAGCCTCTGCGCTTGGTGGAGCAGCGGCGGCCCCAGCCGGGTCCCGGCGAGTTGGTCGTGCGGGTTGAGGCCGCCACGCTCTGCGGCAGCGACCTGCACACCATGGGCGGAAAAAGAAAGGTGGAAACCCCCACGGTTCTGGGCCATGAGACTATCGGCCGCATCGAGGCCATCGGTCCGGGACCGTTTCCCTGCCTGTACGATGGCACTCCAGCAAAAATCGGCGACAAGGTCACCTGGGCGGTGGTGGCCCATTGCGGCTCATGCCGGTTCTGCTCCCGTGATCTGCCGCAAAAATGCGAGCGCGCCATCAAGTACGGCCACGAGCCCTTCGTCGACCGGCGCATGTGGACCGGCGGGTTGGCCACCTGGAACCTCCTCGCACCGGGCACTACCCTGGTCCGACTGCCCGAATCACTGCCCGCCCGGTTGGCCGCCCCGGCATCCTGCGCCACCGCCACCGTGATGGCCGGCTTCGAGGCCCTGGGGCCGGTAAGGGGCAAAAACATGCTCATCACCGGCGCGGGCATGCTCGGCCTCACCGCCATCGCCTGCGCCAAAGTTTTGGAGGTCGCCTCGGTCACCGTGGTTGACCCGCTCTCCTGGCGCCGTGAGCAGGCTCTCCTGATGGGCTGCGCTTCCGCCTTCACGCCGGCGGAGTTCGCCGAACAGCATGATCCGGTCGATACCTGGCTGGAACTCTCGGGCTCCAACGCCTCCTGGGAGGGCGGTTTCAACAAACTGGCCATCGGCGCCACGGTGGCCCTGATCGGGGCGGTCTTCCCAACCCTGGACACGGCCTTCAACCTGGAACGCGTGGTGCGCCGGATGATCACACTGCGCGGCATCCACAATTACGGGCCCAGGCACCTGGCCCGCGCCGTCGAATTCCTGGCCAGATTGCCAGCCAACCATCCTTTGGGTGGGCTCGCCGGCCCCTGGTTTCCGTTGGACCAGCACCGGGTCGCCATACGCCAGGCGGCCGATCCGGCGGTGCTGCGCGTGGGTTTCCACCCCTGAAAACCGGCTCAATAGTTGCGCCGTGTCATTTGGTTTTCGTCCAACTGTCGAACAACTGCCCATCCTTGTCAAAGGCCCGCAATTGCAGGCTGTTGCCATGAATGGTGAACAGCACCATGTGGTAATCGACCCGGTTGGCTGCCTTGAAGTAAGACGGGGTGGGCGTGAAATTCTCCAGCCCGCCCCCGAAGCCCCCGCTGGTCAGGTAAACGACCCCCGAATCATCCACCCGGTCCTCCTTGATCGGAAAGGTCCTCTCATAGGCGTGGATATGGCCGTTCATCACCATGTCCACCCGGTGCCTCTCGTAAAGGGAGGCCAATTGGCGAAGCTTTTCAGTCCCGAATGTGGTTTTCTTGCCGTTGAAGCTGTCCCCGTAGTCATCGCTGTCGCTCGAATAGCAGGGGTGGTGGTGGAAGCAGAATTTCCACCTGGCTTTCGAGGCGGCTAATTCCTTCTCCAGCCAGGCCATCTGGTCCTTGCCGGGCACCAGCGGCTTGTTGCTGTCGATCGCGAAGAAATCCGCGTCACCCCAGGTGAACTTGTAGTGGAATTCGGGGTCGGGGAGGTTGAAATACTGGTAGTAAAGGGGGTGGTTTTTCTCGTGGTTGCCGATGGTGGGCATCATGGCCACCCGGCCGAGCAGTTCCTGGCAGGGGCGGAACAGTTCGTGCAGCCACTGCCCCTTGTCGGCACCGTCATCGACCACATCACCCAGATGCAAAAGGAACGAGGGCCTGTTTTCATAGGCCCGCGTGGCCACTTGCCCCGTCATCCGCCGGTTGCGCTGGGAATCTCCAAATACCGCGAAATTGAACGATTCCCCCGGCTGGGCCGCCGTCTTGAAGGTGAGCAGTTGCCCCGCGATCTTGTCACCCTTCGCCGTGGTGGCCGTCACCCTGTAAAAATAGCTTGTCGATGGCTTCAACCCCTCCAGGGTCGCGTGATGCATGGTGCCGGCGGGCGTCTCCACCTTTTCCCGCAGCGGAACCTCCTCGCCATATTCCACCAATCCCTTGGCCTCCTCAGAGGTTTCGAATCCCACGCGGATCGAGTCGGTCGTCGGGAATTGCAGGTACGGGGTGACCAAAAAGTAAGGACTCCCCGTTGCCGGGGTCAGGGAAATCAGCCTGAGATCCCGATGCACGCGGGTGACGATTGCCTCGACGTCGAGGGCCTTGTCAAAAAGCGCCGCGCTTTTCAGCGAACCCACCAGCGGCACCCGCTCGTCGTCATCCTGATACCCGCCCACCACGAACGGCGCCGACGCCATGATGATCGGCCCCTGCTGCGCGGTTGATTTCGCCTCCATCCGACCGTTCACATACAGGCACATAGTCGAACCGTCATAGGTGGCCGCCAAATGGGTCCATACCCCGGGCCTGATGGCCGACTGCGACCGGATCCAGGTGAGGACACCATCCCCCTTGCGCGCCCCCTCAGAGGCCAGCCCGAATCGGAATCGGTCCTCGTCGTAACCCAATGAGAAACCCGCGCCGCCGTAACGGTTGTCGTCCACCATGCCGATCAATCCGCCACGCCGGCAGCCGCAATCCAGCCGCACCCAGGCCTCCAGGGTGATGGCCTCCGGATTGAACTTGGGTACCGGCTCCCCCTTTTTGAAAACCAGAAGGCCCTGATCCATGCTGCCGGAAAAATGGGCCGACCCGATTTCTTTTTCCCACTTCGGCTCACCCACTATTCGCAAGGGCCAAGTGCCCGATGTGGGCTCCAACTGCCCGTTGTTGAATTTCTCGGATCGAAAGCCCCACTCCATCAGGGGCTGCTCTCCAAGGCCTTTTTCTTGGAAAAATCCTGGCAAGGCAAACGCCGCCAAAGCCGTTGCGCAAATCACAAAAGCCGCTCGCATCGACATGCGTTCGCCCTTCCATTGCAAAAAGCACTGGTCCCCACCGGTTCCGGCCGCGCGCCCGAACAATAGACTTCCTCGCACAACCAACCAAGGATTGCAAGCTACCGGAACATTTGCTCCTTGGCCGACAAACTCAAAACCAATAACCAATAGCTCCTCGGCCCACTTCACGATTCCATTGGCCGATATTCCGACAATCCAGTCCTCTTTACATGAAACCTTCACCTAAAAGACTTGATTTTTTTGTGGAAAAGTCCATCGGATTTGATTTAAATTAAAAAATCTTTAGTTTTTTCCTTTGCCCATTTCGGGTGTTGCCAATGATCCCCTCCTTTGTCCAAATCATCTCCAAAGCAACACCAGCCACGCTTTGCCTGGCTTTTTTCATGGTGACAGGCTGCGGCCAATCCGGGCCAAAACTCCACCCAGTCCGCGGCACGGTTCTCGTCAACAAAAAGCCCGCAGCCGAGGCACTGGTCTTCATGCACCGCAAAGGCCGTAACAGCCTCGAGGAGCAGGTGCCTTTCGGAAAGGCCGACAAGGATGGCTCCTTCAAGATCATGAACGGTAACTCGGGCGAGGGTGCCCCTGAGGGGGAATACACCCTCACGGTCTATTGGCCCGACATGTCCAAACCCGAGGACGGCAACGGTGGCCGGCCCGACGCCCTGAACGGCGCCTACGACAAGGTGGCCGAATCCAAGCTCGGCTTCACGGTCAAGGCGGGCCAAAACACCATCCCCACGCTGGAGCTGGTGCCCGCTGCCTCCAAGGGCAAGGTTGCCCCCAACCCCAACGACAAGTGACTCGTTTTTTCCGTTTTCCCGTTTTTAAGGAGTTTCCCATGACCAGGCCAGGAATGCCCGCGTATCGCAGGGGTTTCACCCTCATTGAGTTGCTGGTGGTGATCGCCATCATCGCCGTGCTGGTGGGCCTGCTGGTGCCGGCGGTGCAGAAGGTGCGCGAGGCCGCCAACCGCATGAGTTGCCAGAACAACCTGAAACAGCTCGGTTTGGCTTTCCACAACTACCAGGCCACCCTCGGTGCCTTTCCGCCGATGTACACCGGCTCCACCCATCCCACGCCCAACCATTACTGCCTGACTTTTATCCTGCCCTACATTGAGCAGGAAGGGCTGGCCAAGCAGATCAACATGAACGTCAGCGGTTACGATGTGACAAATTTCAGGGCATTCACCAATCCGGTCAAGACCTTCATGTGCCCTTCGGCCCCGCTCACACCGACAATGCCGTACAACGTCCCCTCGTCAAAATACCGCACGCTCCCGGCCGGGGTTGGCACCATCCAGATGGGTCGCACCGACTACGCCTGTGCCTCCGGGACAAGCGGCACCTGGGTGACGCAAAGCATCGGCACCCAAGCCATCGCCAGGGGACCAGGCATCCTCGAATACAATGTTGCCACACCGATCGGTTCCGTGCTGGATGGAACCAGCAACACCATGCTCCTGGTGGAAAACGCAGGCAGGCCATATCGCTACGGTACCGGTTTTGTGAAGCGCGGTGCCGATCGTGATGGCAACGGCGCTGCGGGCGGTTGGGGTGATCCCGACAGTTGGTTTGGCATCAATGGCGCCAACGGCATGCTGGGTACCCAAGGTTCCGGCCCCCTGGCAGTGAACGGTTCCAGCGACAACGAGATCTACGGCTTCCATACCGGTGGAGCCAATGTCGTGATGGGTGATGGCTCGGTTCGCCTGCTCAAGGAGAACATCACCCTGGCCATGGTCTCCGCGCTTCTCAGCCGCCAGGGAGGCGAGGTGCTGCCCGAGGGTGTCCAGAATTGACACCGGATTGGTTTGCCAAAACACCACCGACGGAGTCTGTTTCCGCCGGTGGTGTTTCGTTTATCACATATTGGCTATGGATGAAATTTCATCCAAGACAAGCCGGCAAACAAGGTGCCGGCACGGTCAGAATTGTTCGCACGCCGCGATCGCCTCCCGGATTCCCGCCTCCGGGTCGCGTGTTGGGATGAACTCGTGCCCCACATACCCGGCGTAACCCATCCGGTGCAGCTTGGCCCCCACCGCCGGGTAATGAATCTCCTGCAGGTTGTCGATCTCACCCCGGCCCGGGTTGCCCGCGGTGTGGATATGCCCGATCACATCCTTGCATTCCTCCAGCCGCCGCAAGATGTCCCCGTGCATGATCTGCACATGGTAGACATCAAACAGCAGCTTCAACCGGGCCGAATCCACCTGCCGCACCAGCCCGGCCACCCAGTCGAGGTCATCCCCCTGGTAGCCGGGGTGCCCCTTCATCGGATGGTCGGCAACCCGGCTGTTCAGATGCTCCACGCACACCGTCACCCCGTGCTTCTCTCCCAGCCTGGCCAGCTCCCTCCACCCCTTCAGGCACGAGGCGGCCGCCTCGTCGCGGGGGATCTCGTTGACTCCGGGCTTGTTGGGGTCGCGCCAACGCATCCCGACAAAACAAATCACGCGCTCCACTCCCTCTTTACCGCATTTTTCAATGGCGGCTGCGGATTGCTCCAGAAGCTCCGCATGGTAGGCGCTGTTGTTCCAGGCCCGGGTAAAGACGCCGCTGGTGCCGCTGGGCGCGATCGCGCACCTCAGCCCGTGCTTCTTCAGGGTGGGCCAATCTTCCGGGCCCACAATCTCCACCGACCCGCAACCGGCCGCCTTGGCCTTCTGGCACAGGGTGTCAATGTCCCACTTGGCCCCGTGGTTCTGGAAACACCAACCCACCACGGAATGCTTGAGGCGGAATTTGCTGTCGGCGGCCATGCTCGCGGCTCCCATCCATGCGGCGGCGGACACCGCAGTAGTTTTCAGAAAAGTCCTGCGGGTGGAACGGCTCATCCGGTTTCCTCAGGCTGCGCAGGCCACACTCTACCCTATGCGATCTTCGCCACAACCCCTGCCACCTTTTGACCCAACGATCGGGCCGTGGTCCACTTGCCGCCGAACACGGTCACCAGCCGGCCCTGCCTTTCGATGGCATACTCCCGCGAGGCCTTGCCCGGGTCATCGGCGGTCCGCAGCAACGGCCGCACCCCCGCGAATGTGGAGCAAATTTCCCCCGGTTCCAGCGGCGTGGCCATCACGCTGTCATGGAACCGTATCAGGTAGTCCCGCTCGCGCTCCGAGCACGCGATCGGCTCCTCCAGGGTTTGCCGCTCCTCCGTGGTGCCCACCAGGGTTTTGCCCAGATAAGGCAGGATGAAGGCGATCCGCCTGCTGGCCCGCACCTCGGCCAGGATGGCCGCCGGGCAAACCCGGTCCACCACCAGGTGGCTGCCACGCACCAGGTCCAGATAATGGCGGGCCGGTATCTCGCTGGCATCCAGCAGCTTGCGCGCCCAGGGCCCGGCCACATTCACGATGGCATCGAAATGCTTGGGCCCGGTGTCGGCGATCAGGTCGCCATCCAGCGAGACGCTCCGCACGGCGGTATGCTCACGGATCTCCACCCCCGCGGCCCGCGCCTGCTCGGCCGCCCACAGGCCCAGCCTGTGGTCATCCATCTGGCCATCCCAGAAGGCGTAAGCCCCCAGCAATCCCTCGGGCCTCAAGTCGGGCGACGCCTCCAGCGCCTGCTCCCGGCCCAGCCACTGGTGCGGGGCGATGTTCGCGCCACCCGCCAAGATTCGGTAGAGCCACAGCCCCACCCCAAGCATCCACCGGGGCCGACCAACCCCCTCATAATGCGGCAGCAGAATCCGCAGCGGATGGCACAGGTGCGGCGCCTGGCTGAACCACCAAGACCGTTCCCGCAGTGCTTCGCGCACCAGCCAAAACGAGCCATGCTCTAGATAGCGCAACCCGCCGTGCAGCAGCTTGGTCGAGGCCGACGAGGTCTCCCCCATCACCTCCCCCCGTTCAAACAGGGTCACTTGCCGCCCGCCCCGGGCCAATTCCCAGGCGGCCATCACCCCGTTGATCCCGCCCCCAATCACCGCCACGCGCATGAAAATGAAGTCCTGACCACCTGGATTTTTCCTGCCGGCATTATTTCAGTTCCTCGCGGGGAACGCCCGGCCAAAAACCAAAAGGGCTCCCGAAACGGAAGCCCATTAGAAAATAGGTAACCCTTCAGCCGACTGCCGTGGACGGATGTGAATTTTTGTCCGCATCGATTGCTTAAAAAGCGCTTCAGCTGCCGTTGCAAAATGAACTTGGGCATGCTGAAGTTGCACCATGCCAAGCATGGATGCCGAGCTTACCCGTGAGTCGGTTCTCAACCAAATCGGCCCCGGATTCTCCGAGGCGGATGCCCGCGCCATTGTCGAGCTCGGTCCAGAGGCATCCATCTTCGCGATCCTGACCTTGGCCAAACGGGTCGCCGAGTTGACCGGGCTGGTGGGCAAGGTGGATCCATCGGTCCCCTCCGGCCAGATGGCCACCTTCCTCAAGCCGAGGACCAAGGGCCGGCGCAAGAAGCCCGGCGCTCAACCGGGGCATGCGGGTTCGCGGCGGGAGACTCCCAAGCCCGACAAGACCGTGACGCACAGCCTCGAGCGGTGCCCCGACTGCTCCGGCAGCGTTTCGAGATGCAATTCCAGCCGGTGCCGGATCATTGAAGACATCCAGGCGGATTCCAAGCCTTCGGTCACCGAGCATGTGATCCCCCGGTACTGGTGCGCCCGGTGCCGCAAGAAGGTGGAACCGGTGGTGGAGGACGCGTTGCCTGACAGTCAGATCGGGCATCGGGCCATCTGCCTGGCGGGGATGATGCATTACCTGCAGGGCACGACCCTGGGGCAGATTCTGGACGTCTACAACTACCACCTGCATTTCCCTGTGACGGAAGGCGGGTTGATGCAGGCGTGGCACCGGGTGGGTGAGATCTTGCGGCCCTGGTACGACGGCATTCTGGAGGAGATCCAGGGTCAGGCGGTGTTGAACGCCGATAAGACGGGTTGGCGGGTGCAGGGGAAGACCTTCTGGCTATGGTGCCTGGCATCCGGGGATGCCGTGTATTACCTGATCGATCCAAGGCGTGGCAGTGGTGTTCTGAAGAAGCTGTTCCGCGCCTGCTTCAACGGGGTTTTGGTGACCGACTTCTGGGGTGCCTATAACTCGGTCATCTGCCTTGCCAAACAGAAATGCCTGCCTCACTTGCTGCGCGACCTGAGTCGGACCCGGCACTACCACAATCCCGGGGGGACTGGCCGGAGTTTTACCGGCGGCTTCGCCGCCTGATCCGGGACGGCATGCGGTTGAAGAAAGAGAAGCAGGATCTGGGGCAGGAAGTCTACGAACGGCGAAAAGTCAGAATCCGAAAACGCCTGGACGAGTTCATCGACCAGGGGTGGAAGGAAAAACATGCCCGTCGGCTGCAGAAGAGACTGCGGCGCCACCGGGAGGAACTGCTCACCTTCCTGGACCACGAGGAGGTTCCGCCGGACAACAATGCCGGGGAGCGGGGGATCCGCCCTGCGGTCCTGATCCGGAAGAACAGCTACGCGAATGGCAGCGAGAAAGGGGCCCAAACCCAAGCCACCTTAATGACCATCCTTCATACCCTCAAGGTGCGCGGGCACAACCCACTGCAGGTTTTGGTGGTTGCATTGAAGGCTTACTGGCATTCAGGGCAACTGCCGCCTTTGCCAACAAAAATCACGGCAGAAGGCTGAAAGGTTACGAAAAATGGAATATTATTGTTTTCGAAGGACTCACTGAAACCGTAAAAAAACACAACCAAATGGGCTTATATAGCGACAACAAATTATAAATATAATTATGACTGTGGTCTAACTGTCTCGTTTTGGTGAATAAACTATCTAATATAAAATACACAGCCGACACCAAATAATAACGCTCAGGCAGCTTAAAGTACCAAAATTATTAGTAAAACTATACTGGCAAAAAAATAAGTCGATTAAAAGTCGTGACATGCCCAAACGATTAACACAATTGAGGGAAATAGAAAAAGGAAATACTTAAAATGAATAACTGGTACTATAAAGACCTAAAAAATAACCAAGTAGGTCCAATGTCTGATCTTGAATTGCAGCAGGCTGCCAGGAAAGGATTGATATTGCCTGAAACATTAATAACAAAAAAGGATTCAAAAAAATGGGTTCAAGCTAAAAATGTAAAAAACTTATTTCAAATTAAACCTTCTTCTATTTCATACGAAAATGCCTCACTTGAAAACATTGAATCTGATGGAAAAATCAATATCTCTAAAATAGTAGAAAACAAATTACCAACAAGTAAAAATGATAAACAAGGGGTAATAAATAAATTAGAAGTAACAGACAATTTAGAAATAATAGATGAAGAAAATCAAACTTACCCAAACAAAGAACGCGAACAGAACGAAAGCGAATTAATTAAAAGAAACAACTCTCAAAAAAATGATTCTAGTAATAAAAACAAGAATAATGATAAAGAAAACACCCAAAATCCTCCAAAACGAAAGAGCTTGCTTGTCACAAGCATTTTTATTGCCCTGATTCTAAGTCCATGTTTCTTAATCCCACCAATGCTAGGACTGGACGTTAATGGAGGAGAAAGTATGGCCAGAGTGATGGCTAAAGAAATCATAGAGAAACGCCTACGGTCACCACGAACGGCAGTTTTCCCATGGAATAGAGAAATAGCAGCAAATAAAACAGGAGAAAATGAATGGGAAATAATTGGCTATGTCGATGCACAAAATGGCTTCGGAGCAATGATAAGAAGTAACTGGAAGGTCAAATTGAAGTACGAAGGCAAAGGAAATTGGAAAACAATTTATGCCTCAATAGACTAATTTAGGTTAATCCAAATTTATGACTTAATTGTCACAACATTTTTCAAGCCTAACTTTATCTACCCAACCAAACTCACCCGGAATAGTTTTTCCGTCTCGTATTATCCTAATCCTGATCACCTTATCCCGAGCTATAAATTCATGGTTGATTTCCTGCCAGCCTGACAATTCAATTTCCGCATTTAGTCGGATTCCATGAGTGTCCGCCAAATCCAGAGACAAGTTTCCCTCTGTCATCATGGAAGCATCAAAACATGCGGATAGTTTATACTTTCGTCCAACTTCGACGCGAATCGGCGGTGAGACCAAAGCCGTTGCAGAATTACTGCTTTCAACTTTTGAAGAATGCCTAATCGAATAACTGTCATCACAACCTTTGGTTTCATCGATAACAAATTCACCAACATTTTCACCACCTGTCTGGTAGCCCCATTCCTTGAATCCTTCTTTGAAACTACCGTTTTCGATTAGATTGTGGGGGCCATTTTCCAAATTCTGCCTGATTGGCTTCCCCCAGTTCAAACTCCAAACTCCTAAACTTGCTATCAAAACCAAAATGGAAAAGCTAACAGCCCACCAACCAATCCAACTTCTACCCTTTATCCCTTTGGTTACCTCGTAACCTGTACTAAACTCACTTTGCTCTAGAAGCTTACGCACGGTTTGCTGGGCTTGACCTTGCATCAACCATGAGATCACATTCTCCAACGGATTAGCCCCCGAGAACGGAGCCAAGGCATTAAAAACCTCGGATGGCTTCTGATACCTTTCTCCAGGGTCTTTGCTGCACATCTTGAGGAGGACTGAAGCTAAACCCGGATTTATTTCAGGCCTGATTTTACAAATATCTGGAAACGGAACAGAAGAATGGGCCAATGCCTTTTTTAGTGGTGTGGAATACTTTGGACTTGGGTATGGCGGATGCCCTGCAAGCAATGCAAAAAGGGTACAACCAAGGCTGTAGATGTCACTCCTTCCATCCGCACTTTTTGTGTCCAAGGCCTGCTCAGGAGCCATGTAATCGAAGGTACCCAAAACCCAATCGTTGCCGGTCAAACTGGAATCGGTTGAAGATAATTGACAGGCCAATCCCAAATCCAACACCTTTACAACCCCATCTACTGTTAAGAATAGGTTGGATGGCTTCACATCCCTGTGGACCAATTCCCGGGTTTCCAATTCCGATAAAGCCAGGCTAACTCCCCTGCCTATCTCCGCAACCGACTCAGGCCCAAATGAAGCGCCATCTTTTATCAAAGCACCCAAGTCTCTGCCACTGAGCAACTCCATTGCGATAAATGGCTTACCCTGAAACTCACCAGCTTCAAAACACTTTACAATGTTTGGGTGTTCTAAACTTGTGATTATTGAAGATTCCCGACGGAAACGGCGAAGAGCATCTGGATCCCGGCCATCCTCCACCTCAAGACTTTTTAGCGCCACTAACCCTTGATTCCGGGTGTCACTGGCGATGTAAACCCGCCCCATACCACCATGATCAATTCGCTTTTGAAGGATGTAGGGACCAAAGGATAGAGACCCTAAAGCCGAATCCCCAACCTTGAGAGCCATTAGGTGTCTTGCAGCATGAAGGCCATGCCAAAAAGCAGGCTCACGCCCATGAACCGAAGGAATGTTACCCGACAGCTTGAATCCCAGCTTTTGATCTAATCGATCTAGCCGTCCCGCTGCCTCTCCACCTTTTTCCAAGTATTCAAGTACCAAACGCTCTTCAGCCTCTGTGGATTGGCCGAGCAAGAACCTTTTTAAAACATCATCTGCTGGAAAGGCCAATTTAACCTCTCACCGTTGACTTCTGGAAGCTAGTCCTCAAAGGACAACATTGAAGGGCTTGCCGCCAACTCCCTAAGCCTGCGAGTGACTCTGGAACGGGAAAGGTAGACAGTATTCTTGGAAACGCTCAGTTTTGATGCAACATCATCAATATCAAGGCCTTCAACCACAGATAACCAAAAGCAAAGCCAAGTTTTTTCTGCAAATTCCCTCATGCCAATCCGAATCAGTTTCCTAGCAAAATCTCTCTCTCCCCCTGGCAAATATGTGCTGACAGATTCCTCAGGCAACAGCATCAGGATTTTGAAGAAATCAGCTCCAAAACTTAGTTTGGGCCTGACCGCCTGTTTTCTACGGAAATCTATGATCCTTCTATCAGTCAAGGTTTTAAGCCAAGAAGCAAAACCTGAAGTACCCGGAATAAACTGGTAATTTCCAATCCCAGCACCAACATTTACGAACACCTCTTGCGACAGGTCCTTGGCATCCTCAGGATCTAAGCCGCCTTGACGGCACCAGTGATAAACAGATGGAAAAAACTTATCAACAAACCGAAACCAAGCCCCTTGGTCCCCAGCATTCAAACCAGCCAGCATTTTTGAGGACAATGAATCAATCATTTCAAGCAACAGCAATCCATTTCCAAAACAATTCAGACACAATACTAATCGAAACAATTTGTCAAAAAAGAGTCAATTTCCAAGCCTTAAACCAGACTCTAAAGTAAAAAACCACAGACTAATGTGCGGAAAAATAGATTCGATAGGGAACCACCAATTCCAACTTAAGAACATTTCAAAATATTTCCGGGGAACACTTATAGGACTTACGCAGTTGGCCCGAATTGGCTTTGCCTATTCCATTCAATTTGACTATCTTTGGCAGCTGTGAACAAGCCAAAAGTCACCGCTGAAGACTTCATCGACTTTCTGGTCGCCACGCCGGTGAATGCGACGGCGATGGAGGCGCAACGGACCAACCCGGTTGGTCCTGTGGAACCTCTCATGATGCGTACACCCGGTTGCTGCACCGGCTTGAACCATCCAACGATACCCTGTGGCTTGAGGTGAAGGCGGAGGTTCGCCTGAACTCCGGGGTCTTGGTGCTGGATGACACCGTCCTGGACAAGCCGTACGCGCGGAAGATGGACCTTGTCCATCACATGTGGTCTGGCAAGCACCATGCTGTGGTCAAGGGGATCGATCTGCTGACGCTGCTTTGGACCGATGGCGAACGTCACCTGCCGTGTGATTACCGGATCTATGACAAGCCGAATGACGGCAAGACGAAGAACGACCATTTCGGGGACCTGATCGACACGGCCAAGGAGCGCGGATTCCAGCCGGAATATGTGCTTTTTGACG
>Ga0315905_10003675_pt1 | contig 15773 bp, 7 predicted proteins | sample LakEriMetagenome_5_FD_203522 | JGI IMG/M metagenome (GOLD analysis project Ga0315905, IMG submission 203522) | Freshwater fungal communities from buoy surface, Lake Erie, Ohio, United States - Buoy 4 MA121 | ecosystem: Environmental > Aquatic > Freshwater > Lake | place: USA: Lake Erie, Ohio... | reverse complement strand
AGCCGTCCCTCGTCCCCGCAGGAGCAGGGGGGGGAGGGTGGGGGGGGGGGGCAGGCGCGGGTGGCAGGACATGGGCAGGATCAGACGCGGCACGCCTGGGCCGCCGCCGCCGCGCCTCGAGCGCGCGCGCGCGCGACGGCCTCCTCGACCTCGCCCCGCTGCGCGCGGCCGTCGTCGCCGTCCCCGCTGCAGCCGTCGTCCTCCTCGTCGGCGGCGGCGGCGACGACGACGAGGATGGCCGACCCCAGCTCGCTGGCGCCGCCGCAGCTCAAGGCGTCGTCGCTCACGTCGTCGTCGTCGTCGTCGTTGTCGTCGACGACGATGGCCTCGCCGTCGACCTCGGCCGCGCCCTCCTCGACCAGGAGGCGCAGGCGGTGGACGCGCCGGCGGCGGCGGTCGGCGGCGTCGTCGTCGTCGTCGCCGTCGCCGCCGCCCGAGCCTTCGTCGTCGTGCGCGAGCGGCGCGGCGGCGCCAAAGAGCGGCCAGCGCGTCGCGGCGGCGCGTCCGAGCGCGGCGGTGAGGGCGCGCGCGAGGTCGGCGGCCTGGGCGGCTTGGGTGGCGGCGGTGGTTGGTTGGGGGCTCGTCGCCGGGGGCGGCGGTTGCTGCTGCTGCTGCGGCGGCCGCTGCTGCTGCGGCTGCTGCGGCTGCTGGGGGCGGGGCGAGGCCCCGCCGCCCTCCTCGCCCGCCTGTTTTTGCCGCGCGCGCTTAGGGTTGCTGCTGGGCTGCTGGCGCAGGGGCGCCTCGACCTCCTGGTCCACCGCGATGGCGAGGGGCAGGGGCGGCTCGCGCCACGCGCCAAAGGACAGCAGCGAGGGCGAGGGGCGCGGCGAGCCCGAGGGGGAACGGCGCTTTTTTTGCGGCGGCGGCGCCGGCGGCTGTAGGGGGGCGGCCATCACGCGCGGGGCGCGTTTTTCGCCTGACACGAGCCTCGTGCGCCTGTGTCGTCGAGTGTTCGGGATCAATTGGATGCGCGACGTCGAGGATCGATGAGATCGCCGGGGCGCGGCGGGCGGGCGCGGAGCAGGGGCGGCGCGCGGGCGGGCGGCACGCGACCTCTGCGAGTCGGCGGCCAACTCCCACACGGCAAAATCTCGTCGTCGTGTCTGCGGCCGCGTCGGGACCAGGAGGGGCAGGCGCGCGCGCCGCTCTCCACGATGCAGGAGACGTAGAGATGGAGTCAGTACTCACGATTGGAGGGCCGGGAAGAGATCACGCTGCGCTGGGGCGCGGCGCGGCGACGAGGTGGGGGGCGGGGACAACTTTTTGTGACGATTTGAAGCGAGAAGTGCCGCGGCCTTCGTGCGCGTGCGACGCGCGGCCAGCGGGGGTATGGGCACGGGGCGCAATGACAGGAAACAGATCTATGCGCGGGCTTGCCGTTCGAGTGCAGTTTGGATTTGGTGAGCAGTGTGTTTGCGGTTTGCGGGGGGCGTTCTGTCGAGCGAAGTGAGGCGAGAGATGGGGAGGGGGGGGGGGTTGATGTCGGTGGTGAGGACGCGGGGACGAGCTCCGCGCGCGGCGTGCACACACGCAAATGATCAAACGATCCAGTCTCTAATCTCCAATGCCATCATCATCTTACTGCTCCAGCGTCGCCGCCCCGCGCGGGTGCATCTGCGGCCCCGGGCTCGGCGACCGCGACGACGCGGCCGACGCCGAGCCGGACGAGAGCGTGACGGGCGTGCGCGCCGCCGCCGCCAGAGGCGCCGCCCGGCCCCGCGCCAGCGCCGCTGCGCTGCTGCTGCCGCCCGGGCGGCCCGCCGCCACCGGCCCGCCCGCCCGCCGCGTCGGCGACCCGGCGACCGAGGACGGCGCCATGGCGGACGAGGGGCGCCGCGGCGACGGCGACCGCGGCATCATGCCGGCCGTCGACACGCCGCCGCCGCCGCCCATCGGCATCGGCAGCAGCGGCAAGGGGAGCGGCGGCGGCGGCGCCGCGACCACCATGCGGCGGCCCGGGCGCCCCGACGCGCCCAGCAGCGCCCAGGCGCTCAGCGCGCACGCCCACGCGAGCCCGCCGCACAGCATCGAGCACAGCCACTGCTTGGCGAGCTCGCGCGACGCGTCGCAGCACGCCGCGCCGCGCGCGTCCGCCCAGAGCGCCGCGACCGCGGGCCGGTCGGCGCGCGCCATCGCCGCGTCGAGCGCCGCGCTCGCGCCCTCGGCGCGCGCCGCGACCAGGTCGGCCGCCGCGCGGAGGGCCGGGCGCGGGACCATGCGGTTGGCGCTGTTGTTGCTGCTGCTGGTGCTGTTGGTGGTGGTGGTCCCGTTGATGCCGCCGCTGCTGCCGCCGCCACCGCCGCCACCACTGCCACCGCTCGTCGTCGCCTCGGTCCCGTTTGCGTAAAACAGCGCGCCCGGGCGGCTGCCCGGGCGGTCCATCCGGCCGACCGACACGGTGTCCAGGCCCGCGGCCGCCAGCTGCGCCGGGGTCGGCGGCCACTCGAACCCCGCCGCGGCGCCCTCGAGGGCGCCCGCGGCGCTCGCCAGGTCGCGGCGCACCGCGGGCGCGTCGACGGCGCCGGCCGACGCGAGCAGTCCCTCGAGCGTCGCGGCCGAGGCGCGCGCCAGGGCCTCGGCCACGTCCGCGCCCGCGGCGCCCGGGGCCAGGGGCACGGGCACGGGCGCCTGGGCGGCGATGGGCGCGAGGTAGTACTGCGCGAGGCGCGGGCCCAGGGCGCCCGGGTCGGCGCGCCCGGCGGCGACGGCGGCCTCGAGCGCGAGGGGGCCCGACCACGCGCAGCCGTCGCGCAGGAGCGACAGGAGGGCGGCGAGGCCCGTGGGCAGGAGGACCCAGAAGGCGACGGAGAAGAGGAGGAGGGCGAGGGTGGAGGCGGCGAGGGCGCGCTTGAGGTGGAGGCGCCAGCGGTCGCCGCTGTGGGCGGGGCGCGGGGACGCCTCGGCGGCGGCGGCGTTGTGCGGTTTGGGCGCGCCGCCGCCGCCCTTGCCGCCCCCCGCCTTGCCCGCGCTGCGCGGCTGCCGGCTCGGGGACGAGGCCCGGGACGGCGGCGACAGCGACCGGAGGGTCCCGCCGACCGACACCACGGCCGCGCCGTCGACGCGCAGGGTCGGCAGCACGGGCAGCGGGGCGACCGTCACGGCCGCGGCCGTGGGCGAGCCGAACCCCCCGCGGGGCGTCGAGCGCCCGCTCCCGCCGCCGCCACCGCCGCCGCCGCCCGCCGCTCCTCCTGCTCCTCCCGCCCCCTCGTCGATGTGGGGCAGCCCGCTCCTCCTGCCGCCACCCGCCCCGCCAGAGCCACCACCCGCGAGCGCCGCCAGGTACTCGTCGATCGACGACGGGGCCGTCACGGCCGCGCCCGCCACCGCCACCCCGAGCGCCGCCGTCAGCAGCGCCAGGGCCGCCAAGGCGCCCATCAGGCCCATCTGCGCGGCGTACGCGGCCGTCTGCGCGGTCGCGGCGGGGCGCGCGAGCGCCTCGCGCGCCTCCTGCACGCGCCGCAGGGCGCGCGCGTCGAGGGCGTCGGCCGCGCGCGCGCACTGCGCGACGGCCACGTCGAGGCGCTTGACCGCGCGCCCGGCCGCGTCGGACGCGGCGCTCTCGGCGCTGGCGAGCGCGTCGGCGACGCCGTCGAGCGGCCCGTCGCCGCCGCCGAGCAGGCGCGAGAGGTCGGTCGTGAAGGCGGCGGGGATCGGGGCAGCCGCGAGGGCGGCTTGTTGTTGTTGTTGTTCCGAGTCCGAGGCGGAGGACGAGGCAGGCGGAGTGGAGGAGGCGGGCGGCGGCGGCGGCAGAGGCGCAGGCACCCGCGCCGACGGCGACGACGACGACGACGACGAGGGCGAGGCCGCGACGGCGACGACCGCGTAGCCGTCGGGCAGGAGCGCCGCGGCCGTCGGCGGGCTTGGTGCCACTGCCGCGACTATGGCACTGCTGTTGCCGGCGGCTTTGAGGTCACGGGCGCCGCCGACCGGCGGCGCCGACGAGTTGCCGGCGTGTTGCGGCGGTGGCGGCGGCGGCGGCGGGGCCGCCGCCGGCGTCTGCGGCAGCAGCGGCATCATGTCCGCCAGCGAGTCGAGCGTCGCGATCGCGCACACGGCCAGGCGCGGCAGGTTGCCGCTGACGAGGCCGCTTGTGGCCACTGGGCCCTCCGCCACCAACGGCGGGGTCGGCGGCAACGGGTTCACGGCGGTGACGTCGCCGCCGCCGCCGCCGCTGTTGCTGCCGTTGCCGCTGGCGTTGGCCGCCGACGGGGGTGCCGGCGATGGCGATGGCGGCGGCGGGGGCGGCTCGATAAACGGCACGGGCGCCGGCTTGACCTTGGGCTCAAAGTCGTCCTCCGGGTCCTGGAAGTCCGGCGGGTGGACGGACGCCGCGGGGGAGGGCGAGGGAGAGGGCGAGGGCGAGGGCGCAGTAGCGGCAGTGGCGTTGGGCGCCGCGGGAGCCGGGGCCGCCGCCGCCTCGGTCGCGTTGGCCGGCGCCTCTGTGCTGCTGCTGCCGCTGCTGCTGCTGCTGCTGTTGCCCGCCGCCTCGGCGAGCAGGCTGCGGCCCGCCACGCGCGTGGCGTTGGCGGAGGCCGGCGTCGTCGCGTTGGCGGCAGCAGGGACCGTTTCCGCGGTGCCGTTGCGCGCGCCGCTGCCGTCGGGCGCCGCGACCGCAACGCCACCATCCAGCCCCGGCGCCTCGTCAAACACGTACCCGACCCCGCGCAGCGCGTCGATGGCGTCCAGCACCGCCGCCCGCTGCGCCTCCACGGCCGGCAGCAGGCGGTCCACCTGCTCCAGCACCAGCCGCGCCCGCGCCTCGGCCGCCCCGGCCCGCAGCGCGCCGCCCTCGGCGCCGCTCGCGCGCAGGCCCGCGTCCAGGTCGTACGCCGCCGCCTCGGCCGCGCCCACGCGCTCGAGCACGCCGCGCTCGCGCCAGGCGGACCCGTAGGCGCGGCGCGGGGCGGCCTTGGGGGTCGAGGAGGCGTCTGCGGGACCTGCTGCCGCCGGAACGCCGGCCCCGGTATCTGCTTTTGCGCCGCCGCCGCCGCCGCCGCCGCCGTGCTGCAGCAGCAGCGCCGCCCAGATCCCGGGCCCGCCGTCGCGCGAGCGGCGGAACAGGTCCGGCAGCGCGCCCGTGCGCGACGGCAGCGGCACGCCCTTGACGGAGACGGAGCGCGTGGCGTTGCGGTGGCCGAGGAAGCCGCCGCCGCCGCCGCCGTCGTCGTCGTCGTCATCCTCATCCTCCTCGGCCTTGCCGCCGCCCTGCCGCCGCTCCTCCTCCTCGCGCAAGCGCAGGACGGCCGCCACCGCCGCGTCCTCGGCCGCCGCGCTGCCGCCGTAAAAGTCGCCGTCCGCCACGCCGTAGCCGCCGTAGGCACCACCGTCGCCGTCGTCGCCGTAGGATCCAGAGGCCACAGAGGAGGTGGTTGTGGTCCCGTTGCCGGCAGCCGCAGCGGCAGCAGCAGCAGCAGCAGCAGCGGCAGCGGCGAGCCCGGGCTCGTCGTCGCCAAAGCCGCCGCCGCTCCGCAGCTCTGCGCGCGCGCGCGCCTCGTCGGCCGCGCGGGCCGCGCGCCTGCGCTCGACGGCCGCGTCGCCCTGTCCCAGGGCCTCGGAGATGGCGGCCGCGGCCGCGTCGATGGGCGGCAGCGTCGACGCCAGCGTCGCGTCGAGCGCGGCGTAAGGCGCGCGCAGCAGGTCGAGCGCGCTCTCGCCTTCGCCGCCGCTGTCGGCGCCGCCGGCTCCGCTGCCGCGCCGCCTCCCGCCGCCGCCGCTGCCCCCCTCGATCGCTTGGCCGAGCCCGGCCACGCTGGCCGACACCATCCCGAGCTCGGAGACGAGAAGTGCCGACTCAACGGGCGCGGGGAAGACGCGCGCGGACAGCTCGACGAGGTCGTCGGACATGTGCTGCAGGGCGGCCAGCACGGCCGCCGTGGTGAGCGGCGGCCGCGGGCGGCACGGCGGGGGCGGGGGGGCGGCGGCGGCGGCGGCGGCGCGCGACAGAGTGGCGGTGCTGTTGGTGGTGGTGGCTTTGGCGCCCTTGCTGCTGCCCGCCGCGCGGCTCGTGTTGGCAGCGAGGGCGGTTGCGCCGTCGCAGTAAGGCAGGTCGCTGCGAGCTGCAGCACTCGGAGCCGTGACGTTGCCAGCGGTGCGGTTGCCGGCCGCCAGCACCGCCGCCGGCCCGCCCCCGCCCCGCTGCCGCATCCAAGCGACCCCCTCCCTGTCCGCCTCGACGAGCGCCTCCATCGCGTCCAGCGCGCGCTGCGCCGCCGCCGCCACGGCTGTCAGCTCGGCCGGGAGCTCGACCACCTTGGAGTCGATCGCGCGCAGCCGCACGGCCACGCCCCGGAGTCCCTCGACCGCCGACGACCCCCTTAGCGCCGCCGCGAGCGCGTCGACGCCCGCGGCCACGCGCGGCACGAGGTCGAGCGCCACCGCGCGAGAGGCGTCCGTGGCCGCCAGGACCCCTGCGGCGAGGGCGGCCAGGGAGGGTATTGCTGTAGAGCCGAGGTCGAGGGCCGTGGGGGTGGCGGTGGCGTTGCCGGCGGTGGTGGCGGCGGGGTTGACGCCGCCGCCGCCGCCGCCAAGCCCGCTCGGCGGCGGCGGCCCGCCGTCGTCGTCGCCGTCGCCGCCGGTGCCCGCCGCCAGCGCCGCGTCGCGCCTCTCGGCCGCCGCCGCCGCCGCCAGCTCGTCGAGCGCCCAGCGCGCCTCGCGCGCCCGCGCGTCCAGCCCGCCCAGGTCCATCGCGTCCTGCGCCCACAGCAGGGCGCGCGCCGCCTCGACGTCCGGCGCGCGCTCGCCCGCCGCGCGCACGGCGGCCGCGGCCGCGAGGTAGGCGGGCAGGTGCTCGAGCGCCGCGTCGCGCGCGCCCGCCAGGCCGCGCGCGGCCGAGGGGCCGGAGAGCACGCGCAGGGCCTCGGCGGCGCGGTCGAGGCGCGGGAAGGTGCCGGCGTCGAGGACGGCGACGCTGTCGTAGTAGTGGTGCTCGGAAGCGTGGGGTCCGTCGTCGGCGGCGGCGGCGGACGAGGGGCGGGGCAGGGGCGCGCTGTTGTCGCCGCCGAGGGTGGCGGCGGCAGCAGCAGGGGCGGGGAGCGACGAGGAGGGGGGAGCGTCGGCCGCCGCCCCCTCCCCCGCCGCCGCCGCGGCCGCGAGCACGGGCCGGCCGATGCCCGAGGCCGCCACGCCCGCAAACAGGTCCGCGGGGCTGCTGCTGCTGCTGCTGCCGCCGCCGCTGCCTCCAGCGCCGCGGCGGCCGCCGGACGGCAGCAAGGCGTCGCCCACGCCGAACAGGCGGCCCAGGCTGGCGTAGCTGGGCATGACGTCCGCGCGCACGGCCTCGTCGGTCGCGGCGACGAGGGTGGCGAGCGAGCCGACGCCGACGCCGCCGCCGCCGCTGCTGCCGCCGCTGCTGCCCGGGGCGGCGGCGGCGGCGGGGGCGGGGGCGGCCGAGGCGCTGCCGTTGGCGCCCCCTGCTGCCGCCGCGGAGGGCGCCCGCAGGCGCGCAAAGGGCAGCTCGTCGTCGGGGCTCGAGCCAGGCCAAGGCCCGTCGAGCGCCTCGGACACGCCCGCGGGCGTCGTCAGCGCGTTCGAGCCGCCCACGGCCGCCGTCGCGGCCGCCTCGGCCGCGCCCAGGTCTTTGCTGCCGATGCTGCTGTTGCCGCCGCTGTTGCGCCCGCCGCCGCCGCCGCCTGCTCCCCCAAAGGCCGACACCACGCCACCGCCCGCCGCCACCGCCGGGATCGTGCTCAGCAGCGCCGAAGCCAGCAGCGACGCCGCCTGCGCGTCCCGCCGCAGGGCCGTCGCGTTGATCGTGCCCGCGACGAGGTCGCCCGCGTCGGCGACGGCGGCCCCGACGCCCGCCACGGCGTCCCCCAGCTGGCGGATGCCCTGCTCGACCCCCCTGAGGAGCGCGTGCGCGTCCGACACGACCCGCACGGCGCGCTCGAGGAGGTCGGGCGGCAGGGAGAGCATCCCCCACGCGGCGACGCCGGAGACGGCGAGCGCCGCGGCCGCGGTCAGGCAGGCCAGGGCGGCGAGCGCGGCGGCGCGGTGCGCGCGCGCGCGGGCGGCCGCCGCACGGAGCTCCTGCACGGAGCGGCGGCGGCGGGCGCTGCTGCTGTTGCGTTGCTGCTGCTGCTGCTGTTGGTAGTACTGCTCCTGCGCGCGACGGCTCGGGCTGCTGCTGCCGCCGCCGCCGCCGCCGCCGTTGTTGCCGCCGCCGCCGCCCCCCGGGGCGTAGGACGCCGACGACACCCCGGACGACGGGCGGCGGCGCGGGCTGCTGCTGCCGCTGCCGCCGCCGCCGCCGCCGCCGTGCTGCGGGGCCGACGACGACCTCGCCGCGTGGCCGCCTCCGCCAGCGCCGCCGCCGCCGCTCGTGCCCCCGGACCCGCCGCACACGGGCACGGCCAGCCACACGCAGAACGCCAGGGTCGTCAGCGCTAGCACGCCCAGCGCCGCCACCAGGCCGCCGCCCGCGGCCGTGCCGAAAAAGGCGTCTCCCGCGTACTCCATCGACAGGGCGACGGTCGAGAAGGCGCCCGCGCGGCTTGCGTTGGGCTCTGCGCGGGGGAGCAAGGTTGCGCGCGCGAGGGGCAGGAAGGAGGCGCTCGCGCGGCCGGGGGAGGAGAAGGGCGCGAGCCGGGCGGCCGAGACGGCCGAGGCGGCCGCGGCGTCGAGGAGGAGGGACGAGGCGGTGGCGTTGGCCCCGAAAACGGCCGCGAGGGCGCTGCCGTTGCCCCCCAAAGGTGGGGCGGGGCACTGCATGGTGGGCGGCGTCGAGACGCTCACGACGATCGGGCCCGTGACGTTTGGGGCCGGCATGGTGGCGTTGTGGCTCATCTTTTTGGCGCGTTGGTGCGTTCGCGTCGAGGCGCGGTAGCTGCCTCGTGCGCGCGCGCGCGACGGCGGCGGCGGCGGCGCCGACGACAACGCGACGTCGACGTCCTGTCTGTGTGTCTCTCTCTCTCTCTTTCTCTCTCTCGCCGGCGCTCACGGGCCGGGGCGGTTTAATCGCGGGTTGTCGTTGGGGCCATCTCGGGATTGAACGTTGCGGTGCTGTGTGTGCGTTCTGGAGAGCGCGCCGAGGTCCGACCTGCGAAGGAGGTCGGTTGTACGGGAGTCGTCGTCGTCGTCGGGGTCGCGAAGCAAACGCCGCCGCGTCTTGGGGTTTCGGAAAGCAAAAAAAAGCAGCGAGGACGGATGAAGTGGTATGCACGCTTGCGTGCCGGCGTGCTTTCAACAGGGCGAGGCTGGGCGAGAGGATGGGAACTTGTCACGGAAAAGAAGGAGGTTGTTGTTGGCGTGTCGGCGGGACGGCTATAATCGGCGCCGAGGTCGAGGCGCCTCCTCCTCCTCCTCTCCTCCTCCTCCTCCTCCTCCTCCTCCTCCTGCTCCTCCTCAGACGCGCCGTCGATTCGCACTCGCACAGGACACACCACCATAAGCAGCCCCCTCCACTCACCCTCGGATTATTCCGCCCGCCGAACGCCGAGCGCCGGCGCGCCCACTTCTTTTTCAAACGAGACAGCTCGAACGGCAGGCTGAAAAGATGTTCCGCTGCTTCGCGAAGCCCCCTCCGCCGTCGCCCGAGCACGAGAAGCGGCAGCTGCAGCAGCAGCTCCTGCAGCAGCAGCAGCAGCTGCAGCACCTGCGCCAGGCCGCGGCGGCCGCCGAGTCGGCCGCCGCCGCGGCCTTGGCCGACGCCGACGCGCTCCGGGCGGCGACGGCGACGACGACGGCGCGCGACGCCGAGGCCGCCGCGCTCGCGCTCAAGGTCGCAGAGGCCGAGGCGCGGGCATCCGCCGCGCTCGATAAGGCCGGCGACGCCGAGTCGCGCGCGGCGGCGGCGCAGGCGGCGCTTGCGGAGGAGCGCGACGCGCGCGCGCTGCTGGAGCAGGGTGAGTCTTTTGTTGGGCTTTTGTTGGGTCGCCGTCGCGCTCGAAAGCGCAGACCAGGCCCCCGGTCGCTCACTGCCTTGCGCCCGCCATCGCCCGCCATCCCCCCATTGCCTCTGAATCACCACCACCAACCAAAAAAAACACAGAGATGTGTCACGCGGCGCAGGCCGCGCACGAGCTGGGAGACTCGCTGTGCATGTACATCGCCATGCAGCAGCAGCAGCGGACGGCGGCCGCCTCGTCGTCGTCGCGCGCCGCGTCGGCCCGCACCCTTGCGGCGGCCGAGGCGGCCGCCGCGGCCGCGGCCGCCGCGGCGGCGGTCGACGCGCTCGCGCGGGAAGAGCAGGAGGGGCAGGCGCCGCACGTTGGGGGCGGGGGCGAGGGCGAGGACGAGGAGCTGGCCGCGCAGCAGGAGCTGATGTCGCGCCTGAGCGTGCAGCTAAAAGACATGGCTGCGTCCTGGATGGCGCGCGTGCGGCCGGCGCCCGAGGAGGAGGACGGCGGCGCTGCTGCCTCTTCTTTGGTCGCGGCGGGCGACGGCCTGCCTCCTCCCGCGCCCACGGACTTTGCCCTGCAGCGGGAGTACGACGAGGACTTTGACGCGGCCGAGTTTGTGACGCCGCTGCAGCCCGCGCGCCCGCGCACCGCCGGCGAGGAGCAGGAGGAGGAGGAGGGCGAGGAGGCGGCCGCGCCGCTGGGTGGCGGGCTCGACGCGGCCGCGTGCGCCGCCTTCTTCACCCCGCTGCCCGAGCGGCCCTCGCTCGACGACAGCCAGGCCGCGCGCGACGACGTCGTCGCGGCTGCGGCTGCGGCTGCTGCTGCTGCTGCTGCCGCCGCGGCCAGCAGCCCTGCCGCCGCTGCTGGCTCGGCCGCTGTCGCCCCCCGCGGCACCAGCAGCAACAGCAGCTCGCGCCTCGCCGCCTCGCAGCGCCACTCGCTGCGCCGCCGCACGTCGGGCGCCGGCGCCGACGCCTCGGCCTCCGTCGCCTCCCTCCCGTCGCCCCAGGCGTCGCCGTCGCGCGCGCCCAAGCAGCCTCAGCAGCAGACCGCGGGCTCGTCGTCCCCGGCGTCCGTCTCGCTGCGGTCCGGGCGCGCCGGGCGCGTCTGGCGCTGAGACGTGCTTTTTGGAGCCAAGATCGAGGGAATCGCGTTTTTTGGTAACTACTAGCCGGAGATATGAAGATCGCCTGCTTCATCCCCAGATCTCGCGCACGTACCGCCCCTGCTCCGCCATCGCCGCGAGCTCGGCCGCGCCCACCGCCTCGTCCTCCTCTTGGCCGTCGCCGCCGTCGCGCCGCCGCAGCAGCTCGCGCGACACGACGCGCGCCAGGCAGCTGTGCACGTCCTCGGCCATCTGCGCGCCGCCCCCGCAAACGTACACGCGGGCCCCGCCGCGCACGATCAGCTCGCCGAGCCCCTCGCCGTCCTCGGCCATGAGGTGCTGGACGTACGTCGTTTTCGCGGTCGTCGATTTGCGGCGGCCGCCGCTGTCCTCCTCCTCCTCCTCCTCCGCCCCCGCCGCCACCGCCGCCACCGCTGCCGCGGGGGCGCGCGAGAACGCCACGCGCAGGCGCGCCAGCGTGCCGTCGGCCGCGAACGCCTCCCACTCGTCGGCGAACAAAAAGTCCTCGTCGCGGCGCCGGCAGCCAAAGTAGAGCCACGCGGGCCCGGCGGCGGCGGCGGCGGCAGAGGCGGCGCCGTCGCCGCCGCCCCCTTCCGCCGCCGCCAGCGCTGCCGCCGCCGCGCGCCGCTGCTGTTGCCGCTGCTGCATGAACCCGCGAAAGGGCGCCACGCCCGTGCCCGCGCCGATCATGACTAGGGGAGTCGAGAGGTCGTCGGGCGGGCGGAAGGCCGCGGCGCGCCGCAGGAAGACGGGCAAATACACGGCGGCCTGCCGCTCCGAGCCGCCGCCGCCGCCCTCCTGCTCCGACGAGGACGACGACGAGGACGACGCCAGCAGCAGCCGCCGCAGCCAGCCCGTCGCGACGCCGTCGCGCGCCGCCCCTGCGCCCGACGCCGCGCCTCCCTCGGCCGCGTCCGCGCCGTCCGCCACGGGCCCCGGGTACAGCGTCTGCTCGACCGTCACGGCCGAAAACACCAAGTCGAGCGCGCCCGGGGGGAGCGCCGCGGGCGAGCTGGCGACGGAGTAGAAGCGCGGCTCGAGCGGGGGGAGCGCGTCGACGAGCGCGGACGTCGGCACGGCGCGCGCGGCCGAGGGAAACCGCGACAGCAGGTCGGGGAGCGCCGGGCCGCCCCGCAGAATCTCCTCCTCGTACGCCGCGTGCCCCTCGGGCGCGCAGAGGCGCAGCAGGTGCCGCCGCTCCGACGCGTCCGTCGCGTGCTCGGCGAGCAGGCGCAGCAGGGATTTCGGGGCGGGCGACGTGAGGTCGAGCGCGCGCGAAAAGGCCGAGCGGAGCGTGCAGGGGGCGCCGCCGACGAGGTGGTGGTGCTGGTGCGGGCGCGCGGCCGACGGCTCGGCGGCGGTCGAGTCCGCCGCCGCCGCCGCCGCCTCGACGCCGAACACGGCGTCGCCGTCGAGGCCCAGCGCGCCGAGCGCGCCCTCGACGAGAGCCGGGTCGTTGCGGGCGCGGACGCCGACGGCGTCGCCGGGCGAGTAGCCGTCGAGGGGGGTGCCGGCCACGTCCAGGCGCACGCGCGCGACGAGGCGGTCCGACCACCCGGCCGCCAGGCGCTCGGCCGCGAGCACGCGCGCGTGCGAGGCGGCGACCGGGGCGCCGCCGTCGGCGCCGGCGCCGGCGCCGGCGTCGCTGCCGCTGCCCCTCTCGCCGCGCGCGGCCGCGGCGTCTCGCGCGCGCGCGGCGGCGACGGCCTCCTCGGGCAGGCCGTCGAAGACGAGGCGGATGCGCGGCGGCGGCGGGGGTGGCGGCGGGGGCGGCGGCGGCGGCGGGGGCGGCGGGGGCGGGGGTGCCAGGGTGGGCGTGCTGTCCAAGGCCTCGCCCGCCGCTGCTGCAGCTGTCGCCTCTGCCTGAGCCTCCTCCTCCTCCTCCTCCTCCTCCTCGGCTGCCGGCGCCGTCTCGGCCTCTGCGGCGGCGGCGGCGGCGTCGCGTGCCTCGGCCTCCGGGCTCGGCGCGTCGGCGGCGGCGGCCGGCGCGACGGCCGCGGTGGCGATCGCGTCCGCCGCGACCGCCGGGGCGACGCCGACCTCGACGATGGCCGCGACGACCGCCGCCGCCTTGCTTGCCGCCGTCCCCGTCGCCGCTGCCGCGGCCGGGGCGGGCTTGCGCGCGGCGGCGGCGGGCGCCGGCGCCACCCTGGCGGCATGCTGCTGCTGCAGCTGCCGGGCGGCGGCGCCCGGCAGGGGCGCGGGCGGCGGCATGTCCGCGAGCTCGTCGTCCTGTGTGTGTGTGTGTGTGTGTGTGTGTGTGCGTGTGGCGTGTGTTTGTGTGGCGTCCGGCTCGTTGGGTCGGGGCGGCGCGCTCGGCGGCGGCGACAGGCGCAGCCCGGAAAGGAGAGGCGAGGGGCCTCCTCGTTGGTCCGCGCGCGTGGCTCGCGCGCGTGCGGCGCAGGGCACGGCTACCGGGACAGACCTCCAGGCGCACGCCGTAGCACAGCCAGTGGAAGGCGGTCTTGCAAGACATGGTCTCGCGGGGGCGGCGGCGGCGCGCGGCGCGCGGGCGGCGGCTCTTGTGCTGTCGCTGCGACCGAGGGCGGGAGTTGGTGTGCCCGGGCCCCCCTTGAGCGAAGCGGTCGGGGGCGGTAGATGGGCGCTTGTGCCAAGGTTCGTAGCGACTGCTCGCTTGGGTTCAGCAAGGTCGGCGGCTTGGTCGTTTCTCGCGATCGCGCGCGCACCCCTTGCGGCGCAGGCGCGCGCTCGCTCTCTCTCTCTCGTTCCGCGCTCGGCGGCGACCGTTCGGGGCGGGCGTCAGCCAGCGTCGACTTTGTCTGCGCCCCGCACACACGCGCGGCGTCCGCATCAAACTCTCCAGAGCTCAATCACACGATCAACCACACGCAGCAGTACCTGTCCTACCCAGCCAGCTCCCATACCTCTATCTCTGCGTGCGCGCGCGCAACCTCATCCGCGACGCATCCGAAAGCGAGCAGCAGGTGTCGTCGGTGCTCAACGTCGCGCGCGCACGCGCGAGCCGAGCCACCGAGGGGCCGCAAATCCGATTCCTCCGAAAGCCGAGCTCCTCCTCCACACGCCCTTTGCTGTCTCCGCTCATCATGGGGGCGGGTCCCCCAGTGCCGCCGCCGCCAACGCCAACGGCAGCGTTGGCGTCCGCAGCATCATCAGCAGCGGCGGCGTCGGCGGCGGCGCAGCGCGGCCTCGGCAAGGGCAAGCGCACGTTTGTGGGCGTGCTGGCGCTGTCGGCGCTCATCGTCGCCGGCATCCACCTCAACCAGCGGTGGGAGCGGGAGGTGAGCGTTTCAGGGCTTACACACGGTCGCGCGTCGGGCAGCCGAGCGCGCGCGAGGACGCTGCGCTGACGTCGCCGCCGCCGCTTGCCGCCGCCGCGTCCCCGGTCCTCCCCCTCCAAAAAAACGCACCATCAACAGGGCATGACCGCGGGGCCCCGGCGAGACGCCGAGCAGTACGAGGCGCGCGTGCGGCGGTTGCGAGAGGAGGGGATGCTGCCGCCGGCCGCGGAGGGGGGACGAGGAGGAGGAGGGGCAGCGGCGGCGGCGGCGGCCGCCTCTGGTGGCGCGCGCGGCGCGGCGACTGGCGGCGGCGGGCGGCGAGCTTGATCGCCGCGCTTCAGCAGCAACGCCTCGCAGAACTCGCCGGGCGCGTCTGTAAGCATCGAGCTCGTCTCTACCGCCTTCTCTCCTTCCGAACCGTCGCCACGACACAACAACCAGTTTCTTGCGGCGCGCGCGCGCGACACGACACCACAGACTCCCCACACAGAGAGAGACGCACCGACCAAAACGCCTCGCGTCGCGCCACGCGCCTCGCCTCACCATACCCGCGGACCCCCACTCCTCGCCATGCCCGAGGCCGCCAAGATCGCCGGCGAGGCCGCCTACTTCTCCAAGCGCCTCGCGCTCTCGGTCGGCAAGGCCGCCTGGATCGCGTCGACCACCCTGCTCGTGCTGCTCGTGCCGCTGATCGTCGAGATGGACCGTGAGCAGCAGATCGTCGAGATGGAGAAGGGTCAGATGGACGTGCTCACGGCCAAGGCCGACTGAGCCCCGGGGGTCTGTCTGTGCACGCACGCGTGGCTGCCGCGCTCGCTCGCACGCCGCCGTCGCCGCCGTCGCCGCCGTCGCCGTCGTCGCCGTCGGCCGACGCGCGCGCGCTCTGGCCCGCACCGCACGAGCACCAAAAAACACACACACACACACGGTAGAGAGAGAGCACGGAGACGAGAGGAAGGAGGCGCCGCAATGCCGCCGCCGCGCCAGCTCGCCTTTGCCAACCTGGCCGCCCTGTACCGCGCCGTGCTGCGCGCCAACCGCGCCGCCTTGCCCGCCCCGCTGCGCGCCCTGGGCGACGGCTACGCGTCGGACGAGTTCCGGCGGCACCTGCAGGGCGGGCGCACGACGCCCGCGCAGTGGGCCGCGTTCGGCGGGGCCTGGCGCGACTACGTGGAGCGGCTGTCGGCCTCCGCGGCCGCCGCGGCGGCCGGGGGCGTTCCCGCGGCCGCAAGCGCGAGCGCGAGCGCGGGCGCGGGCGCAAGCGCGAGCGCAACGAGCGCAACGAGCGCGGGCGCGCCGGCGTTTTCGGGCGACCTGCCCGCGGAGGCCGTCGCGTCGATGAGCCGGGAGCAGCGGCAGCGGCTGGAGCAGCTGCGGCGCGCGGCCGAGGCGCTCGCGCGCGGCGGGGGGGACGGGGGGGGGCAGGAGGAGGGGGGGGGAGGAGGTCGCGGCGGGGGGAGGGGCGAGGGTTTGGTGGCGGAGGAGGTGGAGGAGGAGGAGGACCGGGGGGGGGGGGGGCGTGGCAGCGCGGGGGGCCAGGGCGGCGCGACG
>Ga0315905_10003674_pt1 | contig 15775 bp, 6 predicted proteins | sample LakEriMetagenome_5_FD_203522 | JGI IMG/M metagenome (GOLD analysis project Ga0315905, IMG submission 203522) | Freshwater fungal communities from buoy surface, Lake Erie, Ohio, United States - Buoy 4 MA121 | ecosystem: Environmental > Aquatic > Freshwater > Lake | place: USA: Lake Erie, Ohio... | reverse complement strand
CTTGGTGATATCGAAGAAGTACATCGGCGCGGACACACCGCCGATTCCGATGCAGCCACGGCTGCAATCGCGCAGGCCGCTCACGTTGGGCGCACGGACCATCCCGTCCTTGGTGGAGCGCGCCGAATCGAGTTCATCGCGCAGGGGCAGGCGCTCCTGCTCGCTCGCCGCCCGGCCACCGCAGACCACGATTCCCCCGTCCGGCCCGGCCGTTTCGCAGCGCTTGGGCTGACCGGCGGTGAGCAGGCGCTGGGCAATCGCCGCGTTGGTTGCGGCCTCGTCCGATTCGGTAGCGGAAGCAGCGCCGCCACCTGCGCCCGGCGCGGCTGATGCCTGCGCATGAACCGTACCTGCCACCATGAAAACCAGATTTGCGCATAGGAATGCGCAGAACGCGCGTCCGTATGATATTCCGCGCCTCGACAACCCTGTATCCTCCCGTCTAGGGCGTTGGTACTTCAGCCAAGCAGCCCAAGGAGTCAACGTGACCGACGCCCGCCCCGCACCAGCCGCCTCGCACGTTCTTGATCGCGTCCTTGTGCTCGAAATGGTCCGCGTCACCGAAGCGGCCGCGATCGGGGCCTCGCGCCTGATCGGCCGGGGCGATGAAAAGGCCGCCGATGCCGCCGCCGTGGAAGCCATGCGCGCCGCGTTCAACGAGCTCTACATGGACGGCACCGTGGTGATCGGCGAGGGCGAACGCGACGAGGCGCCGATGCTCTATATCGGTGAGAAGGTCGGCGCGGCGCCGGGCAAGGGCCCGAAGATCGATATCGCGCTCGATCCGCTGGAAGGCACCACGATCACCGCCAAGGCCGGTCCGAATGCGCTGGCTGTGCTGGCCGTGGCCGAAGAAGGCGGCCTGCTCAATGCGCCTGACGTCTACATGGACAAGCTCGCGGTCGGCCCCGGCTACCCCGAAGGCATCATCGATCTGAACCGCACCCCAACCGAAAACGTCCAGGCCGTTGCCGAAGCAAAGGGCGTGCGCCCCGAAGACATTATCGTTTGCGTGCTCGACCGGCCGCGCCATTCCGATCTCATCGCAGAGCTGCGCGGGCTCGGCTGCGGCATCAGCCTGATCCCCGATGGCGACGTGGCGGGCGTGATCGCGGTGACCAACGAAGATACCGGGATCGACCTCTACATGGGCACTGGCGGCGCGCCCGAAGGCGTGCTCGCGGCAGCAGCGCTGCGCTGCGTCGGCGGCCAGTTCAAGGGCCGCCTGCTGTTCCGCAACGAGGACGAGAAGTCCCGTGCACGCAAATGGGGCATCACCGACCTGAACAAGGTCTATGACCTCAAGGAACTCGCCAAGGGTGACTGCATCTTCGCCGCCACCGGCGTGACCGACGGCTCGCTGCTGGCGGGCGTCAAGATCAACAAGAGCGGCGTGATGACCACCGAAAGCGTTGTTATGCGCGCCAGCTCGGGCACCGTGCGCTGGGTCAAGGGCGAGCACCGCAAGCCGCGCTGAACGCAAGCAGGCCCCAACAGAGGGCCGACGGCACAACTGGGGGAAGAAACATGAAGGGCATTGCCGAATTCGAGGCCGTGGTTGCGGCGGCAAACCTGCCGGGCGCGGTGGCGTTGATCACCGACAGCAAGGGGACGCGGTACAACCGCGCCTTCGGCATGGCCGACGCCGTAGCCGGCGTGCCGATGCGCGAGGACGCGCTGTTCCAGATCGCCTCGATGACCAAGGCGCTCACCAGCGTCGCGGTGCTCCAGCTGGTCGAACGCGGCAAGCTCGATCTCGATGCAGCGGTCGGGCCAATCCTGCCCGAGCTGGCCGAGCCGCAGGTGCTCGACGGCTTTGACACGGACGGCACGCCAATCCTGCGCCCGGCGAACACCCCCGTCACTCTGCGCCACCTGCTGCTCCACACCTCGGGCTGCGGCTATACCTTCATGGACGCTGACCTCCTGCGCCACGCCATGGCAACCGGCAAGATGGCAGCCGGCAAGCGCGCCAGCCTCGATCTTCCGCTGCGTTTCGATCCGGGCACGAGCTGGCAATACGGGGTCGGCATCGACTGGGCGGGCCTTGCCGTCGAGGCGGTGACCGGCATGACCCTTGGCGAATGGTTCGAGCGCGAGATCACCGGACCGCTTGGCATGACGCAGACGCGCTTTCGCGGTGAATGGGACGCCAGCGAAGCACAAGTCCACGTGCGCGAGGCAGATGGCGGCTTCAAGACGCAGGGCATGGTGCTCGGTGGCGGCGAGTATCACAACGGCGGTGGCGGACTGTCTTCGACCGCAGGCGATTACGCCCGCTTTCTGCGCATGATCCTGCGCGGCGGCGAGCTGGACGGGGTGCGGGTGCTTTCGCCCGAGATGGCCCGGATCGCGCGCGAGGATGCCCTGCCCGCGCACCTATCGGCAGGCGAGATGACGACGGCGATGCCGAGCTTCGCCAGCGCGTTCAACCCGCTGCCCGGCCAGCGCGGCGGGTGGACGCTTGGTGGCTTTCTTGTCAACACCGAGACCGGCCCTGCCGGACGCTCGCCGGGGAGCCTGCACTGGGCCGGTATCTTCAACTGCTACTACTGGATTGATACCGATCGCGACATGGCGGGCGTGATCCTGGCGCAAGTCGCGCCGTTCGCGGATCCGGGGGTGCTCGACAGCTTCGCTGCGCTCGAACGGATGGCCTGCGCCAACGCCTGACCTGCGACGCGACGCGTCCGCGCAGAACCGACATGATCGCTTGGCTCGGTTTTGCCGGAGGCAGGCCGGATTTACCGTCATCACGGCGCCGGCTGGGGGAGACGAAAGCGTGAGAGATATCTTGGCAGCTGCCCTACTGGCGGGGGCGACCCTTTTTGCGCCGCCGGCGCAGGCGGCCGAGGCGCAGACACGCGACGCCAAGGCAGCGGCGTACAAGGCGGCCGAAGCGGAGGCGGCCCGGTTGGCCGAGCGCGAGGAAGCCAAGCGCCTCGGCTCCTACTACCTGCGCTGCGACGGCGAGCCCAACAACACCACCGGTGGCGAGGATTTCGCCCGCTTCGTCGGTGCGGTGACGCTGCTAGGACTGTTTGCGCCCTCGCTTGAGGCAGCAGATCCATCCAAGCGCCTGTTCGCCGAGAAGGGCGTGGAAGCGTGCAGCCACCTGCTCGATGACCCGAAGGAAGAGACCAACCGGGTCCGCCGCATCCCACTGATCCTTGCCAGAGCGCTGCATCAGATCGAGGCGAAGAACTATTCCGCTGCCTTGGAAGATGTCGACAAGGCGCGAGCCGAGGCACAAGCAGCCGGGCTTTTGGGCAATGCCTATTTCGAGCGTTCGACCGGACTTTCGTTCGGGCTCATCGAGGGACATGCCCGGCTGCGCGCGGGCGATGCGGTGGGAGCGCGCGAAGCCGGTCTGCGCAGTTTCGCGAGGACACCCTACAGCTACTACGCACTGATCGCGGCCAGCCCGTTCGCCGCCTTCAATCGCGATCTCTCGCTCGCCGAGGAATCATACTATCAGGCCCTTTCCAGACTGGTTCCCGGTGACAACAGCATCTTCGCTTCACGCCTGGAAGAAGTCGGCCGCTTCGAGGACGCCGCACGCCTTCGCGAGGCACAGATTACCCTGGCCCATGCCTTGTCCACCGAGCGCGAAAACCCGGCACTGCTTGCCTATGCTGCCATTGCGCATGCGCTCGCCGGCCATTGGGAGGAAGCGGCAAGGCGTGCGAACGCCGCGCAAGCCGCGCTGGACGAACAAGCCGCCGCAGGCAAACCGGCGGACAATGCCTCGGCAGTCATTGAACTGCTCGACTTTTGCTCAACGTTGCAATTGGCGCACGGCGGCAAGGTAGATGAAGCTCGGCGCAACTTTGCCGCGCGTTCGCGATGGACCGTGCCGTCCTTCGGGGCTGTTGCTGCGGCCGTTACCATGCTGCGCACTGACGCTAAGCCGGAACAACTCTTCGGAGCGCTTGCCATCACTGCCGACGCCATGTGGCAGAAACGCCGCGACCTCGTCATGGCAAAGATGCTTGAAATGGACACAAACAACAGGAAACTGTTCAGCTACATCCTGCCCTATGCGAGGATCCGCGGCTTCGAGGCACTGAGCAAGGCGGTATGGCGCACAGACAAGCCACGCTTCCTGTTCAAGGAGCCGCTGAAGGATTCGAAGTTTACGCTGATGACGGTCGACGGTGAACCGCTCACCCAGCCTGACGCATTGACGCTGAATGCCGCAATTCTGGCCAAGTCCCGTGGGTTCAAGGGCTTTGTCTTGCTGCGCCGGACTGAAAAACCCGATGTGGCGCTGGTGCAGTTCGGCAACGTGGACGAGCCGTCAATCGCTGCGCCGATGTGGCTGGATGCCGAGGCCGTCATTGCCGACTTGCGTGCCGAGATCCCCTCGCCCGACGAACTGGCCGCACGCGCTCGGAGCGAAGCCGGGCTGAAGAAGCCACAATGACAGAGCACCGATGCGCGGCGAGTTCGCGTCCGCGCGAAGTTGCCCTGGCAGGCGGGACGGCCCCGGTCAGTTCGCCAGTGCCAACTGCCGTGACGGATTCTCGACAGCAGACTTGCGGCGCATAGTTTCGGGCGCGGCAAGCGTTGCCGGCCGTTGTGCAAGGTTGCGGGTCCGGAAGGTCGTGACCAGGTCGCTGAGGCGATTGGCTTCGGCGGCCAGATTGCGCGTCGCCGCAGAAGATTCCTCCACCATCGCAGCGTTCTGCTGGGTCATGCGGTCCATTTCGCCCATCGCCGCGTTGATCTGCCTGAGGCTGGCGGCCTGACGCGTTGCCGATCCGGCTATGCTCCCGGTGAGAGCTCCAATCTCGTTGATCCGCCGCACGATCGCCTCAAGCCGGGTGCCGCTCTCGCGCACCAGTTCGACGCCAGCGCCAACCTGTTCGCCGCTGGTCGTGATGAGCGCCTTGATGCTCTGCGCCGCATCGGCGCTCCGCTGGGCGAGTGCCCGCACCTCGGTAGCAACGACAGCAAAGCCCTTGCCCGCCTCGCCCGCCCGTGCGGCCTCGACTCCGGCATTGAGCGCCAGAAGGTTGGTCTGGAACGCGATTCCGTCGATCACGCTGATGATCTGGCCGATTTCCTGGGCGGAGTGTTCAATCGCGGCCATTGCCTCGATCGCTCGGCGGACGACGTCTCCGCCCTCGCCCGCTTCGCGGTCGGCCAGCGCGATCGTCTGACTTACCGCCTGCGCACCGGTCGCTGTCTCCTGGACGATCCCGGTCACCGCATCCATCGCCCGTGCGGTCTCCGCGATCCGTGCCGCCTGGGCTTCGTTGCGCAAGGCAAGATCATGCGCCGCTGCGCCGATCTCGGAAATGCTGCCCTGCACGCTCGCCGTGCCAACGCGCACGATGCGCAGCGCTTCTGCCAGCGACGCGACGGCCGCATTGTAGTTCTCGCGCAGGAGTTCGTAAGGCGGCGGGAACGGTTCATCGAGCTGGTGCTCAAGATCCTGGGCGGCGAGCCGCGAAAGCCCGGTCGAAAGTGACGCAACCACCGCGGCCTGCTCAGCGGAGGCTTGGCGCCGGCCTTCCTCGGCACCTCGAAACACGTGCATGGCACGAGCGACCTTCCCGACTTCGTCGCCTCGCTCGATACCCTTGATCACCACACCTGAATCGCCGTCTGCCATGCGCTGCATGGCCGCAGCGACATCGACGAGCGGGGAAACCAGAAGCTTCTGCGCCGTGTGCGTGCTCCACAGGATCAGCGCCAGCAACGCGAGCGCCATTGCGGCGAGGCCGATCAGCGCAAGAGCGGTGAGCTCCGCGTTCGTTCGCGCGGTCTCGGCACTGTGGGTACGGCTGAGCGCCACGATGCGGCGCACCTGCTCGCGCTGTGCGCGGTAGATCGGCGCAATATCCATGTCGAAGGCCTCTGCCATGGCCGCACGGTTCCCGCTCGATACCGCCGGCAGGAACTTTTGGTCCATCACCTGCCAGAATTTGTCTGCCGCTGCGATCGTGTCGTTCAGCGGTTGGCGCAGCTGCTCGGGCACGGGTGCGGACCCCCAGTAGGCCTTGCGCGCCTCGAACTCGGCATGCTCGTCTTTGAGCTCGCTCAGATAGGGCCCGGCACGGTCGGGATCGCGAATGATCAGCGAAGCGTTGAGGTACGGCTCGACCACGAAGGCCGGCGGCGGCAGCACATCGGCGAGTATCTCGGCCTGCAGCGCGCTTTCCTGTGTCAGCGGGCCGTCGGCGCGGATCGTATAGACCACGGCCGAGGCCAGAGCGATTATCGCCAGCACCAAGCCGATGAGAAGCCGCGCGCCGTTGCGCGCCTTGTCGCTGAGCATGCAGGTAACTCCGCTTCGGGAACCGTTAAACAAGCATCCATAAGGCGAATCTTTACCATGCGAGGCCTTGCCACAGACCCTTCGGCATCCCTGCCAGAACTACGTAGCCCCTTGCCATGAAGGCGAAGACCCCGCCGGCTGGGCCGACGGGGTCTTCTGTTCGCTCAAGGCGGGGTGGATCAGACGATCAGGCGATCAGGCTTCATCACCCTCGATCAGATAATCGCCGGCATCAGCGTCGAGGCCGTGGGTTTCACCCTCGACGGCCGCGAGCGGGTCGTTGCCGATCGCCGCTTCGGGGCCCTGCGCCAGCTCGGCAGCATGCTCTTCTGCCGCCGATGCGGGAGCGATGAGCGATTCCTGGAGCTTGCGGTAGGAAGCACGCAGCGCGGCGTCGCGGCTGGTGGCCGCCACGCGGAGACGGTTCATGCCAGCGCCCGTGCCCGCCGGAATCAGGCGGCCCACGATCACGTTCTCCTTGAGGCCGATCAGCGAGTCCCGCTTGCCCTCGACCGCCGCCTGCGTGAGCACGCGGGTGGTTTCCTGGAACGAGGCCGCCGAGATGAACGAACGCGTCTGCAGCGAAGCCTTGGTGATGCCGAGCAGCACCGGCTTGCCTTCGGCCGGGCGCATGCCCGGCGCGAGCTTGGCGTTGTACTCGTTCATCTCCTCGAGGTCGATCTGCTCGCCCGGCAACAGCGTGGTGTCGCCGCCGTCCGTGATTTCGACCTTCTGCAGCATCTGGCGAACGATCACCTCGATGTGCTTGTCGTTGATCTTCACGCCCTGCAGTCGGTAAACTTCCTGGATTTCCGCAACGAGGTACTCCGCCAGGGCTTCGACACCCATGACTTCGAGAATGTCGTGCGGGTTGGGCGAACCCGAGATGAGGTTATCGCCCTTCTTGACCCAGTCGCCTTCCTGGACGTCGATGACCTTCGACTTGGGGATCAGGTACTCGACCGGCTCACCCTCCTCGGGGATGATCGCGATCTTGCGCTTGGCCTTGTAGTCGCGGACGAATTCGATGCGGCCCGAGATCTTCGCGATGATCGCGTTGTCCTTAGGGATGCGCGCTTCGAACAGTTCGGCCACGCGCGGCAGACCACCGGTGATGTCGCGGGTCTTGGCGGCTTCGCGGCTGGCACGCGCCAGCACGTCACCGGCCTGGACCGTCTGGCCGTCCTCGACTGAAAGCGTGGTGCCCGGCGCCAGAAGGTAGCGCGCGGTTTCACCCGAGTTCTCGTCGAGCAGGGTCAGGCGCGGACGCAGATCCTCCTTCTTCGCACGCCCACCGGCCCGGTTCTCGGTCACCACGCGCTGGGCGATACCGGTCGCATCGTCGACCAGTTCGGTCAACGTGCGGCCGTCGATGAGATCCTGATAGCGCACCACGCCCGGCTTGTCGGTGATCACCGGCAGCGTGAACGGGTCCCATTCAGCAAGGCGTTCGCCCTGCTTGATGGTCGCGCCGTTCTCGTGGAGCAGGTGGGTACCGTAGGGCACGCGGTGCATCGCGCGCTCGCGTCCCTCGTTGTCGAGCACCACGATCTCGCCGTTGCGGGCAAGGCTCAGGCGGCGACCGCGCGAATCGGTGATCGTCGGGATGTCGCGATATACGACGGTGCCGTCGCACAGCGATTCGAGGTTGGACTGCTCGTTCACCTGCGCCGCGCCGCCGATGTGGAACGTGCGCATGGTAAGCTGCGTGCCCGGCTCCCCGATCGACTGCGCCGCAATGACGCCGACCGCTTCACCGATGTTGACCGGGGTACCGCGCGCAAGGTCACGGCCGTAGCAGGTGCCGCAGACGCCGACCTGCGCTGCGCAGACGAGCGGCGAGCGGATGCGCGCCGACTGCGCGCCCGCAGCCTCGATCTTTGCAATGGCAGCTTCGTCGAGCAGCGTGCCCTTGGGCATCAGCACTTCGCCGGTCTTGGCCTCGATCATGTCCTCGGCAAGGGTACGGCCGAGGATACGCTCGCCGAGCGAGGCGATCGTTGAACCGCCCTGCACGATGGCGCGCATTTCGAGCGCCCGCTCGGTGCCGCAATCGTCGATAGTGACGACGCAGTCCTGCGAGACGTCGACCAGACGCCGCGTCAGGTAGCCCGAGTTCGCGGTCTTGAGCGCGGTATCCGCAAGACCCTTGCGGGCGCCGTGAGTCGAGTTGAAGTACTCAAGGACGGTAAGGCCTTCCTTGAAGTTCGAGATGATCGGCGTTTCGATGATCTCGCCCGACGGCTTGGCCATGAGGCCGCGCATACCGGCGAGCTGCTTCATCTGGGTCGGCGAACCACGCGCGCCCGAGTGGCTCATCATGTAGATCGAGTTGACCTGTGCCTCGCGGCCCTGATCGTCGAGCGGGGTTGCCTTGATCTCTTCCATCATGGCCGCCGCCACCTGGTCGCCGCAGCGGCTCCAGGCGTCGATCACCTTGTTGTACTTTTCCTGCTGGGTGATCAGACCATCCTGGTACTGCTGCTCGTAGTCGGCCACCAGTTCCTTCGTCTCACCTACGAGCGCATCCTTGGTGTCGGGGATGATCATGTCGTCCTTGCCGAACGAGATGCCCGCCTTGAATGCGTTGCGGAAGCCGAGGCTCATGATCGCATCGGCGAACAGCACCGTGTCCTTCTGGCCGGTGTGGCGATAGACCTGATCGATGACGTCGGCGATTTCCTTCTTGGTGAGCAGGCGGTTGACCAGCTCGAAGGGGACCGTGCTGCTCTTGGGCAGGCACTCGCCGATGAGCATGCGGCCCGGCGTCGTCTCGTAGCGCTTGAGGTAGGTCTTCCCGTTCTCGTCGGTCTGCGGCACGCGCGCGGTGATCTTCGAATGCATGGTGACGGCCCCTGCGAAGAGCGCCTGATGCACTTCGGCCATATCGGCCATCATCATGCCTTCGCCCGGCTCGCCCTGACGGTCCATCGAGAGGTAGTAGAGGCCCAGCACCATGTCCTGTGAAGGCACGATGATCGGCTTGCCGTTGGCGGGCGACAGGATGTTGTTGGTCGACATCATCAGCACGCGCGCTTCGAGCTGGGCTTCCAGCGAAAGCGGCACGTGGACGGCCATCTGGTCACCGTCGAAGTCGGCGTTGAACGCCGAGCAGACGAGCGGGTGCAACTGGATCGCCTTGCCTTCGATCAGCACGGGCTCGAAGGCCTGAATGCCGAGGCGGTGCAACGTCGGCGCGCGGTTCAGCATCACCGGGTGCTCACGGATCACTTCGTCCAGGATATCCCAGACTTCCTTGCGCTCCTTCTCGACCCACTTCTTTGCCTGCTTCAGGGTCATCGAGAGACCCTTGGCATCGAGGCGGGCGTAGATGAACGGCTTGAACAGCTCGAGCGCCATCTTCTTGGGCAAGCCGCACTGGTGCAGCTTGAGCTCGGGACCGGTCACGATCACCGAACGGCCCGAGTAGTCGACGCGCTTGCCGAGCAGGTTCTGGCGGAAGCGGCCCTGCTTGCCCTTGAGCATGTCGGACAGCGACTTCAGCGGACGCTTGTTGGCGCCGGTGATGATGCGGCCGCGGCGGCCGTTGTCGAACAGGGCGTCAACAGCTTCCTGCAGCATGCGCTTTTCGTTGCGGACGATGATGTCCGGCGCGCGCAGCTCGATCAGGCGCTTCAGGCGGTTGTTGCGGTTGATGACGCGGCGATAGAGATCGTTGAGATCCGAGGTCGCGAAGCGGCCGCCATCGAGCGGCACCAGCGGGCGCAGTTCGGGCGGGATGACCGGGATCACGTCGAGGATCATCCACTCCGGACGGTTGCCCGAATCGATGAACGATTCGACGACCTTGAGGCGCTTGATGATCTTCTTGGGCTTGAGCTCGCTCTTGGTGGTGGCGAGCTCCTCCATCAGGTCCTTGCGTTCCTGCTCGAGGTCGAGGTCCATCAGCATCTGCTTGACCGCCTCGGCGCCGATCCCGGCCGAGAACGCGTCCTCGCCGTACTCGTCCTGCGCGTCGAGCAGCTCGTCTTCGGTGAGCAGCTGGTAGCGCTCGAGCGGGGTAATGCCCGGCTCGATCACGACATAGCTTTCGAAGTAGAGGATGCGCTCAAGCTGCTTCAATTGCATGTCGAGCAGGAGGCCGATGCGCGAGGGCAGCGACTTCAGGAACCAGATGTGCGCGACCGGCGCGGCCAGCTCGATGTGGCCCATGCGCTCGCGGCGCACCTTGGTGACGGTGACTTCGACCCCGCACTTTTCGCAGACGACGCCCTTGTACTTCATGCGCTTGTACTTGCCGCAGAGGCACTCGTAGTCCTTCACCGGGCCGAAGATGCGCGCGCAGAACAGGCCGTCACGCTCGGGCTTGAACGTGCGGTAGTTGATCGTCTCCGGCTTCTTGATCTCGCCGAAGGACCAGGAGCGGATGCGCTCGGGGCTCGCCAGACCGATCTGGATCTGGTCGAAAGTCTCGGGCTTGGCGATCTGGTTGGTGAACTTGGTAAGGTCGTTCATTCTTCAATCCTCACTTGGAGGGAAACTTTAAGGGCGATCAGTCCGTTGGCCGGCGGGCAGATGCCGCGCCGGCTCGTGACTGTCACTCCGCCGCCATCGGCATGCCGTCGTCATCCTCGGGCTCATCGAGCGAGGAGAGTTCGACATTGAGGCCAAGCGAGCGCATTTCCTTGACGAGCACGTTGAAGCTCTCGGGAATGCCGGCCTCGAAGGTGTCGTCGCCCTTGACGATGGCTTCGTAGACCTTGGTGCGGCCGACCACGTCGTCGGACTTCACCGTGAGCATTTCCTGCAAGGTGTATGCAGCACCGTAAGCCTGCAGCGCCCAGACCTCCATTTCGCCGAAGCGCTGGCCGCCGAACTGCGCCTTGCCGCCCAGCGGCTGCTGGGTAACGAGCGAGTACGGCCCGATTGACCGCGCGTGGATCTTGTCGTCGACGAGGTGGTGCAGCTTGAGCATGTAGATGATGCCCACAGTCACCTTGCGGTCGAACGCTTCACCCGTCCGCCCGTCGTAGAGCGTCGACTGGCCCGAGGTATCGAGCCCCGCCTTGGTCAGCATCGCCGAGACGTCCGCCTCGCGCGCACCGTCGAACACCGGCGTGCCCATCGGCACGCCCGCGGTCAGGTTGCCCGCCAGCTCGAGGATCTCGTCGGTCGACCGGCTGCGGATATCGGCTTCGTAGTTCTCGCCGTAGATATCGCTCAGCTTCTCGATCAGCGCGGTCGGCGGCGAACCCGCGTCCGGGTTCGGGTTGGCATGGCGCCATTCCTCCAGCTCGTGCTTGATCTGCTGGCCAAGCCCGCGCGCCGCCCAGCCGAGGTGCGTCTCGAAGATCTGACCGACGTTCATGCGGCTCGGCACGCCCAGCGGGTTGAGCACGATGTCCACGTGCGTCCCGTCGGCGAGGAACGGCATGTCCTCGATCGGCAGGATGCGGCTGATGACGCCCTTGTTGCCGTGACGGCCGGCCATCTTGTCGCCCGGCTGCAGCTTGCGCTTCACCGCGACGAAGACCTTGACCATCTTGAGCACGCCCGGGGCCAGCTCGTCGCCGCGCTCCAGCTTCTCCTTGCGGTCCTCGAACTTCTCCTGAATCGCCTTGACGGTCTCGTCGTACTGCGCCTTGACCGCTTCGAGTTGCGCCTGGCGCGCATCGTCGGCCACGGCGAACTTCCACCATTCGTGACGCTCGACATCGGCGAGAACCTGCTCGTCGATCTCGGTGCCCTTCTTGATGCCCTTCGGCGCGGCGCTGGCAGTCTGGCCGAGCAGCATGTCCTTGAGGCGGTTGAAGGTGGCGCGGTTCAGAATGCCGCGCTCGTCCTCGCGGTCCTTGGCGAGGCGTTCGATTTCCTCGTTCTGGATCGCGCGGGTACGATCGTCGATCTCGATGCCGTGGCGGTTGAACACACGCACTTCGACGATCGTGCCCGAAACGCCCGGCGGCAGACGCAGCGAGGTGTCGCGCACGTCGCTCGCCTTTTCGCCGAAGATCGCCCGCAGGAGCTTTTCTTCCGGCGTCATCGGGCTTTCGCCCTTGGGTGTGATCTTGCCGACGAGAATGTCACCGGGGTGCACCTCGGCGCCGATGTAGACAATGCCCGCCTCGTCGAGGTTGCGCAGGGCCTCCTCGCCGACGTTCGGGATGTCGCGCGTGATGTCCTCGGGCCCGAGCTTGGTGTCGCGGGCCATGACCTCGAATTCCTCGATGTGGATCGAGGTGAACACGTCGTCCTTCACGATGCGTTCGGAGATCAGGATCGAGTCCTCGTAGTTGTAGCCGTTCCACGGCATGAACGCGACGAGGGTGTTGCGGCCCAGTGCCAGCTCGCCGAGGTCGGTCGAGGGACCGTCGGCCAGGATGTCGCCCTTCTCGATCAGATCGCCCACCTTCACCAGCGGACGCTGGTTGATGCAGGTGTTCTGGTTCGAACGCTGGAACTTCTGCAGCGTGTAGATGTCCACGCCCGAGCGGCCGGCCTCGATATCACCCGAAGCGCGGATGACGATGCGGGTCGCGTCGACCTGATCGACCACGCCCGAACGCAGCGCGGCGATTGCCGCACCCGAATCGCGCGCGACGGTCTCTTCCATGCCGGTGCCCACGAACGGCGCATCGGCCTTGACCAGCGGCACCGCCTGACGCTGCATGTTCGAGCCCATGAGCGCGCGGTTGGCGTCGTCGTTTTCCAGGAACGGAATGAGCGAAGCGGCGACCGAAACCAGCTGCTTGGGGCTGACGTCCATCAGCGTCACGTTTTCACGCGGGCTCATCACGAATTCGCCGTTCTGCCGCGCCGAGACGAGCTCTTCCGCGAACGAACCATCAGAAGTCAGCTCGGCCGAGGCCTGCGCCACGGTATGCTTCTGTTCTTCCATCGCCGACAGATAAACCACGTCACCGGTGACCTTCTGGTCGATGACCTTGCGGTACGGCGTCTCGATGAAACCGTACTTGTTGACGCGGGCGAAGGTGGAAAGCGAATTGATCAGACCGATGTTCGGGCCTTCCGGCGTCTCGATCGGGCAGATGCGACCATAATGCGTCGGGTGCACGTCGCGCACTTCGAAGCCGGCACGCTCGCGGGTAAGGCCGCCCGGCCCGAGCGCCGAAACGCGGCGCTTGTGGGTGACTTCCGAAAGCGGGTTGGTCTGATCCATGAACTGCGAGAGCTGCGAGGAACCGAAGAACTCGCGCACGGCGGCCACGGCGGGCTTCGCGTTGATCAGATCGTTCGGCATCACAGTCGAGACGTCGACCGAGCTCATGCGCTCCTTAACCGCGCGTTCCATGCGCAGAAGGCCGACACGGTACTGGTTCTCGAGCAGCTCGCCCACCGAACGGACGCGGCGGTTGCCGAGGTTGTCGATGTCATCAACCTCGCCCTTGCCGTCCTTGAGGTTCACCAGTTCCTTGACCACCGCGAGGATGTCCTCGGTCCGCAGCGTGGTGATCGTATCGGGGCAATCGAGGCTCAGACGCATGTTGAGCTTCACGCGCCCAACGGCCGAGAGGTCGTAGCGGTCCGGATCGAAGAAAAGACCATCAAACAGCGCTTCGGCCGTCTCGCGCGTCGGCGGCTCGCCGGGGCGCATGACGCGGTAGATGTCCGACAGCGCCTGGTCGCGATCCTCGGCCTTGTCGGCCTTCATCGTGTTGCGGATCCACGGACCTGTGTTGACGTGGTCGATATCGAGCAGCTCGAGCACGTCGACCCCGGCCTTGTCGAGCACTTCGAGGTTCTCTGGGCTAACTTCGTCGCCCGCCTCGATCCAGATGCGGCCGGTGCTCTCGTCGATGAGGTCCTTGGCGGCATAGCGCCCGAAGATTTCCTCGGTCGGGATGAGCAAGTTCTGGAGGCCGTCCTTGGCCGCCTTGTTGGCAGCGCGCGGGCTGATCTTGGTTCCGGCGGGGAACACGACTTCACCCGAAGCGGCATCGACGATGTCGAACGCCGGCTTCGAACCGCGCCACTGGTCGAGCACGAAGGGCACCTTCCAGCCACCCTCGGCACGCGCCCACACGACCTTGTCGTAGAAGAAGTCGAGGATCTGCTCGCCGTTGAGGCCCAGCGCATAGAGCAGCGCCGTGACCGGCAGCTTGCGCTTGCGGTCAATGCGGACGTTGACGATGTCCTTGGCGTCGAATTCGAAATCGAGCCACGAGCCGCGATACGGGATCACGCGCGCGGCGAACAGGTACTTGCCCGAGGAGTGCGTCTTGCCGCGGTCATGATCGAACAGGACGCCCGGCGAACGGTGCATCTGGCTGACGATGACGCGCTCGGTACCGTTGATGATGAAGGTGCCGTTGTCGGTCATGAGCGGGATGTCGCCCATGTAGACGTCCTGCTCCTTGATATCGATGAGGCTCTTGGTCTCAGTCTCGCTGTCGACCTCGAAGGTGGCGAGCTTGAGCGTGACCTTCATCGGCGCGGCATAAGTGATCCCGCGCTGACGGCACTCGTTGGTGTCGTACTTCGGCGCTTCAAGCACATAGCCGTCGCGCTCCTTGATATCGAGGCTGGCGGTACCGGCGAAATCCTGGATCGGGAAGACCGAACGCAGCGTCTTTTCAAGGCCAGAGACATAGCCGGTGGCGGGATCGGAGCGGAGAAACTGCTCATACGATTCGCGCTGGACCTCGATCAGGTTCGGCATCTGCACCACTTCGTGGATATCGCCGAAGATCTTGCGGATGCGCTTCTTCAGACCGGCGCGTGCCGGCTTGCCCGAGGGAGTTGCCTTGGTAGCCATGAGTAAGGTCAGCCTCTTGTCTGTCACGTCAGCCGGGCGGAAGGACCCGGCGAAAACCACACGCGGCGTGTGGCGGCTGATCACGAAACGCCAAGCGCCACCCATGGATTCCAGCTGGATTCCCGGTGGCAATTGGCAACATCGCGTCAGACGGAACCCGAACCGCTTCCTTCCTGAGCCATCCCCCGCGTATGGGAAGGCCTTGCTCGAAGCAGTGGGCAAGCGCCGCGAATTAGGCGGACGGGGGGACTTTGTCAACCGGAGGGGCGGTTGCGCAGCGCGGCGCGACCCGCTTTGCTTGACTCCTCGCCGCACTTGCGCCAATGCGCCCGGCGACTGCAGGGCCTCGGCTCCAAGGTCATCCGTCCGAGACAGCTGGTGCAGGCTTCCTGCTTAATCTCCAGCCTAGACGGGGAAAAGAGTTTTCGGGCGCGCTATGCGCCCACGGTCTGATGGTCCGCTCCCGTGCGGAACGCCAGCCATTCGTGCGGTTTTCCGCACGCTCCTTCCCCCCTCAGCGGACTCGCCCGTGGTGCCCTGCGTGCCATGGACAAATGTAGCCGGTCGTCGGGGGCATGCCCCCTTCGGCCACATGTGAAGGAGTATGGCATGGATCGTTCGCAGAAAGCCGAATCGGTCGCCTTCCTGACCGAGGTGTTCAACGAGGCCGGCGCGGTGGTCATCACCCGCAACCTCGGCATGACGGTGGCCCAGTCCACTGCCCTGCGCATCAAGGTCCGCGAGGCGGGCGC
>Ga0315905_10003673_pt1 | contig 15776 bp, 13 predicted proteins | sample LakEriMetagenome_5_FD_203522 | JGI IMG/M metagenome (GOLD analysis project Ga0315905, IMG submission 203522) | Freshwater fungal communities from buoy surface, Lake Erie, Ohio, United States - Buoy 4 MA121 | ecosystem: Environmental > Aquatic > Freshwater > Lake | place: USA: Lake Erie, Ohio... | reverse complement strand
CAGATGCCATAAATCTCTCAGAATCTGTTGCTGAAATAAAACGTTTTATTCGAATGCATTGCTGGTAAAAAATCATTCTTGATTGAATACGCACTTGTCTTTTTGGCATCATTTTTAAATATAAAAAATAAACAACACAATAATCATTTTAAATTTATGAAAACAACCTCATTTACCCTTTTGCTTCTCGTTAGCTTACTCATCAACTCTTTCACTTTTGCAAATCCATTATCAGGAAATCCTGATCCAAAGCCCATTTACTTAACCAATTCCAAATACAGAGTTGAACCTTTGGATTTGCACAACCGTATTTTGTCAAAGAAAAATGTTCCAATCATACTCAATGTATCTTCTGAAAAACACACGCCAATCAAAGGAAGTATACATATTGGCAATATGGAAGATCACACCTTTGCTGACTTAAAAGCAGCTCTGGGAAACACACCAAAAACCAAGGAGATTGTTGTATACTGCGGATGTTGCACGCTTGATAACTGCGAACGAGTTGAGAAAGCCTTTAACCTGCTGCGTGCAAACGGTTACACCAATGTTAAAGTTCTAAACTTATGTGAAGGATTCTTACCTGATTGGAAAGGAAAAAACTATGTTACAGAAAATTACAAGATCTAGTAGTTGAAGATCAATCTATTTTCTAAACATACAATCCAAGATTTGAAGCAACCTACTCGAATTCAATCTTACTATTTTGGTAATCAATAGAAACCTTTCCAAAACGATTTAAGATTGATTGCCCCAATAACAAAGGTGCATTAATGTTCGAGTCTATCGTGGCTGGTATACCATATAAAATCTTTTCTCCGATTTGAATGGACTTCAAACGTACAACTACTCCTTCTTGCACTTCGCCATTTGCTAGTAGAAAATTTCTTTTGCCTAAAACATCAGAGTTAGTCAAAGATCCATTTTTATATAGAAATAAGGCTTCTGTCGGAGAGATTGACACCAAACTTGACCCTGTATCCAAAATAAACTCCATGGGTATACCATTTACTTTTATTGGCACCTTATAAACTCCTCCCTCTAATCGCATTCGAATCACTTCCTTTTCAACTTGTGTTGAATTACTTGGCCTCTGCTCATCTTCTTTTCGGCCTCTCTCTTGCTCATCCAAATCTATTTTCTCATCCTCAAATAAAACCAATTCTCCACTATCAGTCTGGGTATTCATTTCGTCACAACCGGCACAAATTATTGCAGCAACACCTAACAAGAAAAGCCATTTCACCTTCATTGCTTAATAATTTTGTAATTCAGGAAGTGATTATCCATTGTAGTCAATCGCAGCATATAAACACCTGTTGGATACAAACTCATATCAATTTTAGATAAACCAAGTGGATTGGCTTCTATCAACACCAATTCTCCGGCATAGTTATACATTGATAGTCCAATGACCTCAGCATTTCGTTCTGCAGAAATGTTTAAAAACGCTGTAACCGGATTGGGAAATAAATAAATGGACTCTTGCAACTGTCCCTCTTCGATACCGATTTGCCATACTGGGGCATTGTAATAAGATCGAGTCACACAAGCCTCATCATCTCCAACTTCTACCCAATAATAGCGCAATGCAGTGTCGAAATTCTCATAAGTATAGTATTGAAAATGTCCATCGGCATATTCATCAACATCATTTGCTATTATAGTAGATCCCCAGTTCATTACTGCATAATGCTCAGATGAATAAAGGGTGTTCCCATTAGGATAGAGTAAACTCACAATCACAGGATTGGGTGCAAGACCATCTAATATTACTTCGAGCGTATCACTGCCTTCACAACCATTATGTACATCATGCTCTGTGATGGTAACAAATACATCTGCACCGTAGACTTGATCAAACCAATGAACATAAGCTGTATTTCCAATATCTACGCCCTGCAAGTCTCCGTTAGACACATTCCAAAAAAACAGGTTGCCCGTTGACGGAACAGTATACGTGGCGTTTGAAGCATTCGCACAAATAGCGCTTAATCCGCTAATTGTGGGTGTTGGCAACTCATGAACCTGAATAAAGATTGAATCTTTTGATATACAAAAATTAGCATTTTGACTGGTACCTATTGCATAACCTGATTCTCCAGCTATAAATTGATTTGATGTTGTAATTCCAGACCATGATAATTCCGCTGCACCTGGCAAGTTCACGGTGGCTCCCTGACAAGTTTCAATCGTCTCGGGTAAGTCAAGACTTGGGAAAGATGACACTACAATTTGAAGTTCATCATAATTTGAGCATCCATTTTGATCTGTTCCAGTCACACCAAAATTCATTGTTGACGTTGGAAAAACACTCGGATTCGCGCTACTTGAATTGGAAACCCATTCAGTCGGATTCCAAGAATAGTTCATTGCTCCCGAGGCATGAACAACTGTAGTTTCACCTTGACATAGAATATAATCATCTGCTGAGACATTAATTACAGGCAAAGGATTTACGATAACATTAATATTTGGACTTTGTAAATTGCATGAATTCGCATTGGTAACAACTACCGAATAGAGACCTGCTTGAACTGCTTCATATGAATACAAATTTGCATTTTGAATGTTAATTCCATTTAATTTCCACTGATAAGTATTTCCAACGACATAGGTCGTATTCAATATTACACTTTCACCTTGACAAAATGTTGTAGCCGATAAATTAGAAATATCCGCAATTGGAAGAGGATTGACATTCACCGTAACACCCCCACTTGTCTTCGAGCAGCTTGCATTTGATACAACAACACTATAGATACCAGAACTCGTGGCTGAATATGTTGAATTAGTCGCGTTGGGAATATTAATTTCATTCAATCTCCATTGGTAGGTCAAGCCAGCATCTTGAGTTACGTTTAATACAACACTACTACCTTGACATATGGTATTGCTGCCATTGTACGAGATGTTAGCCGTTGGCAATGGTTCAACGTAAACTGTTACATTGCGTGTCACCTCGCATTGTGTAGTATTATCTGCTACAGAAACAGAATATTGTGTAGTAGACGCCGGTGATGCAATTGGATTGAAAATATAAGGGTTATTCAGCGTGGATGAATTATTCCATGAATAGAATAACTGTCCTGAGTTCAATGAATCGACGGCAAATAATTGAATTGAACTTCCAAAACAGATTGAACTTGTTGGAGAAACCAAAAGTCTTGGTGCTTTTAGTACCGTTACAGTATAATTGAATGGATTTCCGGTGCACCCGTTTGACACGGGTACAACATTGTATACAACCTGATTATTGGCATAGGTTGTATTTGTAAGTGTTTGAGAAATTGTTCCAATCCCAGAATTTGAATTATTTCCTTCTCCAATTACATTTGTGTTATTCACAGTCCAAGATAGAAATGTATTTTCAGGAACGATTCCATTGGTTCCATTCACAGGATTAAAGGTGAATTGTTGTTCTGTGCAAATTGACTCCTGAAGATTTGAGGTTATGCTTGGTTTTGGTTTAATAGTGATGATAAACTGTTGAGGCGTACCATTACAAAAACTTGTCTTCGGCATTACTGAAATGGTGGCAATTGAATTGGTGTTGGACACATTCTGTGAAATAAAAGAATTGATATTATTATTACCATTCGCAGGAATCCCAATCGCAGGGGTGCTATTCTGCCACTCAAAATAGGTTCCACTTACGTCTGACGGACTAACAAATACAATAGTCGGAACCATATCCCCACTGCAATAAATTAAATCATTTGGGTCTAATACATCCGGTACTAAATTTACAACTACCGATGTTGCTGAACTTGTATTTGAACAACTATTCGAATTGCTTACCACAACAGTGAAGGATCCATTTCCGTTGGCAGTGTATGATGAAGTTGTTGCACCACTAATTGCAGTAGCGTTGTTGTACCATTGATAAGTCAGTCCTGCTCCTGTGTTGGCGTTCAACACCACACTTCCACCTTGACAGAAAGTCGTCGCAGTAGCGGGTGTAATGGTTGCAGTTGGAAGGGCGATCACCGTTACAACCGTCGCTGTGCTTGTTGTAGAACATGTTGAAGCGTTCGTCACCACAACGGTGTACGATCCACTTGTATTCGCAATGTATGATGATGAAGTTGCGCCAGTAATATTCGTTCCGTTTAATCTCCATTGATATGAAAGTCCGGTTCCTATGTTGGCATTCAAAACTACACTTCCACCTTGACAAAATGTTGTTGTAGTAGCGGGAGTAATCGTCGCGGTTGGAAGAGCGTTCACGGTCACAACTGTCGTTGTACTCGTCGCAGAACATCCACTCGCGTTCGTCACCACAACGGTGTACGATCCACTAGCGTTTGCAGTGTATGAAGCACTGGTTGCTCCAGTAATGATTGTGCCGTTCAATCTCCATTGATAGGTCAAGCCGGTTCCTGTGTTCGCGTTAAGCACCACACTTCCACCTTGACAAAATGTTGTTGTATTAGCGGGAGTAATCGTCGCGGTTGGGAGAGCGTTCACGGTCACAACTGTCGTTGTACTCGTCGCAGAACATCCACTCGCGTTCGTCACAACAACCGTATACGATCCGCTTGAGTTTGCAGTGTATGAAACACCTGTTGCTCCGGAAATATTTGTTCCGTTCAATCTCCATTGATAGGAAAGACCGGTTCCTGTATTTGCATTCAATACAACACTACCACCTTGACAAAATGTTGTTGCAGTAGCCGGAGTAATTGTCGCAGTTGGAAGTGGATTTACTGTCACATCTATTGGATTGCTTGTTGAAGTACAGGGAACACTTTCATCCGAAATAGTCACGGTGTAGGAACCACTCGCGGTTGCTATATACGTAGCTGCATTATCTCCAACATTAGTTACTCCATTTAATTTCCATTGATAAGTCAAACCAGCCACTGCATCAGTGCTCAACTGAACACTTTCTCCCTGGCAAAAGGTTGTAGTACCAATCGGAGTAATTTCGGGTGTTGTGCATTGTGCAAAAGAAATTTGACTGCATACTATTGCAATCATTAGTGATATAAAAAAACGCATGTTGCTTAATTTAAATATTTTATGATGCCAATACCGAAATTCAAATAACGCGGTATAGTTATTTGAGAGTTGTTGACGGTTAATATAGAATTATAATTTCCATAAGAACTTGAAATAGCCGAATTTGTGATGTCTAATTCAAATTTCTTTGAAGTAATGTAGCCAATAGAAAAATTCAAGTCTAAAAGAGACTTTTCACCGAATGAATACCCCATCAAAGCACCTAGTTGCCAAAAAGATTTTAGGCTTCCTGATATGTTTGATTTGTAGCTAACATATGAGACATTTGAAAGTAATCCTAAATCTGGCATATTCAACAATGACTCTTCTACGGCACTTGTAAAACCAACATAGTCAAACAACCCCGAAGTATTTTTATAACTCAAAATATTTGAAAATGGTTTGGAATAATTACTAGTAAAACCAACAAAAAACCTAGAATTTCCGCATGAAAATTTTACCTGTAATCCGACAAGTACGGAATTAACTTTCAAGGTATACTCCTCGCTGATATTTTTTCCGGTAATTAATAATTCATCAAAATACTGACTTGTTGAATTTAATTTGGACACCGCATAAGGAATATTTGAACTACCCCAAGATTCTTGCAATTGCTGAGGTCCAGCGCTAATATTAAATTGGATTTTTTTTAATTTGTAATCTAGCCCCAACAATACATTAACATTCCCTACAAAATAATTATTAGATTTAGGGGACGCAAATCCTTGAAGTCCCATGATAAATCTAAGCCCTTCATTTTTAACAGATACAGAATGAAGAGATTTTTTATATACATTCAGAGAATCGTTAAAATCTCTATTCAATTTACGCAGTAGAGAGTCCGTAGAATTTTGGAGCTTATAATATTCTATCTTACTGACGTATTTCTGATCACCAAGCCTCTCTGTACTGTTATAGACTTCCGTAAGGTCTTTAATCGTCAACTCAATAGCCGGCATGTAAAAATCAAACTCCTCCTTGAATGAACACATTCCACTCGCTTTCACAAGTATATAGAAATGCCTACCGTTTTGGCTTGATTTTAAAATTTTCAATTCAACATTATAGTTCTTATCTCGAAAAACCATATTTATTCTATTGATATTCCAATTGAAATCTGTGACAATTAAAATCGGGTGTGACCCCAAATCACAATCAAACAGTTCATAAGAAAACTCATTAGAAGTGCTATCAACATACCAATAATTTAATTCCCCTTCAAAATTTGAACTTTTAAATTTTCGAGTAAATTCCTTATGTCTATTAGCAGCATCACGAAAAAAAACATTTACGCATGCACCTGAAAACCCCACCGTATTGTTTAAGGATGAGGTTTCTTTAAAGGCTATCTTTTCAACCTGCAATTGAGCCAACAATTTAATATTCCCCAAAAAAAACAAAACAACAAGGCTGAAATAAATGTTCAATTTTGTAGGTCTGAGCATGTGTTAAAAGATATTTTATACTTTGTCAATAATGATTCATTGTAGTTTCCTGAAGTGGGGATTAATCTAAAATAAATACTTTTATATTTCAATTTGTCTGTTAACCCGTTTATTATAATTAGCTCAAGATTATCGGACTTTTTCATTTGCCCAGTAATTTTCTCAAAGTAAAAGGAACCCAATTCAGAAAAAGTTCTTTGATTCTTGTCTTTAACATCGTAGATTTTATCAAGCGAGTAAACCGATTCTCCGCCACCCGTTTTTCCGATTTGAACATCTGATGGGTGATCATTCAAAATATTAATAAATGATTGTGAATCTGAAAACTGTATCTTAAATTCTCGAATTGGACAATTAAAAATTACTGGCAAAATCCAAATTGAACCGGGGTATGTATTTCCTAGATTCGAGATATTCGTTAGTTGCACAAAGCGCGTATCGTCTTCACTATCAGCACTTGGCTGTGTAAAATAAAGGTCATCCAACAACATTTCATAAGGAATCTTGCCCGTACACAAACTTGCACGAACGGCGGTGCTTCGTGGTTTGCTGCAACTACTCCCTTTATAAGAAATCAAACAAGAAATTTCATTTTTTTCTGAGTTCAGTTTAATTCTCACTGATTCAGCAGAACTCTTCAAAACAGCACCATTAACGCTCCATGAAATTTCACAATCTAAAAATTTGTTTTTATCGTAAAAATCAATTTTCGCTTCAACATAGTCTCCTATATAATAATCGCCTTCAGATACACTAATATTAAAGTCTGGAACAAAAGGATACTTAGGAACAATTAAATTCAGTATTAAAATCTTCTTTTTGCTTTTAACAACATCACTACTCAAATAAACTAGATCTGACGCATTTCTTAAATATCCTATATCATTTAGAATCTCCTTGCCTTCTTTGTAATAAATCTCGTCAAATCCGTATTTTTCAATAAAATTCTGTAGATCCACTTTTTCAATAAAATCACAACTCGGGCTTTCGAAGTTCCACTCTACCCCTTCTTTGTAATCCGCCAATCTGAATTCTTTTGACAAGTCTCCAAGAAAAAATATTCTTATATCCCTTTTCTTTTGCCTTAATAATTTGTTAGAAGCTAACATTCTCTGAACATCTTCAAATTTGGGTTCGAAATCAAAAAGAATGATAATATCAGCTGCGCTGACATGTGCTGTAATAAGAACAAAGATAAACAAAAATAAGTGCTTCATGAGTTATAGAAAATTAGTGCATTTCACGGTAATTTCATCTCCAAGATTTCCCTTTGAACGGCCGTATTTTATAATATAAAACTGCTGATCGTTTGTATTATGAACTCCTGGAATTTCTATTTTATCTCCCTTTTTAACTTCTTTCGTCGGCATAATCTCCTTGTCACGAGCTTTTGAAAACCTTATTGATAAATACAAGACTTTGGTAGTTCCTGACCAAGAAACAACACCTCCATTAGAAATGGTTAGACTACCTATTCCAGGACATCCACCATCTTCCTTTGAGCCATACTCATCTTTGCAATTATCATTCTCGTCAATTACACCATCACCATCAGAGTCTGGTATTTTACAACCGCCATACTTTTTAGTTCCAAACTCATTCGGACATTTATCTTCAGAATCACAGATACCGTCTCGATCTGAGTCACTATCACCAGGACAAGCAGGAGGCGGAGGACAAGGACATCCACTGCACTCAACTTGGCCTTTCTCATTTGGACACTGATCATTACTATCATCAACTCCATCTTTATCCAAGTCGCTTGGTGGTGGTGGTGGTGGGCCAATTGGACCACAAGTGAAATAAACCTTTATCACATTATCCGAAGTGATTTTTCCTTCAGCAATTAGACCATTAATATATTTTTTCAGAGAAGCCAAAGAATTCCAAACTTTATTGTCCGCGGAATTTATGTTTGGTTGATTCGTATAGATAAAAAATTCAGTGATGCAATTTTCCTTATTGTAAGGAACACTGTCTACCGCCTGATCACCACCCTTTAATGCACTGGCAGAAAAACTCAGGAATTCTTCGCTGGAAAAGAAATTTCCATGCTCTCCTATAAAATCACCTTCCTCCTCCTTTCTAGCATTATAGTCATAGTAATCACTCACAAACATTTCACGCAATCCCGTTAATCCACTCTTGGGTATAGAAATACTATGAACTTCCCCGTCCTTGAGTTTCTCGTGTATATCTACAACTGGGGCTATAAAACCTGTTGTTGAGGGTATAGGAGAGCTCAGAAGAAATGCAGACATTTCATTTGTTAATACCGTTGCATCTTTTGCTATTGGACCACAATGATAGATTTCCACCTTATACGTCTGTTTCGGACTTAAATCCGATTGAGAATTCATGAGGTAAATTAAAAGTCCAATTAGAATTATTGCAATAAGTCCCCCAACTGCAATGTACATTTTGTTTCTATTCATATTTCAATACTTAAATAAAATTCGTGAGACCTGATAATTCTAAGAACCCGAAGATGTTCCTGATGATATTGGAGCCGCTGCAACAGGAGCAACGTGATGAGCAGGAGCAGGAGCAACAGGACCTCCACCAACAATGATTCCTAATTGAGACAGCTGCAATTGAACACACGCCTCCAATAAAGACGATTGAAAATGACCCGGGGCAAATGCACTGTATAGCGGAACAACATCAGAATCCCACATACAACCCAATGAATCTAATTGATAGTTAAACGACACTGCTCCCGCAGAATCTTGATGCCTTCCAATAAAAGTTATAGTTTGAAAGCCCATTTGGAAACTATTTCCATTGGGCATAGCTTGAGGACTACTGAAAATAACACTGTTCACTGCATGCACATTCAAAGGAGTTGGAAGTCCTTGCTGATTCATTTGAAACCATGTGTCCCATTCTTTTTTCATCTTCTTCGAAACTCTTCTAGCCGCGAGAAAATAACCTGAGTGGTATATGTGAACGTATATAACAACCAAATAAAACAATGACATTATTAATATCAGAGGCACGGCGCCTCGTCCATTCACAGGACTCATAATTGTTACCGCAAATATTTTTAAAATTGCCGAAACAATCAAGGCCATAACTCCCATGAACTGTTTTCCGCTGTAAAGCTTCAATTTTTTATAAAGACTTGCCAATAACAATGGAGCTTTTGTGAAAACAATTTGAGATTTAATTCTCGTTTTCTCGCTTCTTTCAGACGAATGAAACATAATTCCTACAACATCAAAAAACACAAAAAGCACAACTACGATCACAGGCCCTAGAAAAGCACTGCTTATACTAGGCACTTTCATTTTCAGATAAGTTTGGTATGCACCATAAAAAGTGAGTGAGAGAGCCGCTAACTCCACAAGAAGTGAAATGAAAGTCCAAACAGCATCTTCGGTATACTTAACCGTTTCAAACAAGCCAGGCTTACTTGGGTTATTTGACTTTTTAGTATTCAGCCAATCGTTGAGTACGGCTTGACTAGGAATAAATTGATTTCTGTTGTCATAATAAGGATCTGTCATAAAGCAATAGAGAGGTTTGAAGTTAAAGAAGTCGAAATTTATATTATTAATGCCCAGATTCCAAATTTTATATTCCTTTTTAATTGTTTTGGAAATCAGTTCATTTTTATTCCAAGTTAAAATTATGGGTTATTCGAAACAAAAACAGGACAAAAAAAGACAAGGCCATTGATACAAAATAGGGTGTCGGATTGCTTTTGTGGACATTCATAATCGGATAAATCCAATGATGAACCCCACCATGGTGCGAACAAGTTCCCCTACCCGTTGATTCGGAATGCCAACCATCAGAACAAATTGCCCCAATTCTGATCTCCCCGTATTCGGTAAAATCGCCACGCCAAAACTCTCGAATTACAAGAACTATACTGGCTACAAAAACTATGAACGCGATGGCCCAAATTAATTTCCCAAGAAATTGTTTCACCCTGTACCCTTGCGTGTTCATTGAATTGCTTTTCCCTTTCGATTTTTTTTACAAATCTATGAATGAATAATCTTCTCCAACATTTTTACAAGGTTGTAGAAAATCTCTCTCAAAATATAGAATACAGAATCCTCTACTTCTTGCTTATCGTTTCCGTTGAGATCAAATGAAACAGTTGTTCCGAATTCACACCTACATTAAATAGTCGATTGTCTATGCGTCGAAATGTATATATAGCAATCTAGCAAATGCAATTCAAATTCGTTCTTAGATTTGATTCAATCCTACATATCAATTTCGAGTCAGAAAAAATACATCTCATGACTCAGCGACACTCTGGCGCTTCTTACTTCTCATCCCCGTGCTGAACTTCACAATGGTTCCTGGAGGCAAGTACACTACTTTGCGCGATTCAATGTTCTGCGATTCTAAAGGGACAATGCGGAAGTAACGAATGTGAGGTTCGTCAATTCTTAACCTCGCTTCCACATTTAACGTGTGAATGAAATTCAAGTCCTCCGGATCATTAGGCCCGTCGGCAATCACTTCGTAATACTCAAATTGGTGGTAACAATCTACTACCTCAGGATGGGAAATTTCTTCGCTCATTGAATTCATTTTTGCAAAAGATAAAATCCAAAACACGATAAAATCTATTTGTTGAAAACTTCAAATCACAATTCCTTGCAATCCAAATTCAAGTCAATGGAATGGTAAACACGAGTCATAGAAATTGTTACCTAGTGAACCATTACTCTTTAGTTCTTCAATAGACAATTTTTACACTTTTGCTCAAGAAAATAAGCCAAAGGACGTATAACTTTTTATAAGAATCTACTGAATTTTGACGTAATGAACCAGATATCCGAGATAATTTAATGCCGCTAGAAGACAGAAAATTATACCCGAATATATTTTTCAAAAATTATTGATTATCCAAGGAAAAAACGACGTATACGACGTAAACATTTCAAACGTTCTTCGTTTTACGACGTAAAACGACGTTCAACGGCGTAAATGAATGAAATGCTCCGATTTTCCTGGGATATACGCCAACAGTCCGAATTTTACTCTGCACGATTTCGGCTATTTCGATTAATAATAAAACTATTTTGAAAAATGCAATTCCTATTGTTTACGATAGTTCCTCTTGATTGACGGGGTCTTGAAATATTGAAGTCATTTCTTTCCGTTGAACTCATCTTCGAGCTGTTTTGCAGCTTGCATAATCTCCTCGAATGTTGGTGGATTACCATAGATCATTTCTGACCGCATAACTTCATAATCACTCTTCAATGCTTGAAGTATTTCATTATCTGGGACAATTGAAATACTTCCGGGATTCAATGTGGTGTAATCGAAACGTTTCAATCGTGAATAAAACTTCCGATGCTCAATTACTTCATTGATAAAACTTTCGTTGTTCATTGTATTGGATGAAAAATCTTGTCTTCCCAAATGAAACAAATCGTAATAATGTCTGGACATGCGTTCTGTTCGCATCTTATCTCGCTCATCACGATTGTACTCTTCGTGTAGCAATAAAATCTTTTCTACCAGTGTTCTTTGCGGATGAATGGTAAGTACTTCAACGTCTTCTTCAACGTAGTTTGAATTCGGGAAATAAGTAGCCAAAAGAGAATTCACATTTCGCATAACACTCGGTTCTCTCATCGAGCGAACACTGAATTCTATTTTCACCCTGTCTCGTAGATAAGGATTCGGATCGAATAACGAAACAAAATTCACATATATACTCTGAGGATCAGTATCAGGCATATCCGCTCGCACCGGCTCGGCCTCTATTGTATATAATTCCTCGGGAACTTGAGAATTTATAAATTCAGCCTTCAAAGTCTCCAAAAGTTCATTTGAAGTAAACGCGCATCCTGCTCTTCGCAATTGCTCAACATAATTTTTAGTGGGCGTTTGCTGATACTTCATTCCAACCGCCTCCGAGCTTAACGATATATCAATATCTTCAGAAAAGCGATCAATCAAATGCCAGCCCTTACTTAATGAAGTACCACCTTTAAAAGCAAAATAATTGGCATATTTCGTTTGGAACAATAGCTTTATTGAAAATGTGACCCACCAATCCTTTTCAATAGCTTTTACCGGTATTCCTGAAATTCGAGATGCTTCGTTTATTGACGCTAAACGCGAAGCATTGCTTAAGTTCTTCACCCAACCAATCATTCTACCTGGCATTTAAGATTTTCACAATGAAGTCGCTCACTTTTGTTGGAGTTAATTGCAAGTTGTATTCTAAAACTTCAGCACTTTCTTGTTTCAAAAGGTGAATTATTCTATCCATTTGTGTGGCTGATAGCTTGTGTAAATCTACTTCCTCCAAAGCTAAAAACAACAAACTTGTTATGCCACCTTTCATGGAAAGTTTTTTGGCTGTCGTTGACTTAAAAACGATTGCGCTTTTCCCTATCTGAATCTTCTTTGAATGACCACTTGATAGAAATACCAACTTCATTGGAACTTGCGTAGATAATCCAACTTTGTTCAATGCGTATTGTCCCGATGGTTTTATTTTAACATGCTCCTTCCGCGATAGCACTTCCGCCAATTCTTCTATAGAAGGCAACACTTTACCGAAAACCTTATCAACTTTAGGTACGACATATATCCCTTGCCCCATTCTTTCCAATTTACCGGACGCCACAAGTCTAGACAGTGACTTTCGAATTGCCGTCGAAGTGCCCATTGCCTTGAAATCCGAAGGTAAAAAGACACTACCCGGTTTTGCCCTTCTGATTTTCACTTCAATAATTTGATTAACCGATTCCTTCATGTCACAAATATACAAAAAATTGTGACATTATATTGACTTGAAATTAAGGGGAATTTTGATTAAATCCTCTGTTAACGAGATGAATAGGTTAGCATTAAACACAAAAGCTCCTCCAGCAGTAATTATTCACGAAACTAGCACCTGTTCTGACAATCGTACTCCATCAAACAAATTTTCTCGTAACAAACTAGCCCTACAAATTCTTACGAAAAATAGTCCTGCTTTTTAGAACCATAGATGCCCTTCCGCTTAATTCGTTTAATGGAAACCTTTTCTTTCGTTCTGCGGAAAACACGTTTCCCATGTCCCGTGTATTCTGTTATTTCAACTAGGTCCATATCATTTTGCTTCAGAATCGAAAAACAATATTTGAAAAGAACATAAAAGGTTTTATCCAATCGGGTATCAACTCTCGTATGCAGATCTTTCTGAAAACCATCGGACACCAATTCTTTCAATTCGTAAAAAACACTTTTTCCAGCTGACTTCCGAAAATAATTACCCAAAATCTTGTCGTTCCGTTCCAGTTGATTTTGAACCTTGCGAATTTCATCACCTTTCAATTTCCGTGTGGTGTTGTTGTAATGAAAATCTGCATGCCGCTTGTTCAAGTAAATTTGATTCGATCTATTGGGTTGAAAAAAGCAACCACATCCACAAGGACATCGGCGACTCTGAAGTGGATGTGGATTCATGCTGATTTGTCATTTGTTTTCGTAAATCGGGTCATCAAGGGCATTGCGCTATTCTGAATCGCTTCGTCGATTTGTTCTATATTGAACAATATTTTACCTCCAATGCGATAAGCCTTGAAGATTCCTTACTTCACATAATTCTCTATGGAACGAAGTGAAATGGGTAAGTAACGGGTCAGCTCTTTCTTGGTGAGCCATTTTGTATTCATTTGCATTTTAATTATTTTGTATTTTTTCAAAGGTTCCAAAAACAAATTTGAATACGCCCAATTTTTAGGAAACTTTTAGGAAACTTATTTCCCCTGCTGCTGGTTCAGCCGCTTCTGTAAGTTATGCATGTCTTCCTCTAACTTCTTGTCAACCATTTTTGCATAGTGCTGTGTTGTAGCAATTCGCTTATGACCTAACATAGACGACACACTCTCAATGGGTACACCATTGGTTAACAAAACCGTTGTAGCAAAAGAATGGCGAGCCAAATGGAAGGTCAGTGTCTTTGAAATTCCACACTGTATAGCAATGATCTTTAGGTAGTCGTTCATCTTTTGATTACTCAAAACAGGAAACACCAAATCTTCGTCAGCCAATTCATGCAGCTTGCTGTTGTATTTAAACAACAAGGCCGTTGGCTTCTCTAGCAATGGAACATTCGTAATTACATTGGTCTTCAATCTGCGCGTGCGTATCCAATATTGTCCATTCTCAAGCTGTATGTTTTTCGCTTTCAAATTGTAGATTTCAGCATAAGCCAAACCAGTATAACATGAAAACAAGAAGAAGTCGCGAACACGAATTAACTTCTGACTTGTAAGTACTACTGATTCCAGTCGATTGATTTCCTCTTGATTCAAATACTCGCGAACAACCTCGTGCATACTCACCTTGAAGCTGGTGAACGGATCTTTCTTCACCATCCCATGCGCTATGGCTGTTTTGAATACGGTTCTGAATGTTTGAATGTACTTCATGGTTGTGTTGTGCTGACAATTGCCCTTCTGCTTCAAATAAATCTCAAAGTCTTCAATGAACTGCAAGTCAATCTGATCGCAAGGAAAAAAATCTTGATTGAACACAGCCTTCACAAAATCTTGCAAATGCGTCTTTGCCCTTCCATATTTCTGTATGGTAGCCGCTGTGTTATTTGCTCCTGCTAAGGCTTTCTTTCGATCAATAGCCTTGTTGAACATCTCGAAGATGCACCCTTCATTCGAGACCCGTGAAGGGGTGCCCAATAACTCGCGTCTAACATCATAGACCGAAGGAGACTTACCCATTTGCAAAGCATCTTGATAGATGGAATGTGCCCGATGTCTGTATTCATTCATGAGCACCGAGACACGCACTTGATCAGCATGCTTGGCTTTTAGGCGTTGATGACTTTTGTCCCAGTTATCGATAGTGAGATCGTAGCGCAGTGAAATGTCGCAACGATGCTCTCCAATGCGCATTCGCATAAAGAGGGTGTAAACGTCTTTGCCTGTCTTTCTCTTTGGAAAGAAGTGGATTTGTAATGGACTTATTTTCATGGTGTAATTGTTTACAAATTTATTTCCATGAAAATGAATCGACGTCAGCAATAGCAAGCATTTCAGCGCAAAATCACCCACGCTTGCGAGCGCGGAATTTTGCATTCAGAATCCGCGCTCCCGTCGCGCTCGCAGATTGTGCTAAAATCTGCGCATTCTTGCCCTTCGTTGCGCAACCCTCTTAAAGCAAAAAGCCCGTCAAACTTGTGTTTGACGGGCTTTTGCATTTTTCTGCGTTTTGTTTCGCAAGAGTTTCAGCGGAGAGAGAGGGATTCGAACCCCCGGACCTGTTACAGTCAACAGTTTTCAAGACTGCCGCAATCGACCACTCTGCCATCTCTCCGCGGCAAATATACATCTATTT
>Ga0315905_10003671_pt1 | contig 15784 bp, 9 predicted proteins | sample LakEriMetagenome_5_FD_203522 | JGI IMG/M metagenome (GOLD analysis project Ga0315905, IMG submission 203522) | Freshwater fungal communities from buoy surface, Lake Erie, Ohio, United States - Buoy 4 MA121 | ecosystem: Environmental > Aquatic > Freshwater > Lake | place: USA: Lake Erie, Ohio... | reverse complement strand
CGGGTAATCGCTCGGGGGGGGCGTCCCGGGGGGGGGGGTGGGTTGGGGGGGGGGGGGGGGGGGGGGGGGGGGGGGGGGGCGCCCGGGCATTGGGGGGGGGGGGGCGCGGGGGGGCCGCCGTTGCCGGCGCCTCTTCGGGCGACCGCCGCTGCTCCTCCTCCTCCTCCTGCTGCTGCTCCGCCTCCTCCTGGCTCCTGCCACAGCGCGGCGGGTGGCGGCGGCATGGCAGGGTCCTCTTTGACGTCCTCAGGGGATTGCGGGGCGCTGCTCCCCTCCGGCATGTGAGGGGTGGTGGTTGGGGCGCGCGCGCCGCCGGACGCCGCCGGACGCGTCGGCGCGCGCCGCTTTTGTTTTGGTCGGCCGCGCGCGTCGGGCGCTTGGTTTGCAAAGTTCGCGAGCGAGTCAGAAGGTTGGCCCTTCGATCAGGGGCGTGCGTGCGGATCAAGAGGTCGCGTGCGTTCTTTGCGTGACGGGAGAGAGCGCGCGCGCGTGAGAAGAGGCAACCGTCAGTCAGCACAGCGACGCGGATGATGATTGATGATTGATGGCTTTGGCGCGTGCCCCTTGATGATGGGATGGTTGTGGTGGTTGAGTTGCACGACGACGTCGTCGTCTTGTGCGCGCCGTGCTCATCGCAGGTGCATCGACCTTTGGGCGCCCGCGGCGCGACCCCGACGCGGCCGCGACGCCGTCCGCGCTCGTGCGCGCGCGCGCGCCCCACTGTCGCCTCCGCTGCCGCTCAAACTGATCGCCCAACCGCACGCTCGACCCTCTCCTTCCTCCATGTACTAGTGCCTGACCTCAATCCAGTAGCTGTTCCACGACGAACCAGACCGACTAGGAAGAACAAGCAAGAGAGCAACGCCAAGTCTCGACAAAGCCCAAGCTCGAGCGACCCGGATGCGCGCGACGCCGATGCCGACGCCCGCCACGCCGGCGCTGGCTTCCGCGCGCAGGCTATGCACTGCACTAGCACCGCCACGCGGAAGAGCGAGACCCATCACCAGCGCGGCCGCTAAACGTCAGATCGACGACGACGACGCCAGCGTGCCGCCGCCGCCGCCGCTCCCGCCGCGCCGCTCGCTCCGCCGCGCGCGCGACCCGAGCCCCTCTGCTCCGACGATCGGTGCCGCCCGCCGGCTGCCGCGCCGCGCCGAGCAGGCGCAGCAGCAGGGCGAGGGTCAGCCGACGCTCCTGCTTCCCCGGCCGACCTTTCTCGGCCCCGCGCCCGAGCCCCAGCAGCAGCAGCAGCAGCAGCAGCAGCAGCAGCAGCGCGAGCCGTCGCCGCCGCCACCCCCGTCGTCCTCCTCCCCGTCCCCCGACCTCTCCGAGTTTCTGCCCACCGCCGCCCGCCTCAGCCCGGCCGCCGAGGCGCGCATGTGCGCCGCCGTCGCCGGCCTGGTACGCCTGCTCGAGGTGCGCGCGTCGCTCCCGCGGGGCGGCAACGGCGGCGGCGGCCCGGCGGCCGTGCGGGCGTGGCTCAAGGCGGCGGCCGCCGAGCACGCGGCCGGGGCCTTTTTGAGCGAGCAGGAGGAGGCGTCGGCGCAGTGGCGAGGCGGCGGCGGCGAGATGGACGACGAAGACGTGGAGGATTACGACGACGACGACGAGAAGGAGGAGGAGGAGGAGGAGGGCGACGGCAGCAGCGGCGGCAGGCGCACGCCGCGCACCAACAAGGCGACGGCGACAACAACAACAACAACAACGACAACAACAACGACACCACCACCACCACCACGCCTCCCCCGCCCATCCCCCCCGCCCCCACCAAGGAACGCGCGCGAGCTCGAGGAGCAGCTGGCCGAGGGCGCGGCCGCGCGCGAGCTCCTCCTGCGCCTGTACACCCCCTTGCTGGCCGCCACGGCCGCGCGCCTGCTAAAGTCGCGCGTCGCCGCTGCGGGCGGGCCCCAAGCAGCAGGGGCCGCGGGCTTGGCGTCCCCGGCCCTGCGCGGCGCGCTCGTCGAGGCCGGGCGCACGGGCCTGGTGCGCGCGGCGACGCGCTTCGCCCCCGGACGCGGGGCGCGGTACGCCACGCTCGCGCAGTACCACGTGCGGCGCGAGATGGACGTCATGCTAGACGGCGCGAGCGCGGCGAGCGCGGGCGTGGCGTCGGCGGGCGGCGGCGCGGGCGGGGCCAGCCGCCTGGACGTGCCCCTGGCGCTGCCCGTGCGCGTCGAGGGCGCGCTGCGGCGGCTGCGGGCGGCCAAGGCGCGCCTGGAGGCGGACCCGGCGCGGCGGCTTGCGCTCGAGGAGGAGGAGAGGCGGAGGGATCATGAGGCGGCGCGGGGAAGTGGCGGCGGCGGCGGCAGCGGCAGCGCGGATGCAGCGGCAGCAGCGACAGCGGCAACAGCAGCCCGCAGCCGCAGCCGCAGCCGCAGCCGCAGCGTCAGCGCCTCGCCGGAGCCGCCCCCCGTGGCCCTGCGCGTCCTCGCGGCCGAGGCCGGCCTCGCCCCGCAGCGTGCGCAGGAGGCCCTCGCGGCGCTCGCCGCGCTGCCCGGCGGCGGCGGCGTGCTGTCGTTCGAGCGGCCGCCGTCGTCCGGTGGAGGCGGCGGCGAGGAAGGCGGTGGCGGCAGCGTCGAGGCGCTTTTGGGGCTCAGCAGCGAGTCGCAGGGGGCGCCGTCGGACCCGATGCTGCTGCTGCTGATGCCGGCGGACGGCGGCGGCGGCGAGGAGGAGGCGACGCAGCAACAAGAGCAGCAGGCCCCGCAAGCCGCCTCGGCCGCCGCCGCCCTGCGCGCCGCCTCGGCCGCCCCCGCCGGCGCCGAGGCCGCCGCCGCCATCGACGCCCTCCTCGAGGCCGCCCTCGAGCGCCGCGTCCTGCGCGCCCTGCGCCTGCGCTACGGCCAGGGCGCCACCCTCAACAGCGCGGCCGAGGCGCTCGGGGTGGCGTCGCACCAGCGCGCGCACCAGCTGCTTGAGCGGGGCGTGCGGCGCGCGCGCGCCGCCGTGCTGCGGGCGATGGACGGGGACGCGGAGCTGGCGGCGCTGCTGCGGGCGGCGGCGCCCGGGGCGGACGCGGACGCGGAGGGCGGCGGGGCGGCGCGGGCGGCGCGAGGGGGTGGGGGGCAGGCCGGGGCTGATGCTGCTGCTGCTGCTGCCGGACGCAAGAGCAGAGGGGCGAGAGGAGGAGGAGTGGTGGCGGCGGCGGGCGAGAGCGGGGGGGGTGATGTTGGGCGAAGGCGGCGGCGACGGGCGCGCTCTTTCGGCAGTCGGCCCCTTGGTCGCGCAAGTTGACGCCACACAAGTTTCAGCGCTGTTGCACCACACGCTTGTTGACCTCCTCCTAGTCGACACGCGACTCCACCGTACCCACAACGCGCGCGCCTGAAAGACCCGCCAAAGGGGCGCGCAAAAAACGTTTCTCTGATCCTGATCGCTCTCGCGTCCCGGACGGACCCGGCACGCCCATGGCGGACTACGAGGCGCAGCGCCTGGCGCGCATCGCCGAGAACCGCCGGCGCATGGGTGAGTCGTCACCGGCAGCAGAGCCCGCGCGCGTGTGCGCTCGCGCGCGCGCGCAAGAGCTCCCTCCCCGTTTGCGCGCTCGCGTCTGCCGAACGCCGACGCCGACCGACCCCGCCACCTGTCGTTTTTGAAAAACGACCCCCAATCCACCCAAATAAAAAAACAACAACCGACCACGCCCTCCTCTCCCCATACTCACGCAAACAACCTACACTGCAGCCGAGCTCGGCATCGTCGAGGCCGCCGACACCCTCGCGGCCCTGGGCCCGGCCGCGCCCGCCGCCGCCGCCGCCGCCGCGCGCCCCGTGCGCCGCCACCTCCCCGCCGAGGAGCTCGCGCGCCGCCGCGAGGCGCGCGCGCTCAAGCGCCAGATGCAGCTCGCGTGCGTGCGCCGCTCGCGCCGCCACCGCAAGGACGGGGCGGGCGGCGGCGAGGACGACGACGACGGCGGCGGCGGCGGCAACCGGGCCGGCGACCAGGGCGCCGCCGCTGCTGCTGCCGACGACGACGCCGACGCCGACGGCCGCGGCCGCGGCGGCCTGCTCGACGTGCTCGACGGCGACGCCTATGCCCTTCCCGCCCCGACCGACGACGACGACGCCTCGGCCGCCTCGGCCGCCGCGCGCGCCGCCCTCGCCGCGTGGAACGCCGCGCGCTGCGGCTCGTCGCACCGCGGCTCGATCTACCACCCGGTCGGCGTGTCGTGCCACTTTTGCCGCCAGAAGAAGCTGTGCGGCGAGCCCGGCTGCCCGCGCTGCAGCCGCCGCAGCGCCGCGGCCGAGTGCGCCGGCAAGAGCGAGTGCCCCGGGTGCAAGGGCCCGCGCGGGCGCTTCTGCCGCGGGTGCCTGTGGGCGCGCTACGGCGAGGACCTGGACGAGGTCCGCCGCCGCGCGGCCGCGGGCGAGTGGCGCTGCTACCACTGCCAGGAGGAGGCCGACCCGTCGTGCGGCATCATCTGCAACTCGTCGATCTGCATGACGCGCAAGGGCATGAGGCCGACGGGCTGCGCCGCGGAGGAGGCGCGCGCGCGGGGGTTCCGCTCCGTGGCGCACTGGCTGCAGGCGACGCTGCTGGCCAAGCGGCGCGGGGGGTCGGCGTCCGGGTCGGCGGGCGGGGCGGGCAGCCCGGCGGCGGGGGAGCAGCAGCAGGGGCAGCAGCAGGGGCAGCAGCAGGGGCAGGGGCAGGGGCAGGGGCACCGCGCGGCGTCCCGCGACGCGTCGGCGTCGGCGGCGGCGGCGCGAGGCGCGGGGGAGCAGGACGCGGCGGCGGCCGTCGGGCGGGGCGGCTGGCCTCGCCGCTCGGCGTCGGCGCGCAGCGGGCAGCTGTAGAAGGAGGGGCCGCCGCGCGCTGGCCATACACAGCCAGACACGCTAGGACTGACCACCAAGCAACCACCTGAACCCTCCTCGACTCCTGAAGTCCGTCCGTGTCTCTTTTCTCTCCCGCGCGCGCACACCCGCAACCGACACAACAGCAAAGCGAGAAGCTCTCAAAGCAAACACCGACCATGGTCGAGAAGAAGGCGTCCGAGCCGGCCAAGGACGCCGCGCCCGTCGATCAGGACCAGCAGGTGCTCATCGAGGAGGAGGACGCGTTCGAGGAGTTTGCGGCGCAGCAGACGGGTGCGTGTTTGTTTGGTCGTCGCGGTGGAGGTTGAAGCTCCCGTGATGCCCCTGTCGCGCTGATGTATGCGCGCGCGCATGGACCTGTGGCCTCGGCAGGTCCATGCACGAGGGGCTGTCCGGCCCGGCTCTGACGGGCGGACGAACAGGGGCGCGGCCGCGTTGCTCGACCGACCGCTGCGGCCATCGCCTTCGCGCCGACGCCCGCGCGCGTGCGCGCCGCCATCGATCGATCGTCGCTCGCCTCGTCCCGCTTCACACCGCGCGCGCGCCCCTCTCCCTTTCACCCTCTCTCACCCAAACAAACAACAGTCACGGACGAGGCCGTCGTCGAGGAGGAGGCCAACGAGGCCCTGTGGCAGGCTGACTGGGACGACGAGGACACGAGCGCGGACTTCCAGACCCGGCTCAAGGCGGAGCTTGCAGCGTGCGCGGCCGCCAAGACGGCCGCCGCGAAGTAACGAGAGCGACCGCTGTAAAGAGAAACGACGAACGCACGCGCGCACACACACAGCGCATCTTGTTGTCGCAGACCAAATGCACATCTACGGTCATCACGCTTCATGCGAGCAAGCGATACCCGCGCCGCTCGTCCGTCGACAGCAGCAGCGGGCGCACCTGCCACCCGCCGCCCTCCCTCCCCGGCGCGTCCTCCTGCAGGTCGCGCAGCAGGGCGTCCACGTCGCGGTCGGCGCAGGCGCGCGCGTCGGCGCGCAGGCGCGCGAGGCGCTCGGCGGGGGCCGAGCCGGCGGGGGCGCGCGCCATCGCCGCGACGGCGCGCTCGGCGCGGTCGCGCGCGGCTGCGGCGGCGGCTGCGGCGGCGGCGACGGCGCTGCGGCTGCGGCTGCGGCCGCGGCTGCCACTCTCCACCTCGCCACTGCCGCCCGCCATCCCGACGGCCGGGGGCAGCTCGAGCGCAACGTCGCGCGCCAGGCTGCGGCGCAGGACCCCGGCCTCGAGCACGGCGCGCAGCACGTCGCGCGGCGACGGCTCCTCGGCGAGCGCGACGGACAGGCTCGGCGGCCGCTGGGCGCCGGGCAGCAGCTCGGCGACGCGCGCGGGCAGGCGGCGCCGGAGCGCGGCGACGAGCTGCGCCGGGGGAAAGGAGGGGGGCGCGGCGTAAGGGTCGAGGTCGCCCGGCTTGAGCGCGAGCAGGTGTCGGGCGCCGCCGCTGTTGCTGGCTTTGGAAGGCACGCCGTCGTCGCGCCCCCTGCCGCCGCCGCCGCGCTGCCGTTGCCGCTGCTCTCTCCTCGACCCGCCACCACCGCCACCCCCGCCATAGTCCCTCAGCAGCGCAAACAGCTCGTCGGGCGTGTCGACGACGTCCTCGAGCGGAAGGATGCGCATCGGCAAGAAACCGCCCGCGACGTTGGGCGGCCCAAGCAGCGACTCGGCCGCGCTCACCTCGCGCCGCGACGGCACGGGCGCGATCGTTGTCGTGGCCGCCGCCGCTCCCGCTCCCGCTCCCGCTCCTGCTCCTCCTCCTCCTCTTCCTCCTCCTCCTCCTCCTCCTCCCGCCCCTTGCACCTCCCGCACCGCCAGCCACCGCTCCGCGATCATCTCGGCGCGCTCGCGGTTGATCGTCCGCAGCTCCACGGCCTTGAGCTCGCGGTAGATGCAGTAGAGGTCGGCCGCCGACAGCAGCGGGAACGCGACGACGGGCAGCAGCGCCCGGCGGCGCTCGTCGTTGCGCAGCAGCCAGTTGGCCGCGGCCGCCACCGCCAGGGCGGCCGTGTCCACGGCCATGTGCTGCGCCTGCGTCTTGGCCGACAGGTCGGCCAGGTTCCCCCCGGCGCTCAGGGCCTGCATGAAGGCCGGCTGCGAAGAGACGAACGTCGTCAGGCCCACCGCGCGGCCCACGTTGGCGACCGACGCCAGCGCGAGAAAGTGCTGCGGGAAAAAGGGGGCGGCGAACTCGCACGAGACGCACGCCGTGAACAGCAGCGAGGTGGCGAGGCGGAAGCGCTTGAGGTCCGAGTCGAACGACGCGCCGAAGCTCGTCGCGACGCCCATGCGCACCAGGCGCGAGACGCCGTCCTTGAGCATCCAGTTGATCACCGCGCCCGCCGCGAGCGAGCGCTTGGCGCCGACGCCCACGGCCACCAGCAGCGACTGCGTCGCGAAGTTCTGGAGGGTCGAGCTGAAGAAGCGCTGCGACAGGCGCCAGGGGAGCCACTGCCAGTAGTCCAGGCTGACGTCCTCGGGCGCGGGGGCGAAGGCCCCCCGGAGGCCCACGGCCAGGCGGCGGGCGGCGTCCTGGAGCTGGGCGGCGGGCGGGAGCGAGGCAAGGAGGGGCGGGGCGGAGGAGGCGGAGGAGGCGGCGGCGCTGGGCCCCCCCCCGTTGCCGCCCTTTTTTGTTGTGGCCGCTCTTGACGCCTCCTCCTGGCCCTGCTGCTGCTGCTGCTGCTGCTGCTGCTGCTCGAGGAGCGACGCGCTCACGGCCACGATGCGCCGGCCGTCCCACACGTAGCGTTGCGGGGTGCCGTGGTGGCGCACGGCGACGGGCAGGGCGCAGGGGGGCGGGGGCGGGGGCGGGGGCGGCCGGTGCTGCTGCTGCTGCTGCTGCTGCTGCATGTGCGCTTGCGCCGAGGCGGCTGCTTTCGGCGCTGCTGCACCTGCTGCTGATGCCGACAGGGACGCGAGCGGGAGGACCAAGGAGCGCGGCTGCCGATGGTGGTGCTCCTGGAGCTGCCAGCCGAGCGCGGGCGGCGGCGGCGGCGGCAGGGGCGGCGGCAGCGGCAGCGGCGGGCGGCCGCGGCTGTCGGCGCGCGGCGGCTGGGCGCACCCGCGCTGGCGCTTGCAGGCTGGGACGCCGCAGGGCCGGTCGTCGCAAGGCGCCGCCGCCGCCGCTGCCAGCCAGGCCGCTGGCACGAGGGGCGCGGGCCTGGCCGCCATCGCTGCGGGTTGGTTTGCGGCGTTCCGAAAGCGGCGAGCGCAAGGGCTCAGTCTCCTCCTTGGCCCCTGAACGGCCGCCCACGACGGCCGGTGACGTTCAAGGTCACGGATAGAAGGGGTCCGATGAATCGATAGAAAGGATAGAGAGAAAGAAAGAGAGAGAGAGAGAGAGAGAGCTGTGCCGGCGCCGCCGAGCCATCGGCGCGACCGGCGGAGTGGGGCGTCGCGCGCGCCCGACAGCGGGGGAGCGGAGAGGCGGCACCGGCGGCGACGGCCGGCGCCACTCACTCATGCCTGCCCGCTGCGCGTGCTTGCAGAGATTCCACACTCGTAGCCCTCTTAGTCCTCACGCCCCTCTAGCCGACCCGATCATCGAAGCCAGACGACCGGCGCTCGGATCGATCGCCTTTTTCGAAAGCGTTCTTTTCGCCACCGAAACGCCGCGCCTAGCAGCTATGCAGCCGCGCGCGCTGCGCCCCTCGCACGCAAGGGTGGTCGCACATGCCCCCTCGCCGCTGCTGCTGCGCGCCCAGGCCTGGAGGAGGACGAGGAGGCGAGCGCCGTCAGCATCGGCGAGCGCCGCCGACGCCCCCGTCGAGCCGCCGCCGCCGCCGCCGCCGCCGCCGCAACCCCGACACCGACGCCTGCTCTCGCAGCTGCTGTCCCCGCCCCCGCTCCCCTCCTCCCCCTCCGACCTGCTCCCCACGCGCGGCGCCTGGACGGCCTTGCGCAGCGCCCTCGAGCTCGCCCTCGCAAACGCCTGGGCCCTCGCCGCCCTCGCGTTCGCGCGCGACTCGGCCACTTTTCTGCTCCACCGCCTCTCGCAGCGCGCGACCAACGCCGCCGCCGCGTGGGCGATCGGCGGCGACGTCGTTTCCGCGGCCGCGCCCAACGCGTGGTGGCTGTGCCTGGACCCGGCCTTCCTCGAGGCGTTTCCGGGCTACCAGGCGCTCGTGGCCGCCTTCTTCGCGCTGGCGCTCCCTGTAAACGTGGCCGTCAACGCGGCGGCGGCGGCCGCGGCCGTCGTGCTCTGCACGTCGCGCCGGGGCGCCGACGGCGCGCTAATGCTGCCGCGCAGGCCCGTTGCTGGGGCGGCTTCGGCGGGGCAGCCGGGGGAGAGGAAGAAGAAGGACAGCAAAAAGCGCCGCGCGCCACCGCCGCAGGGCCCGCTGGCCGTGGCCCCTGGCCCCTGGTGGGCGGTCGAGCCGTGGACGGCCGAGGCGGGCGGGCGGCAGGGCGGGGTTGGTCGCATGGGCGCCGCCAGCTGCTCTTGCTCGTCGCCGAGCGACGGCAACGGCGGCGGCCTCGGCCGGTCGGGCTCGGCGTCGTTCGCCACGCTGCCGCCGCGGAGGATACGGCGAAGCAGCGGCGACGACGGCGGCGAGCAGCAAGATCCCCCCCCAGCCTCGCTCCCGTCCATCCGCCTGCCCCTGGCCCGCCTGCCGCTCGGCCCGGTCCGCGGCCCTTGGCACGGCGCGGCGGCCGCCGTCGCGGCGGCCCGCGCCGCGCTCGCCACGCCCGGCCTGCTGTGGCGCGCGTGGTGCGCCGACCTGTGGGTGTCGGCGCAGTCGGTGCCGCTGCAGGCGCTGGCGCTCGCCGTCCTGCCCGCGCCGTGGGCCGTGCCGCGCCTCCTGGCGATCCAGCTGGCCGTGCCGGCGGCGGTGCTCGAAGCGCGGGAGCGGGAGCCGGCGGCGGCGCCTTCCTCTTCCACCCCCGCTTCGTCGCTGCCGGACCGCGTCCGCGCCGCCGCGCGATCCGCCGTCGCCTCCGTCGCGCGCTCCTGCGACCTCATGCGCGGCGCCCGCGCCTCGTACGCCTGGCCCTTTGTGGCCGCGTACGCCCTGGGCCGCGCCGTCGACGCCGCGCGCGACGCCGCCGTGGCGGCCGTGCCGCAGCGCTGGTGGGCGGACGTGCCCGAGCTTCCGCTCGCGGCCGTGGCGCTCTTTGTGGCGCTGCGGTTCCTGGCCGCGCGCGCGCTCGAGCTGCTGCCGCTCGCGTTTTACCTGGAGCAGAGGCGGCGGGAGGGGCTGCTGCTGCTCGTGTCGGGGGCGGGCGGGGACCGCGACGACGACGAGGCGGCGGCATCGGCCAAGCCCGCGGCCTCTTGACGGCAGCGCGACGGTGCAGTCTAGCCACTAGCTGGCGCTTTGTAATCACACTAGTTGGCAGCTTCGCCTACCGACCCTCATTGCCCCAGAGAGGGCGCGCGCGCTCGGCGCGCGGGCGTGACGATCGACGGTCGTGTCGGCGATCGACCAGGGGTCAGGTTTCGTGAGGCCGCCTCCTCGCGCCCGCCCCGAGTCCGACTTTTCGGGCCCGCGCAAAGCAAAGCAAAGCAAAGCAAAGCAGCCATATCATGACCGCCGGCCCGGCCCCTTGGTGGTGCTGGCCCATCCTCGCCGCCTCGGTGCTGAGCGTCTCGTCCGCCGCCGTCGTGTTTGCCGAGATGCCGGCGGTCCCGGCGATGACCTTGGCCGCCTGGCGCCTCCAGCTGACCGCCGTGCTCCTCGCGTTTGGTTTCGCGTGGCAGTGGCGCGCCGCCGACGCGCGCGCCCGCGCCGCGGCCGTCGCGAGCTGGCGGCTGCTCGCCGCCAGCGGCGCGTGGCTCGCGCTCCATTTCGCGCTCTGGGTGGCGTCGCTCAAGCTGACGTCCCTGCCGCACAGCGTCCTCATCATCTCGCTGTCGCCCGTGCTGCTCGTTCTGCACGCGCGCGTGACTGGTGGACCAGAAGCCGTGGCCGCCGGCGAGGCTTGGGGGGTCGCGCTTGCGGCGGCGGGCGCGGCCGTGCTGAGCGCGGGGGCCGCGGCGGCGGCGGGCGGCAAGGGCGCCGCGAGCGCTGCTGCTGCACAACAAACCGAGGTGCCCGCGTCGCTGCTGGGCGACGCGGCCGCCCTCGCCGCCTGCGCGGCCGTGCTCGGCTACCTCCTGATCGGCCGGCGCCTGCGCTCCGGCTCGGGCGACCCGACCGCCCCGCCGCCGCTGCCGCTTTGCCTCTACGCCGCGCCCGTCACCGCCGCGGCCGCGGCCCTGCTCACGGCCGCGGGATTCTTGTTCGAAAAGCCGCCCACGCGCGCCGAGGGCGTGTTCGGGTGGCTCCTGCCCTCCGCGACTGCTGCTGCCGGCGCTGGGGCGGCGGGCGGCCTGGCCGTCTACGGGCCCAAGGTCGCCTACCTGGCCTTTTTTCCGGGCATCGTCGGCCACACCGGCTTCAACTTTTTGCTGGCGCACGTGGCCCCTTTGGCGGTCTCCCTCGCCCTGGACCTCGAGTGCGTCGTGGCCCCCGTCATGGCGCGCGTCGCGGGCGTGACGAAGGCGCCGCTGCCGGCGACGACGTGGGTGGGCGGCGCGATGATGGTCGCGGCCGCGGTGGCGGTGACGGTGGCGGGCGCGGCGCGCGAGGCCCGGGCGGCGGCGGCGGGGGCGGCGGCGGGGGCGGGGGCGGGGGCGGGGGCGGCGGCAGCGGGCGGGGGCTTGAAGGCGGGCGGGGAGGAGGTGGCGATGACGCGGCTGCCGACGCACGACGAGGGGGAGGAGGAGGAGGAGGGCGAGGAGGAGGCGGGCGGCGCGCCCGTGCCGCGGTCGCTCGCGCACGACGACAACGACGACGGCGACGACGAGGAGGCGCTGGGCGCGCCCGCGGCGGCGCTGATGGCGCCTCGGTGGGCGGGGGCGGGCGCGCACCGACATAGGCAGTGACTGACTGACAACAGAGAATTCGAAGAGGCAAAACGGGTGCGTTGCAGAGTCGGCAGGGACCTGCCTGCCGGGTGGGGCTTTGAGACGATGATGGGGTGAAGGGGGGGCCAACGCGGGGAAAATGCGCGCCGAGGGGCAAAGAACGAAATCAGAAAGCAAAATGGCGTGATCAGTCAATCAGTAGCTCTCCTCCTCCCACGCCTCAAGGAGGGCCTCGACGACGTCCGACAGGGGCACGGGCGCGCCGAACGGCTCCATCGACAGCACCTCCTCGGGCGTGAGCGCGACGGCGCCGCGGCGCTGCGGCGGGGGCTGCTGCCGCCGCTGGCCGCCGCCGCCGTTGTCGCCCAGAGGGTGCATGCGCAGCGTGCCCGCGCGCCAGGCGCGCCGCCGCGCCTCCCACAGCTGGATGGCCGGGCAGGAGAAGGGCGGGCCGGCCGTGGGGGCGGGCGGGGGCGGGGCCTCGAGGGAGAAGGTCGGCAGCGACGCTTGCACGGCGGGAGCTGCCGTCGCGGCCGCCGGCGGCACGCGCGCCGCCGCCGCCGCCGCCGTCGTTGCCGCCGCCGCGCCTCCTGCTGCCGCCGCTCCTCCGGACGATGGCGAGCCCCCGATGCGGCTCGCCATCATCGCCCGCCGCGGAAAGCCGAGGCCGGCGAGCGTCGTCGTCGTCGCGCGGGCAAAGAGGACGAGCGTCGTCGTCGCCGTCTTCGTGTTCGCGGCTCCGAGAGATGTCGTGCTCCTCCTGCTCGCCGCGCGCCCCTTGTGCAGCATGCGCGAGCGTGCGGATGGAGGGGCACGCGTGGAGTGGGGGCGGTGCGTGCGTTTGTTGTGTTGGCGATGGTTGTTTTTGGAGGCGCGGATTCGTCGTCTCGTGTGTGTTGGGGCGAGATGGCCGCGAAGAGGGCAAAGAAGTGCTCGTCGCCGCCGCCGCGCGCGCGAGGCGGCGACGGCGGCGGCGGGCGCCAGGTCAGCAAGGTTTGCAGAAAACGCCCCTAGACCCCGTCGACCAGCCGCCGCAGCGCGCTCTCGAGCGCGTCGCCAAACGCCCGCCGCGAGAACCGCGCCTCGACGTGCCGCCGCGCGGCCAGGCCCATCGCCGCCGCCGCCGCCTCGCCGCCCCCACCGCCGCCGTCGCCCCCCCCGCCGCCGAGCCCCGCCGCGCGCCACGCGTCCGCCACGCCCTCGGCCCCCCTCTCCGGGTCGCACAGGAACCCCGTCCGCCCGTGCAGGACCGACTCGAGCGGCCCGCCGCTCGCGAGGCACACGGCGGGCCGCGCGGCCGCCGCGGCCTCGAGCGGCACGATGCCAAAGTGCTCGCCGAGCGGGGTGTAGAGCACGGCCCGGCACGCGGCCAGCAGCAGGGCGCGCTGGCGCCCGTCGAAGCTGGGGACCCAGCGGACGTGGCGCCACAGCCCCAGGGCGCGGGCGCGGGCCATGAGCTCGCGCAGGTGCTCGGCGTTCTCGGCGAGGCGCGGGTCGTGGCCGCCGGCGAGGACGAGGCGCGGCGCGCCGGCGGGTGGGAGGGAGGGGCGGACGCTGGCGGCGCCGCCGTCGTTTCGGTCGCCGTCGTCGCCGCCGTCGTCCTCGTCCTCGTCCTCGTCCTCCCGCGCGTCGTCCAGCACGCGCCGCAGCGCCTCGAGGCCGAGCTCCAGGCCCTTTTTGCGCTCGAAGCGGTTGATCGACAGCATCGCGGGCCCGCCGCGCAGAAACGCGGCCAGGTCGTCGTCTTCGTCCCCCCCGCCGCCGCCGCCGCCGCCGCCGCCGCCGCCGCCGCCCTCGCCGCCCGCCGCGACTTGATCCCTCGTTGCCGCCCCGCCTCCACGCCGCCGCCCCTTGCCGAGCGCGAGGCTGCGCCGCAGGAGCGCCGCCCCGCCGCCGCCGACAGCGAGCGAATCCTCCGCCGCCGCGCGCACGACGCCCCGCTGCGCGGGCGTCAGCGCGAGCTCCCCGGGCCACGCGCCCGCCGCCTCGACCAGATCCCGCTCGCTCGGCACCGCGGCCGCCGGGTACAGCACCTCGGGGACGACCCCGCGGCGCGCCAGCCTCGGGAACGTCCGCGCAAACACCCCCGCGGTGAAGCGGCTGTTGACGAGGCACGCGTCGGCGCTGCCCGTCGCCGCCTGCTCGAGCGCGTCGAGGGGCGCGCGGTACAGGCGCTTGAGCGCCGCGGCGCGGCCGCCCGAGAGCAGCAGGTCCGGGTAGTGGCAGTAGAAGAGGATCGGGGTGGGGGCGGCTTCTTTGTTTTTTGCGGGGGGGGCGGCGGCGGCGGCGGCGGTGCGGCGGAGGACGCGGGGGGAGGGGGGGGAGGGCAGCAAGCGGGCGGCCAGCCACAGGAGGAGGCGGAGGACCGGGACGACGCCGGCGACCTGGTCGACGACGACGGCGTCGTAGCGGCCTGCTGCTGCTGCTGCTGCGCCGGCAGACGCCGCGCCCGCGCCCGCGCCGCGCCGCGCGCGCCACGCGAGCGCGGCGGCCGCGACGCAGCACCGCGCGAGGGCGCACAGCGCGACGAACCGCCCTCCGAGCAGGGCGCGGGGGATCCAGCTGCCGGCCACCACCACCGCAAAGGCGCCCGACCGGCACTCGTCGAAGCAGCGCGACGGGTCGAAGTGCGACGTGAAGACGTCGACGCTGTGCCCGCGGGCCGCGAGCTCGGCGGCCGCGTCGACGACGAGGCGCTCGGCGCCGCCGAGGCCCAGGTCCGGGTGGAGGAAGGCGACGCGCAGGGGGGGCGCGGCGGGCGCCGGGCCCGGGTCGCGGGCGCGGCGGTGGCGGGAGGACATGACCGGCGAAGGGGTGGCGGTGTTGTGGAGCAGGCGCGGGTCGCGACGCGCGCGCAAGGAGAGAGGGAGCTGTCGGGAGATGGGAGGCAAGTTCTTCGATCGGGCGGGCGGGAGCCCCAATGGATTCGTGTCGAGTGCTGGCGCGAACCAGAGGACCAGCCAATGGTGCGGCGTGCGGGCGTTCGCGCGTGCGGGTCACGGGGTTGTGTGCGAGAGCCGTCGGCGCCGCCGGTAGCCGGACGCGGCGGCGGTTCGGGCGTCACTCCGTCGACGAGCCAAGGGCGGCGCCGACGCCGAGCGATGAGCTCACGTCACTTGCAACGGCGGCGCTGCAACGATCGCGCCGTCTCTCTGTGCGTCCTCGACAACCACCTTCATCCACAGCGGTTCGAGTCGCGCGCTGCTCTCCCGCCCCCGCCCTTGATTGCTGCTCCCCCACGCGCTGTGGGGCAGCAACGATGGCCCCTCCCAAATCGCGCTGGGACGACGAGGAAGAAGAAGACGAGGCGCAGCCGCCACCGCAGCAGCAGCAGCAGCAGCAGAGGCAGAAGCACCCGCAGCCCGTCGCGGGCGCCAAGCGCCCGGCGCCCGAGCCGGCAGGTGCCGGCGCCGCCGCGGCCGCCGACGACGGCGGCGACGGCCGCGACGGCCTGCGCCGCCGAAGCAGCAAGCCGCGGCCGGACGCTGCCCCCGAAAACGGAGCCGCCTCCGCGCCCGCGGGCGAAAAGTCCGCCGCCCCTGCGGCGGCGGCGCTGCTGGACCGCGCGCTCCAGGAGGCGGCCGAGTTCCGCCAGCGCATGCGGGAGCAAGAGGAGGAGGAGCAGGAGGCGGCGGCGCCCGCGGGCGGCGGCGCGCGCCAACGCCCCCGCCGCGTCGGCCTGGCCGCGCTGTCCGAGGAGGAGGAGGAGGAGGCCGAGGCGCGCGCGCGCGCGCGGGCCGAGGCCGCGGCGGCCGCGCGGCGCGAGCGCGAGGCGGAGCAGGCGGCGGCGCGCGAGGCGGAGGAGGAGGCGCGTCGGCGGCGCGCGGGCGGAGCGGGCGGCGCGGCGTCGGCGGGCGGCCTCCTCCTCGCCGCGGACCTAGAGGCTCTGGGCGGCGGCGGCGAGGAGGAGGAGGAGGAGGAGGAGGAGGAGGAGGAGCAGCAGGAGGCCCCGGGCCCCGCGCCGCCGCCCGCGGGCGGCCCTGCTGCCGCCCCCCTGCCCGAGCCGTCGTTCTCGGCGTCCGAGGGGGAGGAGGAAGGAGGAGGGGGAGAAGAGGAGGGCGCCGCCGCCGGCGACGACGGCGCCGTCGGGCCCGCGCCGCCGCCGCCAGCGGGCGCGGCGGGC
>Ga0315905_10003670_pt1 | contig 15784 bp, 7 predicted proteins | sample LakEriMetagenome_5_FD_203522 | JGI IMG/M metagenome (GOLD analysis project Ga0315905, IMG submission 203522) | Freshwater fungal communities from buoy surface, Lake Erie, Ohio, United States - Buoy 4 MA121 | ecosystem: Environmental > Aquatic > Freshwater > Lake | place: USA: Lake Erie, Ohio... | reverse complement strand
CGGCGGCGGCGTCGCCCCCCCCCGCCGCCGCCGCCGCCTCCTTCTCCTCGCGCTCCACCGCCACGCGCGCCTCCAGGTCCCGAAACCACCGCGGGACGAGGCGGCGCGAGGAGGACTCGAGCGTGCGCGCCCGTATCCGCACCTCGGCGGCCGCCGGCCCCAGCGCGACGTCGCCGGCGAGCCAAGGGGCGGCGTCGTCGGCGCCGGCGGCGCCCCGTCCTCCTCCTTTCCCCGCGGCTGCTGCTGCTGCTGCTGCTCCCTGCGCCGCCGTCGTCAGCGTCTGCCGCGCCCCGCCAAAGAGCAGGGTGCAGTAGATCGCGAGATGCAGCGGCGTCACGAGGCTCAGCCACCGGGCCACGACGAAGGGGGCGAGCGCGGGAGGGGGGCCGGGGAGCGCGAACGGCACGGGTGGTTGCGCCGCCGCCGCCGCCGGGCCGCCGCCGCCGACGGCGGCGACGAGGCTCGAAGCGTACCGCCGCGCGGCCTCGTGCGCGGTCGGGCCTTTTTCTGTGCCGTCGTCGCGCAGCGGTCGCCGGAAGACGGGCGCCGCGCAGGTGACAGTCACGTCGATCCGGCGCAGGAGCGCCCGGGACGCGCGGACGGAGAGGGCGGCCAGCGCGACGGCCGCGAGCAGGACGAGGAGGAGGAGGAGCATCCTCGGGCAAGAGCAAGGGTGCGGCAGCCCCCCTTGATGAGGGCGCCGAACGACGCGACGTCGTCTCGTCCCGCACAATCTGCCGACGAAGGAAGACAACGAAATCGCGCGAAACAACAAAGAGAATTGACGACGTTGTGCGACCCCTGTCCTCGAGCCCGCAAGGGCGGCCGAAACAAAGGGCGCGAACGAGCTCCGAAAGAAAAGCTGCGCGCCGGAATGCCACCGCTCCCGCGGGCCCTGGGCGCGCGCACAGCCGCCGGGCCAATGCGCGCCGCACTAGTACCACCTCTGGCCATACCCCCGCCTGCAGCGCGCGCCTCACCATGCAGCAGTACCAGCTGCAGCGCGGGGGGCCGCCGAGCGCCGCCGCCGCCGTCGCTGCTCGGCGGCGGCCGCCGCCGCCGCCGCCCGTGCGCCGCGCCCCCCGCCGCCTCGTCCCCCTCCTCCTCCTCCTCCGCCCCGACCGACCCGATCCTGGTCAGCGCGGCCAGCAACAGGAACACCATCGCCCACCTCGTCGCGGACCGCCTCGCGGGGCCCGCGGGCGAGGCGCACGTCTGGGCCACGGGCTCGGCCGCGCAGTTTGTTGCCGTCGGCGCGCTCGCCGAGGCGCAGCCGCTGCTGCGGGCGAGGCTGCCGGGCTCGCGGCTCGAGGCGGCGGCGCGGTGGGCGCCCGGCACGGACTTCGAGCCGGACGACCAGAAGCGGCGCCTGCGCAAGCTCGAGCTCTGGGCGCGCGCGATGCCTTCGGGCGGCGGCAGCGGCGAGGGCCCGGCGGCGTCGTCGTCGGCGGGCCCCCCCCGGCTGAGCGCCGAGCGGACGCGCGAGCGCGACGCCCTCGTCTCGGCGATCGCGCGGCAGCTCGGGGGGGTGGCAGCGGCACCTGCGGCACGGCCGCCCGCCTCTTCCGCGCCGCCGTCGCTGGCGGCGCTGGCGGCGGCCGCGCTCGCGCCTCCTCCCGCGGCTGCGGCCGCTGCCAAGAAGCGGCGCGGCCGCCCGCCGAAGCAGGCGGCGGCGGCGGCGGCAGCGGCGGCGGCGCCCGAGGAGCCCGAGCAGCAGCAGCAGCAGCAGCAGCAGCAGCAGCCCGACGTCGCCGCCCCCGCGGCGGGCGTGGCCGAGATCGAGGCGCGCGGCGAGCAGGCGGTCATGCGCGCGCTCAAAGCGGTGCTTTTCCTTCAACAACAGCAGCAGCAGCAGACGGGGGGAGGAGGAGCAGGAGGAGGAACGGCCGCCGGCCGGCCGGACGACGCACCCCCTGCTGCCGCTGCCGCGCCGGGGGGCGTCGCGCTCGTTCTGGCCCCGCGCGTCGACCTGGTGGCCGACGCGGCGGCCGAGCGGCGGGGAGAGCCCGCGCGCGAGGTGCCCGGCATCGTGCTCGAGGTGCGCGCGGTCGGCGGCGGCGGCGGGGGGCGAGGAGCGGTAGTATAAGCACAAAAAAGAGAGAGAGAAAAACAGTGGGGGCGCGCCGTCCGTCGTCCTCGGACGGGCGCCCCCCTCCCTCTGTGGGTGTAATACGAGAGAGAGAGAGAGAGAGACAGAGAGAGAGAGGCAAGAGAGACAGCCTCGTCTCTCTTTTTTGTTTCTTTCACAGCCACAGCGGCGCGACGGGCGTCCTGCCGGGCGAAAACGACTCGGCGCAGTTGAGCCGCCAGCCGCGCGAGAACGGGTTGCGGAACGCGCCCCCCGCGCCCACCAAGTAGGGGTAGCGGTGCCAGTTGGCCAGCTCGTTGGTCGTCACGTTGCGCGCCACCTGCGACGCCTGCGCCGCGGCCAGGACCCACACCGACAGGCCCAGGAACAGCGACGCGACGGCAAAGGCGGCCGCCCACGCGACGTCGGCGGCCCAGGCGCCGTCGGCCATGTGCGCGCGCAGGGCGGCCGCCGAGACGCCCGTGGCGGCGGCCAGGGCGTACGACTCGAGCAGCAGGAAGACGAGGAAGTGGTGGCGGTTGCCCTTGCCGACGGCGTTGCCGACCCAGGGGCAGTAGTGGTCGAACACCTCGACGCAGCGCCCCGTGACGGCGCAGTGCTTGGCGCGCAGCGGGCGGACGATGCGGCACGTGGCGCACAGCTGCTGCCAGCGGCCGGCGGCGGCGAGCTCCGGGCAGGCGAGGAGCTGGCGGCGGACGTCCGGGGGGGTGTCGCGGTCGGACGCGGACGAGGACGCTGCGGCGGCGGCGAGGTGGCAGGAGGAAGGGGCGTCGAGGTGGAGGGCGGCCGGGCCGGCGCCGTTGCCGTTGCCGTCGCCCGCCGCGTCGCCGCCGCTGTTGAGCAGCGTCCCGCGCTCGGCCGCGTCCGGGTCCGAGTAGTGGCCCGCCGCCGCGCCTGGGCCGTCGGAAGTGCCGCTGCTGCCGCCGCTGCCGGCGGCGGGCCCTTGCGAGCCGCCGCCTTTTCCCCCACCCTTGCCGCCGCCGCCGCCGACGCCTAGCAACGACGACGCCTTGCCCGCAGCCCCGCCTGCTCCGCCGCCCCCACCGAGCAGCAGCTCCGCGAGCGCCCGCCCGAGCGCCGTGCGCGGCCCGCCCGCCGCCGCGACCAGCGCGCCGGCCCACCCATTGCCGCCGCGCGCCTTGCGCCCGTCGTCCTCCTTGCCGCGCCGCCGCCACCGGCCGCCCGCGCCGCCCCCGCCGATGCCGCCGCCGCTGCTGTCGCCCCCGCCGTCCCGAAACGTCGGCAGGAAACCCGGGTCTGCGGTCGTCGTCAGGTAGAGGGCGACGAGTCCCGCGGACGCGGACGCGACGACGGACCACGCCGCGCGCCGGAAGGCCGGGGACGCGAGCTCGCGCGCGGCCGAGGCGTGACGCGGGCTGCCGGCCGGGTGCGCGTCCAGCCACGCGGCGGCGGCGGCCTGGCCCGCGGCGCGGGCGGCCTCCACGGCCACGGCGGCAGCAGCAGCGGCGGTGGCGGCGTCCGAAGCGGGTGCTGCGCCGCCCACCGCCGCGCCGCCGCCGGCCTTGCGACCCAAGGCGTTCGAAGATGGAGGCGGCGGCGCCGAGCCCCCCGCCGCCGCCGTCGCCACCCCCGCGGCCACCGCGCGCGCCTCCTCCTCCCGCCACACGTCGGCCGCCCACGGCGCCGCCGCCGTCAGGTGCGTCACTCTCGTCGCAAACACCAGCAGCAGGCCGATGACGAGGAGCCAGACCACGGGCGCCAGCTGCAGGCGCGCCATGAACGCCAGGGGCGCCCCCCTCCCAAAGAGCGGGTGCTCGTGCCGCGCCCGCAGGTCGTGGAGGTGCGCCCCGAGGTGCCGGTGGCCCTTCTCGACGGCCAGCTGCGCGGGCGTCGAGCCCGTCACGTCGCGCGCCGCCAGCAAGGGCGCCGCGCCCGCCTGCACGAGCACCGTGCACGCCTCGCCGTGGCCCTTGATGGCGGCCCAGTGCAGAGGGGTGCAGCCCTCGCGGTCGGCGAGCGCCACGCGCGCGTCGAGGGCGACCAGCAGGCGCGCGCCGTCCGCGTGCCCCTTGTACGCGGCCCAGTGCAGGGGGGTGCGCCCGTCGCGGTCGGGCGCGTCCACGTCGGCGTTGTGCTGCAAGGCCAGGCGGCACAGGGCCCCCGTCTGGCCGTACTGCGCGGCCACGTGCGCGGCGCTGTAGCCCCGGTTGTCGGCGCGCGCCGGGTCGGCGCCGCCGCGCACGAGCGCGTCGACGGCCGCCAGGGCCCCCCGCACGGCGGCCCAGTGCAGGGCCGTTTGGCCCGTGGCGTCGGCCGCGTTCGGGTCGGCCCCGTGCGCCAGCAGGAGGTTGGCCTCGGGCACGCGGTTGTTGAGCGCGGCCCACTGCAGCGGGAGGTGCCCGCCCTCCCCGGGGTCGGGCTGCGAGGCCGAGCGCGGGTCGGCCTCGAGAAAGGCGCGCAGGCGGTCGTAGTCGCCGTACGCGCAGGCCTTGCTGACGGTGTCGATGGCGTTGTTGGCGTTGGCGGCGGCAGGGGCTGCTTGGGCGGAGGGGGGAGCGGCCGCGGCGGCGGCGGCGGCGGCGGCGGCCGCGGCCGCGGCCGCAGCAGAGGGCTGCATTTGCGGCGAGCAGGCGAGGGTGCTCGGAGCGCGCGCGCGCGCGCGTCTGCGGCGGCGCCGACGACGACGACGACGGCGCCGATGCCGGCGCGGCGAGGTTGCCGCCCCCGCGCGCGCGCAACCCGCCTTGGTTTAGTGCGCGGGCGAGCGAGCGCGAGGCTCGTGAGGGGCGCGCTTGTGTCGACGACCTATGTGCGATCTTGCGTGTTCTTTGGCGACGGGCGCGCGCGTCAGTCGTTGCAAGCAGGTGGTGTGTGTGTCGACACGTCTCGCTCTTTTGCGCCCAGCCAGAGGGCGATCGTGAGCTGCGACGCGCGCGCGTGTGATGGTCTGTGTAAAGGCGCGGCTGACGTGAGGATTCGACGGCGGGTGCTGGTTGTGCGTCGTCGATGCTTGCGCGACGACAAAGGCTGGTGTTTCGGGTGCAAAGAGCGCCTTGCTGTTGGATGGGGAAGGCACCAAGTCGCCGAGACCAGCGATTGTTTCTTCCACGCGGCGCGCTCGGTTCGATCAATTGCACCTGGCACCAAGCACCAAGTCGCACACCAACGACCGAACGACAACCCCAGCCGCCCGACGCTCTCCCCTGTACGCCGCGGGGCGCCAAACGCGTTGCGCGCGCGCGCAACAAGCTCATCACGACACGCGCGCGCCCGCTTGTCCAGCGAGCGCCCGGACCACCAATCCAATGCGCCGCTGAGCGACAGCGGAGGGGCCAATCTGCCCAGCCACCTGCCGGCGCGCGTCGTCGTGAAGGACAGAAGCAGAGGAGGAGGATGGAGCGCCGCGCGGCCGCCGACGACGCTGAGCGGCGGCGCCGCCGCTTCGAGGCCGACATGGAGGAGCAGCGGCGCGCGGCGATGCCCTTCCGCGAGGACGAGGGAGAGGACGGCGCCGGCCCGTCGTGGCGGCCAGGGCGCGGGCAGACACGCGATGAGGCGCTGTACGGCGTCTTTGCGGACGGCGACGGCGGACAGCAACAGCGCGGCGGCGGCGGCCGCCGCCGTCGCCCCCAGCGGAGCAGCAGCGATGACGACGACGACGATGACGACGAGGATGGCTTTGGCCGACGCGGCAAGGGCGGCTCGGACTCGGACTCGGACGCGCAGGACGAGGCGGGCCTGGGATTCGGCGGCGGCGGCGGCAGGAGGCGGCGGCGAGGCGGCGGCGGCTTGCGCGGCGGCAGGGACAGCAGCGACGACGACGGCGGCGGCGGCGGCGAGGGTGGCGGCGGCGGCAGCAGGCGCGCCCGCGGCGGCCCTTCGTCCAAGAAGCGCGCGCGCCGCGACGCCGACAGCCGGCCCGTTGCTTTTGTCTCGGGCGGCAAGGCCGGCGGCGGGGCCGAAGAGGAGGAGGAGGAGAAGGAGAAGCAGGAGTGCGGCCGCCAGGAGGAGGAGGAGGACGACGACGATGGCGGCAGGGCCGGCTTGGGTGCCGGACCACGCGCCGGCCTAGGCCTCGGCGCGGGACGGCCGCCGGAGGAGGAGGGCGCCGACGAAGACGACGACGGCGGCTGGGGCGGCCCCCCGAGCCGCCCGGGCCTCGGCGGCCTCGGCTTTGCGCCGCCGGCGGCGGCGGCTGGCGGCGAGGAGAAGGAGGAGGAGGACGGGTCGGGCGCCGTGCTCCCGACCGCCTTTGGGCAGCGCGTGCTCAAGGCCGCCGCCGAGAAGAAGCGCCTGCGCCAGGAGGAGGCGCAGCAGGAGGCCCGCAGGCGCGAGCAGCAGCAGCAGCAGCAGCAGCAGCAGCGAGGGGGCGGTGGCGGCGGCGGCGGCGGTGGCGGCGGCGGCGCGCCCGCGGCCCAAGTCCCGAAGGACTTTGCGACGTTCGAGCGCCACACCAAGGGCATCGGCCTCAAGCTGCTGCAGAAGATGGGCTTCCAGCCGGGCAAGGGCCTCGGCAAGGAGGGGAAAGGGCGCGCCAAGCCGCTCGAGGCGGTGCTGCGGCCCAAGGGCGCGGGCCTGGGCCTGGGCGGCGAGCGCGGCAAGGGCGGCGACGGCAGCGGCGGCGACGGAGAGGAGGGAGAGGAGGAGGCCGCGGCCAAGGCGCGGCGCGCGCGCCGCGCCGCCGACGCCGACGAGGCGTCCCTGCGCCGCGAGCTCGACGCCGCCGCGCGCAAGCTCGGCGGCAGCGCCGCGGGCGCCGCGGCCCTCGGGCGCCAAGGACAAGGACGGCCGCCCCAACAAGCCCCCCGCCCGCAGGCGATGTGGCGCCGGCGCGACGCCCGCGAGCGCGCCGCGCGCCCGCTGCGCTCGGCCGAGGACGTCCTGCGCGAGGAGCAGGCGCGCGCGCGCGCCGAGGCGGCGTCGGGCGGCGGGGGCGCCCCCTCGGCCGCGTCCAACAAGGCCGCCGCGGCCGCCCTGCGCGGAGCAGGCGCAGGCGCAGGCGCAGGAGGCGCAGGCGCCGGCGAAGGCGGAGGCCGAGGCGGGGCCGGAGGCGGCGGCGCGCCGCGCGGGACGGTCGTCGTCGACATGCGCGGCCCCCAGTCGCGCGTGGTCACGGACCTGAGGGAGCTGCGGCAGGGCGGCGGCGGCCACGCGGGGTCGGCGGCGGGCGCGGCAGCAGCAGCAGCCTCCAACAACGAAGACGTGCCGATGCCCGAGCTGCAGCACAACCTGGCGCTCGTGGCAGACCTGGCCGAGGCGGCGCTGCGGCGGCTGGACGCGCGCCTCGCGCGCGAGGGCGAGGCGGCGCCGGCGCTGGCGCGGCGTCGCGAGCAGCTGCGCGCCGAGGCCGAGGTGCGCGCGGGCCAGGCGTCGCGCTTGGCGGCCGCGTCGTCGGCCGCAGCGCGCGCGTGCTCGCGCGCGGAGCGCTGGGAGCAGCAGCAGCGGCGGCAGCGGGGGGGCTCGGGAGGTGGAAGAGGCGGCGGCGGCGGGGACGAGGCGGCGGCGGCGGCGGCAGCAGCAGCAGACGCGGCCACCGCCGCCCCCGCCGCCGCCGCCTCCCCCTCATCTGTCGATTCTCTGCTCGAGGAGATGCGCGCCGACTTTGCCGCCGCGCGCGAGGCGGCCCCCTTGGAGTACAGCGCGCACGGCGGGGCGCGCTGCGCCGCGGGCGCGGCGCTGGCCCCGCTCCTGGCGTCGGCGCGCGGGTGGGATCCGCGCGCGCTGGCGCTCTCGCGAGGCGGGCGGCTGCCGCCGCAGGCGGCGGCGGCGGCGGCGGCGGCGGGCGAGGACGCGGCGCTGCGCGCGCGGCTGCGGCGGTGGCGGCCGCTGCTCGAGGGCGCGCGGGCGGCCGCGGCGGCGGCGCGGCGGCGGCGGTCGCGCCTCGAGGGCGGCGCCATCGGCGGGCCCTTTGCGGTCGGAGGCGGCGGCGGCGAGGAGGAGGACGACGACGACGGCAAGGAGCAGCAGCAGCACGGGGAAGACGGCGGCGACGACGCTCTGGCGGGGTGGCGGGCGTGGCCGGGGGCGGCGACGACGGGCCGCGGCGGCGACAGCGACGGCGACGGCGACGACGGCGGCGGCAACGACGACGGCGTCGGCGACCCCGACCCGAACGCCGCCGACCCCTACCTGCTCGTCGTCTGGGAGGTCGCGCTGCCCAGCCTGCGCGCCGCCTGCCAGGCCTGGGCGAGCCAGCGCGCCGCGCGCGAGCCGGACGCCCTGCTGGCCCTGCTCGGCCGCTGGCTGCCGCTGCTCCCGCCGCGGGCCGCGCGCGCGCTGCTCCTGGGCGCCGTGCTGCCCGCCCTGCGGCGCGCCGTCGACGCGTACGACCCGCTCGCCGACCCGCAGGCCCCCCACGTCTGGCTGCACCCCTGGCTCCCCGCCCTCGGCGCCGAGGCCATGGCCCCGCTCTGGCCGACGCTCCGGCAAAAGTTTTCGTCGGCGCTCGGCTCGGCGGCGGCGGCGGCGGCCGGCGGCGGCGGCGGCGGCGGCGGCGGCGGCGGCGGGTGGCACCCCTCCGACGCGTCCGCCGTGGCCGTGCTGCGCCCCTGGCGGCGCGTCTTCGACCCGCGCGACTGGGACGCCCTGCTGCGCCGCGCGGTCCTGCCCAAGCTCGAGGCGGCCCTGCGCGGAGGAGGCAAGGAGGAGGAGGAGGGCCGCGGCCTGTCGCTCCGCCCCGACGCCCCGCGGACGGCGCCCGCGCGCTGGGCGGCCGCCTGGGCGGGGGCCGCCCCCGACGACGCGCTCGCCCGCCTGTTTGAGCGCGCCGTGTGGCCGCAGGCGCGCGCGTTGTTGCGCCACTGGCTGGCCGGCTTGCCCGAGGACGATGGCGGTGGCGGCGGCGGTGGCGGCGGGTCGTCGGCGTCGTCACCGGCGGCGCTACGGGCGCGCGGGCTCGCCGAGGCGGCCGAGTGGCTGGCGCGCGCCGCCGCGCTCGCGCCGCGCGAGGTGCGCGCCCACGCGCGCGGCCGCGCCGCGCTCTGGTCGATGCTGCGGCTGCTGGGGGCGGCGGCGGACGGCGCGCCGCTTCCCGCCGACGACGAGGGGGGCGGGGGCGACAGTGGCGCGGGGCGCCGCGCTTCGGACGCGTCGCGGCGGGGCGGGGAGGCGGGAGGAGAGGAGGAGGACGAGGAGTATGAGGATTATTATGAGCGGGAGGCGCGCGATCCGCTGGCGCGCCGGCGCGCGGGCGGCCCCGGCGCCTCGTCGTCGGCGGCGGCGGCGGCGGCGACCGCGTCGCTGCGCGAGCTCGTCGCGCGCTTCGCCGCGGACGCCGGCCTCGAGTTTGTGCCGCGCCCGGGTCGCTCGCACCTGGGCCTGCCGATCTACAGCTTTGGCGGCGTCAGCGTGGCGCTGCAGCCGCACGCGGGCGCGACGGCCGGGTCGGTGGCGGCAGGAGGGGGGGCCGGGTCGGCGGGCACGCTGCTCGCGCGGCGCGGCGACGGGCGGTGGGCGGCCGCGTCGCTTCAGGAGCTCGTGGAGCTGGCGGCGGCGAGGCGATAGAGCATACGCATCTGCAATCTCTCTCTCTCTCTCTCTCTCTCTCTCTAATCCGATGACGACTCGGCAGCGCTGACGATCCCTTGGACTGTCCAAGTTGGACTCCTCTCGCGATCACGGCGTTCGTCGAACAAACACATCATGATGTCGCGACAACCCTCGGCGCTGCTGCTTCTGCTGCTGCCCGTGGCCCTGCTCCTGCTCGCGATTGCGCCATGCTGGTGCTACGACGACGCGCATGACGCCCCGCAGTACCGCTCGGGCGAGACAGTGCTCGAGGACGGGCAGACGTTTGGAGAGGTGTGGTTTTCTGCGGCCCTCCGCGAAGGGGGTTTCCGCGGGCGCCGCTCCTCCCCTTCGCCCTCGCGGCGGCGGGCGGCGGCGGCGGGCGGGCGCAGTCGGTGCCGCCTCCCTCTTGCTCACTGAAACCCGCGCCCACAACCGCCACCCCGCAACGACAGATCACGCGCTTCCCGGGATGGCCCGCCAACGAGCCCTTGCCCAACCGCATGTTTTCGGGCTTTGTGCCGGTCGGCGGGCAGGGGAGCGACGGCGACGGCCGCCCCCGCGACCGCCGCCGCCTCTTCTGGCTCCTCGCCCTGTGCGACGCGTGCGCGTCCGACCCGTCCGCGGCCGCCGAGGCGCCGCTCATCCTGTGGCTCACGGGCGGTCCCGGGTGCTCGTCCCTGGACGCCTTTCTGTACGAGCACGGGCCGTTTTCGGTCTCGGGAATCGGCGGCGGCGGCGGCGGCGTGGCGCTCGCGAAAAACCCGCACGCCTGGACGCGCCGCGCGTCCGTGCTGTACGTCGACTCGCCCGCGGGCAGCGGCTTCAGCTACGCGGCCGGCGCGGACAGGTACGACACGGACGACCGGCGCACCGTGGACGACCTCGTCGCGTTCGTGCGCGCCGCGTTTGGGGCAGGAGGCGCGTTTGGCGGGGCGGCGGGCGGCGGCGGCGGCGTCGGCGGCGGCGGCGGCGGCGGCGCGGCCCTGCTCGCGGCCATCGGCCGGCGCAGCCCGCTGTACGTCGCGGGCGAGTCTTACGCGGGCGTCTACGTGCCCATGCTCGTCGACGCCCTCGTCGACGGGATCGGCGCGGCGCGCCGCGACGATCGCGCATTCCCCGACCTCAACCTCAAGGGCTACGTGCTCGGCAACGCGGTGACGGACGACGCCCACGACGGCAACGCCAAGCCGCCCTTTGCCTGGGGCCTCTCGCTGCTCGACCCGCCGACCTGGCGCGCCCTGAGGCGCGAGTGCGGGTGCGCGGGGGCGGGGGAGGGCGGCGGCGGCGGCGGCGGAGAGGAGGACGGCGGCGGCGGGGCCGCCCCCGCACCTTTGTCCACCTCCTCCTCCTCCTCCTCCTGCCGCTTCTGGAACGCCACGGGCGCGTGCCGCGAGGCCCTGAGGGGTATGTCGGACGCGCTCGTCGGCATCAACCCGTACTCGGTCCTGGACGAGTGCGCGGGCGCGGCGGAGGCGGCGGCGGCCAACGACGACAGCCGGGAGGAGGAGGGGGGGGTCGGGGGCGGGGTCGGGGTCGGACCGTCGCGCCGGCCCGCGCGCGGGGCGGGGGCTTGGCCGCGCGGCTCGGCCGCGTCGCGGCGCCGCCTGTCGGCCGCGCCGGCGCCGGCCCCGCCCCACCTCCACGTCCTTGCGCGCGGCGGCGGCGGCGCGCCCCTGCGCGGCCAAGAACCCTCGGCCAACCACGCCGTCGCGTGCGCCGACCGCCGCGCGGCGCGCGCCCTGTTCCGGTCGTCCGAGGGGCGCCGGGCGCTGGGCGTCCCCGGCGACGCCCCCGCGTGGGAGCCGTGCGCCGACGCGTCGCTGCGGTACCGCTTCGTCCCCTTGGTGGGCGAGGGAAGCATGGTGCGCCTGCACGAGCGGCTCATGGGCGTCTACGACGACGACGACGGGAGGAGGCAGGTTCGTCGGGGGGAGGGCGGCGGCCCTGCCCTCGGCGCCCGCCGCCGCCGCCCGCTCGCCCCGCGGCCGCGGCCGCTGCGCGCGCTCGTGCTGAGCGGCGACCACGACCTCGTCGTGCCCGTGACGGGCACGCGCGCGTGGGTGTACGGCGAGATGGCGCCGGCCATGCGCGCGGCGCGGCGGTGGTCGCCGTGGTGGTACGAGGCGGAGCAGGGGGAGGGGGAGGAGGGGGCGGGAGGCGGCGGCGGCGGGAGCGGCGGCGGCAGGAGCGGCGGCGGCGGGAGCGGCGGCGGGAGCGGCGGCGGGCGGCAGGTCGGCGGCTTTGCGGCGGTGTTCGAGGCGCGCGGCGAGTTCACGTTTGCGACGATCAAGGGCGGCGGGCACATGGCGGCGCAGACCAGGCCGCTGCAGACGCTCAGGCTGCTGGAGAAGTGGCTGGATGGAGAGCTGTAAAGCGAGGAGGACGAGGGGCCGTGTCGGGGGGGGGACGAGGTCCGCGCGAGGCGGACACAGCCGGGGGGCGGCGCCGGCGCCGGCGCCGGCCGCCGCTCGCGCCATCACAACGCGGCCCCGGTCGCTCGCCGCGGCCCCGCATCGAGCAACGACGCACGCACTCCCGTAACTCGCACTCGCACCGAAGACCCCTCGCCGCGCGCGCATCAGCGACAGTCACACGCCCGCGCCCGCTCTCGCGAAGAAGACGACTCGCCGCGGACGCGCTTGAAGAGGAGACGCGCTGCGCTGCGACTGCGCAGCCGTCTGCGCGCGCGCGTCGGCATCGACCCCCGGTCACTGGACCGGGCGAGCGACCGCCACACACACCCCTCCGAGCGCGGCCGCCGCGCCGAGGTCCCACGGCGCACGCGCGCGGCACACCACACCAGAGCGCCGCGCGCGCGCGCCGCCGCCGCCGCTGCCGCTGCCGCCGCCCGCCGCCGCCGACGCACGCCCTCCCCCCCCCCCCCCTCTCGGGCGGGGGAGCGCCTCCGCAGCAGGGCACCACCACACGCGAGATGGATCCGGCGGACATGGCCGGCGCGCTGGCCGAGGGCCTCGTCAAGCAGGACGCCGACGAGGCCGACCACGCGGCCGGCGACGCCGTCGCGGCGGCCGTTGACGGCGCCGCCGCCGCCGGCGCCGACGGCGACGCGCCCAAGCCTGACGAGGCCGGGGAAGAGGCGCCGGCCGCCGCCGCCGCCGCCGCCGCCGCCGCGGACGACGGCCAGCAGGAGAGGGTCCCCGTCTACGTCAGCCTGCCCATGCCGCAGGCCGAGGCCGCCGCCCTCGGGCCCCGCGCCCTGGCGCGCTGCCACGCGCTCAGCAACGCCGAGGCCGCCCTCCTGCTGCGCGGCTTTTCGCAGCAGGAGCGCGCGGCCAACCCGGCCTTCGAGCCGAGCGCGGCGCAGCAGCGCGCGGCCAGGTACGCGGAGCGCATGGGCGGCAGCCGCAACGCCGAGGCGGTCGTGCGCATGCAGGAGTGAGTTGGTCTTTTTTTTTGCGTTTTGCGCCGCGCGGCCGCCTCGTTGTCCGCCGGAGAGAGAGAGAGAGAGCGTCGCTCACCCCTCCCCCAAACAAACACCGCCCCTTTTCTTCTTCTTCTTCTTCTTCTTCCCCTCCCCCCTCAAACACACACACACGCATATCACACACGCGCGCCACCCCAACGACAGCCTCCTCCACGAGGCGGGGCTCCACGAGTTCGAGGCCGCGCTCGTGATGAACCTCGCGCCCGAGACGGCCGACGAGGCGCTGGCGCTGGTGCCGTCGCTGGCGCAGCCCCCCGGGAGGTGGGACGCTTCGGGCGGGCAGGCGGCGGCGGTGGAAAAGGTGCTGGCGGACGTGGCGGCGTACCGGGCGTTCGACTGAGCGCGGTGGGCGGGCGGGCAGGGGCGGGGGCGGCTTGTGCGGTGTGCGCGCGCGCGCGCCAACGCGTTTTTTGCGCCCGCCCGTTTTTGCGCCGCCGCTGTGCCCCCGCCGCCGTGCACCTGCAGTCGCCGCGTTTCGGGCAACCCGTGTCATCATGTCACGTGTAACGACCAATGAAGCTGGCGGGGTTGGTCATAGCGCGCGCCGGGGGGGGGGGGGCGGGGCGTCTGCTGGTGTCTGGTGCTTTCGGTCTGGTGCCTCGCCGGCTGTCGCCGGCCTTTTTTTAGTTGATCGCCGCCCCTCCCGGTCTCCCTTACCAACACCCACTCCAGATCGTATCACCACCGCAGCCAGGCAAACAGCCAGCTCCTGCGACACAGCCACGCCAACACCGTATCGTCGTCGTCGAGCAGCAACCGACTGTGCACCATGCTCCGCACCACCGCCGCTTCCTCCCGCGCGGCCGCCCGCGTGGCCCCGCGCGCCAGCCCGCGCGACGTCGCGCTGCTGTCCGCGGCGGCCAGCGCCGCCCTCCTGCTGGTGCGTCGTTCGCGTTCAGTGGGGCCCACACGTTGAACGGCGGGCGACGTGATCGATCACGGGCGAGACAGGGAGCGGGGGCAACGGGAAGAGGCACTTTCCCCCGCTCCGCGCGCGCTCTTCTTGGCCTCGGCCGCGGCAGGGCGTCGCGGCTGTGCCACCGAGACGCATCCCGACCTGCTATGCGCGCGCGCGCGTGCCCTGATCTGTATTTTCAAGGCACGCGGGGGGCGGGCGGAGGGGGGCGGCAGTGCGCCAGCGCGCCAGCGCGCGCGCGCGCGCGCGCGCGCGGGGGGGGGGGGGGGGGGGGGGGGGGGGGGGCGCCGCGCGGCCCCCGCGCGCGCGCGCGCGCGCGCGCGCGCGCGCGCGCTCGGCGTCGCGCCCTTGCCGCTGCCGCCAAACCCGGTCTTTCGCTTGCGCAGTCGCTCTTGGCGTCGAGGCCGCCTCCCTTCTCACCAGACCTCCTGCCCGTCACACCAACACCCCCCGCAACCACAACACACAACAAAAAAAAAACGCCCCCCCAAAAGCAGGCGCCCATGCCCCACGCCGCCCTGGCCAAGCTGCCCCCGGGCTTCAAGGCGCCGTCGCTCGCGCAGCAGGAGCGCGTCGCGCCCGTCGCCTCGGAGAAGGTGCTCAAGTCGTTCGAGCAGCTCGAGTCCAAGCCCTTGCCGCCCGCCCCGGAGGCCAAGGCCGCCGCCGAGTCGGCCAAGCCGTCGCTCGTGCAGCCGTCGGCGCCGGCCGTCGCGCCGCCGCCCCCTGCCGCGTCGCTGGCGCCGGCGCCCCCGCCCGCGCGCCCGACGATGAACGCCGGCGCGTCCGACTCCGCCGCCGCCGGCGGCCCCTCGCCGCTCGTCGTCGTCGGCGCGCTCGGCGTCCTGGCCGCCGGCGTGGCCGTCGCGTCCAACAGCGGCAGCGCCGAGGCCGCCGCCCCTGTTGCACCGCCGCCCGCCGCCGCCGCCGCGCCGCCGCCCGCTGAGCCGGCCGCCGCCGACCCCACCAGCACTGGCGCGCCCAAGTGATCGCTTTTGGCGGATGACGACGGAGACGACAATGAGCGACCGATCGGTTGATCGATCGATCGATCGATCGATCGATCGATCGCGCGCGGAAAACAAAACAAAAAAGACCCGACCCCTGTCGCATCAAAACCCTGTGCGTCGTGAAAAAGAAACAACAACCACTTCCTTTGTATCTAGACCCACCCGCGCACGCGGTACAGCAGCGTCGCCAAGCCCTCGCGCACGGACGCGTCGAACGCCTCGCCCAGCCCTCCGACGCCGCCGCCCCTCTCCCCGTCGTCGTCCGCCGCCAGCACCACCTCGACCCGCGTCACGCCGCCCCCGCCGCCCCACCGGCCCGCCCCGCCGGCCGCCGCCGCCTCCTCCGCTGCCGCCTTGCGGAACGTCGCGAGCGCCCGCCTCGCGTGCCAGGGGCTGGTCACGACGGCCAGCGACCGCCAGCCCTCGGCGCGCGCCATCTCCAGGGTGCGCAGCGCGTTCTCGCGCGTCGACGCCGACGCGCGCTCGAGCCGCCACCCGAGCCCGCGACGCACTCTGGCCTCGAGCGCGTCCTCGTCGTCCTCGGGCCGGATCCACCCGCCGCCGTCGCTGTCGCCGCGGTCGCGGCGCGCGGCCGCCTCGGCGGCCGCCAACGCGACGCTGCCGTCGTCCTCGGGCTCGGGGGGCCGCGGCAGCAGCAGGTCGGGGAGAGGGCCGCCGCCCGCGAGCAGCACGCTCAGCAGCTTGCGCCGCCACGCCGCGGGGTCCGCGGGCTTGCGCTTGGCCACGGCGGCCGCGACCGCGTACTCGGCCTCGAGCTCGCGCAGCGCCGCGCGCGCCATGGCGGCCGCCTCGCTCGGGCGGCGCGCGCTGCCGCCGCCGCCGCCGCCGCCGCCGCC
>Ga0315905_10003669_pt1 | contig 15786 bp, 13 predicted proteins | sample LakEriMetagenome_5_FD_203522 | JGI IMG/M metagenome (GOLD analysis project Ga0315905, IMG submission 203522) | Freshwater fungal communities from buoy surface, Lake Erie, Ohio, United States - Buoy 4 MA121 | ecosystem: Environmental > Aquatic > Freshwater > Lake | place: USA: Lake Erie, Ohio... | reverse complement strand
TACAAAATTAAATTTGGTCAATGTCACGAGTATTCCAAAAATAATCAAGCCTTTTGCCAAGTGGTTAATTGTTGTTTGAAGTTCACAATCCGGACGGATGGCATAATTCAAGAGTGGCAAAACCATGAGCACATAAAACTCTGACAATTTAGCCCATGATTCAACAATGCGAAAAGTGAAATTAAACAACAGACCGAGTCCAAAAGTGAAAACCATGACACCCCAATAACCGTAAGCGATGTAACCATCCGCAAAAACCCCCAAACCCATAGACGTATTTTGATTGATTTGGTGACCAGAGTAAGTATTAAATATTTTCTTATCCCCAGACATGATTTTATCAGGCGCCAAAATCCTGGGCAACAAAGCCGCTTCCGCGTAAATACCCAAAATATGTAATCCTTGATAATCACCTATCCTATCCATCCTCTCTTTAGTACTCGCAAAAATCCACGCCTGATTTCCTCGATTCAAACTACCCAAGATATTGTCATAAGAACCAATATTATCGCTCACCTCAGATGTCGTTTCTATTACCAAGCCTAAATCTGAGGTTCCAATTTCAGAAACTTTAGCCCTATATGCACCTTTCAATCCTTGAATGAACAATATAAGCAAAATACAAATACTCAAACCAACTATTCTTACGGACCTGCTTGGTTTGATGTCATAAACCAAATATAATGCAAAAAACAAGATCCACATAACCGCGTCATGATACATGGCAGCAATAGCACCAAAATACAGTTCCAATAGCAATAACGCAACAACCCACTTCCAATATTTTGATGAATCGTATGAAAAAAGGGCAAATGCACCAACAAAACGCATTGAGGATAATAAATATATAAAAAAAGCAATCTCATTTGGGAAAACTGAACCGAATAATCTAAAAATTACTCCGATATAAACGAAATTAACAAGTAAGGATTCATTATTCTTGACATCACGGCGCACTATTTCCATTCTTGGAGTGAAAATTCTCGTTTTGAATGCATACATTCCTCCATACAAACATAAAAACCCAGGGATGGCTATTGAAAAATACTCAATCGGCTCAATCTTCATCGGATAAGTTAGAAGCGATTGATCAAATTGATAGGTAATGGCCGGAGAAAACAAATAATTTAAAGCATACAAAAACAATGTCCATTCTCTAAATGCGAATATTCTTGTAGATTCGTCAATTAGTTTAAATAAAAAAGTTAAAGAAAGCCCTATCGCAATAGAGTAATAGATATTGCCAAATAAAAAATATCCAACAATGCAAAAGAAAATAAAAATAACTTTTATCTTCAAAATGAGTTTATAGATTTAATAAAACAAAGCAGAATATTCAGTATCACGCTTTCGTAAGGCAATAATCAAATAATGAAACAACATCTTTTGTCATGAAGCGAGCTGAGTAACGCTCAAATTCCTTGGCGTCATAATCAATTATATTACCAATATTCCCAATTGTTGTAACGAGACTTCTGTATAAAGCATTAACAACAAAATCAGTGTCCTTTGTGTCATGCTTGAATGTGCAAATTTCCGCATTTGTACAAGCCTTCAATATATCTACAACACTACTACTCTCACTAACACATGCAATCAACGGTCTCTTCGCAAGTATGTATGGAAAAACTTTGGAGGCCGTGTAACCGACATCAACAGAACCAGGTATAAATAAAATATCCGCAGACTGCAGAATTTTTAAAGTTGAAAAATACTCAAATCTATCACTAATTTCAAGCACCTTGTGGCCATTTTCCATATTTATACCGACCATCGCTAAAGTAGCTTTACCCTTACCTTTGGGTGCATAACTCGTACCTAAAAAAAAAGTCTTAACCCTACTAAAAATATCTGGGTTTCTTTCTTTTAATAAATTTAATGAGCTAAAATAAATTTCTACCGCCATGTGCATGTCATAACCACCCCGCCCAACATAAACAATATTTATTTCCTCAGTACTAAACTGAACTTGAGATGGTAGAGCGAGATCACCAATTATCTCAAAATCCTTCTCAAAACCAGCAAAAGGAATCACCTTGTTATTTGATGATATTTTCCCATATCTTTTTTTGAATATTTCGAGATAAGTCTCAGAAACACTAATAATTCCATCAGCTCTTGGAATAGTAATTTTCTCCAAATATTTATCCAAATTATAAGATATCCAAAACTTCGGAGGACGCTCATGAGTAGGTTTATCTAAATAAAAATCACTCCTCCAAGGATCTTGAATGTCTATTACAAATGGAATATCAAACTTCCTCTTCCAATATGGACCTAAAGCCATTACATGAAAGGCCGTAGTAGAAAAGAATACTAAATCAAATACGTTTTCTGTAAGAATCGAATTAACTTTTCTTCTGTAGTAAAGAAACGACCGCATGGACAGACTACCGAGTCCGAATTTCCTGGTCCATTTAACGTCCCAAGCTTGAACAAAATGAACCTTTAGATTATTTGGCAAAGATTTTAATAGCAAGTCGTCAGTGCTATATGATTCCACCATAGCTGGAGTTACAGTTACGACTTCTGCATACCAACCAAATTCCGTTAGAAAATTAACGATGTGCCTAACCCTGTGCATATCTGCAGAGTTTACAGGTGGAAAATTAGGAGAGATTATTAGTACCTTTTTCAAAAAAAACTATTTATACAAAAATTCTTTGAGTTTTAATGAAAGATCATCCATGTTGGGCCCGCTATTAACTATTTCAACAACCTGTTCGCGATAAAAGTAAATTTTCTTAATATCTCGTGAATAATGACAAATCACTGAGGCCATTTCGCAAGGAGTTTTCACCAATGGCAGTTCTCCATTTGTCCATACATATCCTCTCTTTCCAATTTCTGTTGTAATTACAGGAATTCCCAAGCCCAAGGCCCAAGCTAATTTTGTTGAAACACCCCTTGAGTAATAAAATACGGGATTTAAGAAAAACGACCAGGACCTAGATTCGTCAAAAATCTCATTATCAGTGAGATACCCGAGATATTTAACAAAAAGAAATTCAGCCTCTAACATCAATCCTTCATTTTTTGAACTACTAACTATTCTCAATTCAATTTCATTCGCCTTATCCATTTTTGATAATTCTTCACAAACTAATTTCAAACCAGAATAATTTGGAGGATGGCTCAAATCTCCAACAAATCCGACGACTCCTAATGTTTCATTAAAATCGCTGTTTCTATATTTGATTGTGCGCGGCATCAACAAAACTTTTCTAGCTCCTAACCAATTTTCAATTTGCACCTCTACCTCAGATACTGTAATTACACCATCGAATGCCCCATTGCGATGTTTTACTTCAGTAACAAGTGTTTTACCCAGAATCCAGTTGTTTAATAACTGTTTAAATTTGGGCTGAGTTTCTTTGTGCCTGGTAAAATCATGTAACAAGTCCCCTGATTCATTTCCATGTGAGCACAAAATTACAGATATGTTATTTCCACATAAACTCTTTATACCCGCACCGAAAACAGCAGTATTAGCCTGATTCAAAAAAACAAATCCAATTTGCTTTTCATTAATTAACAGTTCCAAATCATCTTGATAATCACAATAATCAAAGTCAGAATAAATGTTTAGGCCTAAACGTGCCAATATCCGGTAAATAAATGATTTTCTATTTGTTACAGAAAAAAGAAAGAGATCAAACCGAGTTGACAACAAGTCAATGTATTCTTGTGTACAAATACCCGCTCCACCCTTTGCACTATTTGAGTCTAAATAGATTTTATTCGAGATAAAAACTGCTTTGGGTTTCATTTTACTAGCTTTAAATACTCTTGCGTGACCGCTTTAACATCAAATCTATTTTCTGCATGGATTCTACATAACTTTCGGTCAATAAATTCAATTTGATCCAAAACTTCTATCATTTCTTTTAAATCTTCTACCAAAAATCCAGTAATTCCACTTTCAATAATTTCAGGCATTGCTGAATGATTATAAGCCAAAACAGGCGTTCCACAAGCCATCGCCTCCACCATTACCATTCCAAATGCTTCATCCGTTCTAGCGGGAAAAAGTAAAACTTTCGCTAGCCCCAAATAATAATTTTTCTGGAGATCATTTACTGGTCCTACATATTTAATCAAATCACCATCAATATGGGGTTCTATTTGTCGTTTAAAATATTCTATTTCCTCCGGGATATTGGAAATATTTCCTGCAATAATGAGTTTGAATCCTGTTTTTTTTGAAATTTCAATTGCTTCATGAGCACCTTTCAGATACTCCAAGCGACCTAAAAAAATCATTGGTGCAGAATCTCCATCTACCATAGAAAGTGTATATTTAGTAAAGTCTATCGCATTGTATACAACACTCCAGTTACCAATCACACCTCCAGTATTCATGCAGTACACAGAAGGTGCAGTGAAAAATACATTATTTGATTTTATTCTGTTTACACTTTCAATGTTGGTAGCATTTATTTTTCGGCCATAGGTCATAATCTTTTTTACAGGTTTATTCAAAATTGGAAAAAGAAATGCTAATCTTCCAAAATTGTGAACCAAATCATAAGAAGACTTATTCTTAAATAAAAACATCCAAACATAAACAATAGCTTTAATTCGTTGCCAATTGGTTGGCGGAAATCCTACTTTACCATATCCATGCACAAAACACCCTTCCACTTTTGATCCTTTGGTCACTAATAAATCTACATGATGGCCGAGTCGGCAATATTCAAGTGCAAACATTTCAACTAACCGCTCATGGCCACCATATCCAACAGGAGGAACAAGAATACCAGGATCCATGACTATTAAAATTTTCATATATTAAATTATTATTTTAAAATCTGATTGATGACAATTTTCTGTACCCCATTTTCATGAAAATCAATTTAATTTTTTTTGCATATTTCCAACCAAAAAACATCGATAAAAGCCGAAGAACGGGCCCTCCCTCAAATGAAATCGTGCTTCCACCCAATTGGTGTATTTTAGATTCTACATTACGAATGATTACATTTTCACTTGGATAAATTGAGAAAAGAAACTCTTGAAATTGATTTGCACACAATCTTCTTAACAATACAGAATCAAAACTATTTAAAATATAATCACATCCCAATTCCATTGATTTGTATGCATTGAGATAAGATCTTACTGATTTACTTCCAGAGAGTGAAACATGTCCCGTTCTATAATATAATTCTGCTTCTCGACAGAAATAAACAAAATTTACGTTTGTCAGAATTCTAAAACTAAATTCAAAATCATTATTCAAAGTCAATCTCTCGTCCCAGCCGCCAATTTTCTTTAAAAGCTTCATTGGTAAAAGCCAAAGCCATACACCTAACATACTATATCTTTGACTAAGAGATGTTAATATCCAGTCTTTAGAATTCAAATCACACCAAACATTTTCACTAACAAATTTAACATTCAATAGGTCGTCGTTATAAAATCGCGCCCATGCGCATGATGCTATACTGCCATCATGGTCCTTAATCCGATTATATTGATGATATAAATGATCTGTATTCAAAATATCATCGGCGTCAAGAAACTTAACAAATTCACCCTGAGCAAAATTCAATCCAAAATTAGAAGCAGCGCCTTGTCCTCTATTACTTTGTTGGAATACTTTGATTCTTTCATCAGTATATGCTTTTACAATACTATATGATCTGTCTGTCGAACCATCATCAACCACAATTAATTCCCAGTCCGAATATACCTGATTTAGGACACTATCTATAGTTTGCGATATGAAAATTTCAGCATTGTAACAAGGAATAATAACTGAAATCAAACCTTTTTTCATTTTTAATTTGACATTATTTAATTAGAATTGACAGAATATCCTATTGTAAAATTACGCACCACTTTTGTATAAAAAAGATTGCATTTGACGGCATTCAGCAATCATAATCTTTTATCAATATTAAATGCCCTAATTATCCTCACAATAATATTTGGAATCCAAATTTTGTCAAGAACACGACCACTAATATATTTGTTTTTGACTCGTTCTCCGTCGGAAATATTAGTGCCCAAAATATGAAATTCATATGCAGATGCCTGATTTTGAGAATTAAAATTATCAAGCACATCACAGTCATTAGATTTAACAGAATCTATCAAAACAGGATTATTAATTAATTCAACAATCATCTGCGACATTAATTGATAATCATTTTTTCTCACAAGAAAACCATTTAATCCATTTTCTATCAAATCTTCAACACCACTCACGTCTTCAAAAGCAACTGGAATACAACCACAAACAAGAGCTTCCACAAGAACATTAGGGAGACCCTCTGACAAAGAGGGGAAAATTACAATATCACTCTTCAAAAATTCACTCATTACATAAGTATTATCTTGCCATCCCAAGACAGACACATTGTCTACATCGCAAAATCTTTTCAAGATAGATTCAAATAAATCACCGCCCCCTACAATCGAGAGTTCAAATTTATTAACCGGTACCCGCTCAACAATTTTATCGTATATTAATCCAATTTTGTGTGCACCTTTCCTTTCATCTAGTGAGCCAACAAATATTAATCTAATTCGCTTATTAGCCTTAGACTGACTAGATGAGGGGCTAACTAGTGCACCTGCCGGATAATATATTTTCTCAATTCTATTATTAACATACAAGTTTCTTAGTTTTGAGTTCATCTTAATGCTGTATGTAATAATTAAGTCTATAGACCTATTTACCTCCTTTAATACATTATAATAATATTCGAAATCACCATGTAAAATATATACTAAAGCATTTTTCAACCCTAAGTAATGTACCATTTTCGATGCCAAACCGTCGTTATCGACAATAATATCGTCTGAAGATGTTACTAATCTACCCAATTTTTTTAACACCAAATAAGAATTATCATACACTGAATAATCAAATTCCAAAACCTCCGCAAATTTAAAATCCTTGATTACTTTGTTGTAACTACTTCCATCGCCGTGCGAATTTAATAGGACTATCCTATACTCTATGTTGGCATTTATTTGTCTGTGCAATAAGAGATTTCTCACAATCGCAGAAACCCCAGCTTCCTTATTTGGCAAGAAGTAAATTATTCTCTTTTTCAAAAAACTCTAAGCAACTTAAACAACCACGACCAACCTATTCTATTAAAAGGTCTATAATAAATAATCAAAATTGTGTATTTTATCTTTTCAAAGAAAGACTGATCCAATTGATATAGTACATTTAGAAAAGAAATGTGGGAGTAGTATTTTAATTCTTTCATTTCTTTAATAGACAAATTAATGCTACGGGGTATGTTACCACAACTTATTGAACTATGAAATAATCGAGATTCAGACAACCACTTTTTATCAAAACAACCATTAGAAGAATGTATCATTTTAATTTCATCCACTACGACTAACTTGTATTTTGCTCCTACACGAAGACTAATATCCATATCATAGCAATGAAATCCTTTTAGTAAAATCTCATTCCAAGGATATTCTTTAAATATTTCTCTTCTTCCGCTAACAAAACAACCGTCTCCAACGACAATTTCAAAATAATTAACGGTAGAGTATTCTCGTGGTAAGTTGCATTTTAATACCTCTCGATATCTCGTCACATTACCCCTATAATACTTGGAATCCGTTTGAACCCAGGATGTCGGTAAATTTGATTTATAAACCGAACCACATAAAAACGCTAGACCAATGGATGGATCTGCCAATATTTGAATTAATATCTTTCCCCAATTGAAACTTGTAAATTCTACGTCTTCATGGACAAAAACCATGTAATCATACCTAGCCTTTCTCGCTAGGTCATTGTATACCTTACATAATCCCTCATTGTTGTAATTAGAATAAACTAATATTTCATGATCTGTACCAATTGTTCTCTCAATATTCAGTATTAATTCAGAATTCACATCGGCTTTAAAGCATATTACAACGGAAATCATGATTGGCAGAAAAAATTGCAACGGGTCTGAATTTTTTTTTTCAATACGCTCAAAGAATTCATCACAACCACTACGAATTTCAATATTGGCTTATCAAACATTTTCTCCAAATATGAGTATCTTAATAATTTATTATGAATTGGCCCGTAATATTCTTGAAAAACAGAAAAATTATTATACAATACCAAATCTGCATATTTATCAAATACATTCAATTTATTAACTTCACTACTCCGAGTTCCCTTATGAATCCGATAATTGAATAGGTATTCATCAATTAAACAAACCACATCATCATTGTAGCTTTTTAACAATCTCACCCACAGATCCCAGTCCTCAAGACCCTTGTCCATGTTAACCTTATATCCTCCAACCCTTAAAAAATCGGATTTTAAAAACATCGCCGTACTCGGTATCATATTATTCCGTAATAAGCATTCAAAGGAATAAGGTTCCAAATCCCAAATCCCCGACCGTCCATAAAAAAAAGAACATCTGGAATAAACCAATTTCAAATCTCTATTACCTATAAATCGAGCAACGCAAGTTGAAATAAATGCAGGTTCAATAGTATCATCACCATCAAGCGGAAGAATGAAAAATCCTTTTGATAGACCAACTCCATAATTTCTTGCAGTAACTACACCACTATTTTTTATAGTATGTAGATTAAAATTAGGAATTCCATCAATTAGATTTTGAATTATTAATGCACTGCTATCGGTGCTTCCATCGTTAATAATAATACATTCGAAATCACTATAAATTTGTTTTAACACTGAATTAATTGTTTCTACAATAAATTTTTCCTGGTTATAACACGTCACGATTACTGAGACAAACATATTTTATGCTAATGTGTTAAAAAGAAATAAATAATTTTTAATTGTAAAGACAAAAATTACAATTTTACCAAAAAAATGCAACTAAAAACGCTAAAATAACAAACCGAATTTTTGAACCGCAAACTAATTTCAACTTGGCCAATTATAATGAGTTAAAATCATCTACAACAGAAATATTCTTTACTCCTCTGCGGTACAATAGAAAGTATTCACGTTGGAAAAGCAAACGTATGAAACAATACAATTTAAACTTATCTAACTTCATATAGTTTAAAAATACTATCTTCAAGAAATAATGTATAAAAAAGACAATACCTAATTTTTGATATGATCTTGCCACAAACAACTGAAAGTATAGCATTTGCTGTAGTTTTTCTTTTACTAATTTATAGACTTCCTTTTCATTGCCAAACAAAATCTTGTAATGACTTAATATGACAAATGTTCCCTTTATGAATTGTTTTTTAGACCATTGTGAAGGTAGATATTTTTGAATCGGATCGTATTCTGACAATATAAAAGTAGATTCTTTATTCGATTTTAAGAACGAAAACAACATGAAAACCTGACCTTGATTTGTTTCCACTACTCTACTATACTCAGGTAATATATCTTTAATCTTCTCACAATTATACAGGCAACGTGAAATCGCAAATGAATCTTCATAACTTGTCAAACTTACAAAATCATCCAAACCAGAATATGTACCCGAAACTGGCTGGCCTAAATTAAAAAAAAACGGATTCACATCTTCTTTCAATTGCAATAAATCCAATATTTTATTTACGCAATCATGCTTAACTAAATCGTTAACCGATAAGACCCAAACCCATTTTGTCTGACAACTCAAAATACTGGCCAGAATATTCATATCAGCACCTACATTCTTTGGATGGCAGAAATATTGAATGTTTGGGTAAACCTGCGACAATTCCAATATTGAAAAACGAGAAAATGGATCATTGTCAAGAATTTTCAACTGTACTCCATTTAAACAAATTTGTGGATAGAGTACCGCTAACTGTTCGAACAAATGTGTTTTGTCGTTAAAGACAGGAATAGTAATTGTCAAACTGTTCATTCGAAACTAATTATTAACGTTATTCTTTGTGATAGACAATCAAACCTTCTTTAATCGATCTATATTCGGAACGTACCTATCTATTTTTCTATTCGTTAAGTGTCCAAGTATCACTGGCACATTGAATTGCTGTCCTATTTGATTGGCTAAGTCACGGATTTCTATAGCTTCATCAGAACCGACATTAAAAATAGGACATTGCGGACTAGAGTGCAGTGCGATTTTTATTAATGAATCCACAAGATCATCTGCATGCATATAACTTCTGACTACTCGATGGTTAGCTTTCACCTCGATGGTCTCATTTCGCTCTGCCGCACCAATAAAGTTACCGTACGCAAAATGTTGGTCTCTGGGTAAATACTTTCCGTGGAATGCAAAGCACCTCGCTATCGATACGTTAAGTCCTAACGATGCCAATTTTAAGATTTCATTTTCTGCATAGCGCTTTCCCAGAGTATAATCCCTTTTATATTCAATAAAGTTAGATACATCTTGAAACTGAAAATCCTCATCCATTTTCTCCAAGTCCTCCGGTTGTTCGCCGTAAACTGCACCAGAACTGCAATATACTATTTTGGAGAATCTGTGATATAGTGGGGCAAGTTGACAATAATTTGAAGTAGATTGTTCAATATTTCTTTTTTCGTCAATTGGATTTGCTTTATAATCTCTAGGATCTGCAGATGCCGCAGAATGTATAACTATTTCAGCAAATGGGAGTTTAGTTACTGTTGATACATCCATTTTGACTAATTCGATACGATGATCAATTAGTTCAGGAAATTTATTTTGGAAACTCTCAATATTCCTTGCACCAACTAAAATTCGATCTATACCATATGGAGTTAGTAAATCTCGCTGAAACGAGTGCAGTATTGATTTTCCGAAGAATCCTGTACCACCTATAATTAAAAGTGACCGACTCATGTACTCTCAATTTCATTAGGTAAAAACTCGGGCTCCATTTTGTCCATTGTCTGACCAAATGCGATTTTGGGCAGTACATTAATATCGCTACGCATTTTAAACTCAAGCAATCTTGGACCTTCCGTAGATATTAGCCAACTTGTTGCGACATCTGTATTTGAAAATTCACTGAGCGCCTTAGCATCAATTCCGTAAGCATTTGAAACTACACAAATATCTGGAACGGAATATCCCCATTTCGTGCCATAATATCTTCCATCCATATAAGAATCTTGAAATTGCCTAATCATTCCAAGGCACTCATTATTTATTACTAAGATTTTGATATTTAGTTGATTATGCGAAATATATTGAAGTTCTTGTATGTTCATTTGAAAAGACCCGTCACCGACTATTACGACGACAGGCTTATTTGGGCAGGCAATTGCCGCACCTATTGCCGCAGGAATAGAAAAGCCCATTGCACCCATTCCACCAGAAGTTAGGAAACGATCAAATTCTTTAAATTCTAAAGCTTGTGCAGCCCACATTTGGTGTGATCCTACGTCTACTGTATATATTGTTGATTTTCGATTTGCGTTAGAAATTGACTTCAATACTTCGTATGGGCTAACTTCATTGGACTGTAGAGTCATTTCTTTCTCAATAGGAAATTCGGATTTCAATAGATTAATATGATTTAACCAATTGTTATCGATATTTAATCTTGGATTGATTTTTTTAAAGGACCTAAGGAATGTCTTCACATCGGTGTTTATTACCGTATCAGCAATAATCCTATTTTCCAATTCACCCGAATCACAATCAATTCTAATTATATTTTTACCTTTAAATAAATCAAGATTTGCACCTGTTTGTCGGATATCAATTCTAGAGCCCAAGAATAATATGGTATCAGCATCGGCGACACACTTATTAGCCCAACGATTTCCGTAACTGCCAATCATACCTACTCTCAGTGGGTTTGCCTGCGGAAGAAGATCTACGCCATGCAACGTCAATACTACTGGAATATTTATGTTGTTGATGAAATCGCGAAATTCCTCCTCACTATTACTGCTGTGAATACCATTACCTGCCCAAACTAATGGCCTCTTACTATTTTGCAAAATTTCTACTACAACTGAAATGTCTGTAACTTCTAAACTAATATTTTCATGAAGTTCAATAATTGGCACTTCAACTACTGATCTCTGCAAATTCATCGGTATATCAAGCAAAACAGGACCCGGTCTACCAGAGATGGCCGATAGATAAAGTTCCTCCAACAGTTCCGGAAAATTGTGATCCTCGTTAAGTTGAATTGCCATTTTTGTAATTGGCTTTACCATTGCAACGATATCCGTTTCTTGGAACCCTAATTGCCTGATACTTGAATTCCCTTTTAGCTCAAAAGTGTTAACTTGACCAGTTACAAAAATGGCTGGTACCGAATCGTAATAGCAATCTCCTATACCCGTTATCAAATTAGTCGCTCCAGGACCGCTGGTAGCAAATGCAACTGTTGGTTTGTATCGTAATCGACCATAGGCACTGACCGCAAATGCACATGATTGCTCATGAAACAAAGAATGCACTGCAGTTTTCTGATCTAAGCATATTGCATCAATTAATTGAGTAATCATTCCTCCCGAAAGTTGAAAAATCGAGTCTATCCCCTTTTGTTGAAGGAAATAACTTAAATATTTTGCAACGGACAAATGATTAGTCATAATGAGTTACGAAATAAATTTGGCTATAGTTTGTGTCATGAAATTCAAATGGTTTTCATTAAGTCCGGGCCAAACACCAAGCCAAAAAGAGTTATTCATAATCAGGTCGCAATTCTCAAGTGTCCCAACAATCCTTTTGTCAATGTTTTGATAAGCAGGTTGTTTAAGCATATTACCACCAAAAAATAAACGGGTTCCAATTTTATTGGCTTCTAAGTATTGCACTAAATCGTTACGATTAATCTTACTCTCGGGCCTTATGGTTAGCATAAACCCAAACCATGATGGATCTGAATTGGGTGTTGCCTCGGGTAATATGAAATGTTCTTCGAGTGGCTTCATCAAATCGCACAACATTCTGTGATTTTCTCTGCGTTTGGCAACAAATCGGTCTGCTTTGCGCAATTGATTTAAACCGATGGCCGCTTGGGTATCCGTCACTTTCAAATTAAAACCTATATGACTATAGGTGTATTTGTGATCGTATCCACAAGGCAATTCGCCTAGCTGCCAATCAAAACGCTTTCCACAAGTATTATCTTTACCTGTTTCACAGTAACAATCACGTCCCCAGTCCCTAAAACTCCAAGCGGGTCGAAGTAATTTCAAATTGTTCACGAGTACAGCCCCACCTTCACCCATAGTAATATGGTGGGCAGGATAAAATGATACGGTCGCCAAATCACCAAAAGTACCCGTTTTTTGTCCATTATAGGTTGCACCCAATGAATCACAATCATCCTCAATCAACCAAAGATTGTATTTCTCAGTAATTGCAGTAACTACTGCTAAGTTGAAGGGATTCCCCAACGCATGAGCGATCATGATTGCCTTCGTTTTTGGCGAAATCGCTTCCTCCAATAAATTGACGTTGATGTTGTACGTTGGTATGTCTACATCCACAAAAACCGGAATGCACCCAAACTGTATCATCGGATTAATTGTGGTTGGAAAACCGGCTGCCACGGTGATCACTTCATCACCTGGCTTAATCGCTCTTTCCCCCAATTTTGACGAGGTTAGTGAATAAAACGCTACCAAATTCGCACTTGAACCAGAGTTAACCAGCACTGAGGCTTTGCTGCCAAAATACGCAGCGAATTCTTTCTCAAAATCCTTGGCATAACGCCCGGTTGTTAACCATGCATCTAAAGTTGCATCCACGCCATGAAGGATATCGTCCACATCCAAAACCTTTCCTGTTACAGGGATGTAATCTTGCCCAGGAATAATTTCTTGGTGTATATTTCTGGCTATTACAGCACTTAGTTGCTCTCGCAAACTATCCGTTGCGATATTTTTATAATCAAATTGATTCATTGCTAATAAATAAATTAATATCGTTCTCGATTAAACTCTTTACATTCTCCGCATTGAGAAATCCGCGATACCATGCGGCAGTTCTTTTCAGAACTTTATCAGAATTCCATGTAGGACTCCATCCTAACCGATTCAAAGATTTAGATATATCCAAAGTTAGTAGGCCCGCTTCGTGAGGTCTTTGAGCATTATTATCTTCAATCACAACTTTACCGTTGGATAATTGTGATAATACTGTTTCACAAACTTCAATAACAGTTTTGGATTCATCATTTCTAGGTCCAAAATTAAAGGCCTCACAAAATTCAGAACCCTTTTCATCCATCATTTTTGCTAACTGCAGATATCCAAACAATGGATCTAATACGTGTTGCCACGGGCGAACCGCATTGGGGTTTCTCAAGACTACATCTTCATTTTTTTGTGCCGCCCTCACAATGTCTGGAATCAATCGATCTTCTGACCAATCCCCTCCACCAATCACATTACCCGCTCGAGCAGATGCGACATAGATATTGGTATTTGTAAAAAATGATTTACGATAACTGTCGATCACCAGTTCCGCAGCCGCTTTGCTGGAACTATAAGGATCATATCCTCCTAGGGCGTCTGTTTCACGATAAGGGTATAACCATTCATTATTGTGGTATACTTTATCCGTTGTGATACATACCACACAACATTTTTTCTCAAGTACTTTACAAGCTTCTAAGATATTTGCCGTACCCATGACATTTGTGGAAAATGTTTCTATGGGATTCTTATATGAATAACGAACCAAAGGCTGTGCAGCCATGTGAAAAATATAATCTGGCTGTGTTCTTTCAACAACTGCGGTGATCTTATTTAGGTCATTCACATCGGCAATATTCGAATCACAATATGAATCTAAACCCAATTCATTATAAAGGTTTGGTTTTGAATTTGGTTGAAGTGAGTAGCCTACAACCTTAACCGCATGCATGGAAAGCAAGTAGGTCATCCAAGATCCTTTAAATCCTGTGTGGCCAGTGATTAAAACTGTTTTACCTCGAAAATAATCTAGAACGTCTTGAGTTACCATTTTTTCCAGGGGGCTTTGTTAGAATCCCATAACGCATTGAGGTCGTTCTTGTCTTTCAATGAATCCATGGGCTTCCAAAATCCATGATGTTTATAGCCCAAAAGATTCCCTGAAGTTGCTAAGCTCTCCAAAGGCTCTCTTTCCCATATTGTACTATCATTATCGATGAGATCAAATACAGATGGTTCGCAAACAAAAAAGCCCCCATTGATCCAAGCGACATCATCGGAACTCTTTTCATTGAACCGATGAACCTGATTGGTTTCGTCGATACCCAAAACGCCAAATCTACCATCGGGCTTGATACTTGTTACAGTAGCTTGCTTGCCGTGGGAATTGTGAAAGTTCAACAAGGCATTGACGTCAACATCGCTCAAGCCATCGCCATAGGTAAGCATAAATCGTTCATTGCCAATATACTTTTGAATGCGCTTGATTCGTCCACCGGTCATGGTATCACGGCCAGTATCAACCAATGTGATTTTCCAATTATCAGATTCGCGGTTATGGACTTCAATCTTATTATTCTCAAGATCTATGGTTATATCACTTTGGTGTAAAAAAAGATTAGCGAAATACTCTTTTATTACATATCCTTTGTAACCAAGACAAACAACAAACTCGTTATACCCTTGCTGGGCATAAATCTTCATGATATGCCAAAGGATGGGCTTGCCCCCTATTTCAACCATTGGTTTTGGTCGGATATCGGTTTCTTCTGAGATTCTGGTACCGAGACCACCTGCGAGGATGACTACTTTCATATTTGAATTGATTTGGTAAATGGTATTATAGGTCTCACAACGCCACCTATCACTCCAACATAATCCTTTCTATCAGCCCTTTCTTCCATTTTAAATGATAAGACCTCATCAAACTGATCTTGGACATCTGTTACGTTGAATATCAGATACACATCAAT
>Ga0315905_10003666_pt1 | contig 15790 bp, 13 predicted proteins | sample LakEriMetagenome_5_FD_203522 | JGI IMG/M metagenome (GOLD analysis project Ga0315905, IMG submission 203522) | Freshwater fungal communities from buoy surface, Lake Erie, Ohio, United States - Buoy 4 MA121 | ecosystem: Environmental > Aquatic > Freshwater > Lake | place: USA: Lake Erie, Ohio... | reverse complement strand
TTCCATAGTCAACAAGATTTGGATAGTGAAAATATTCTAGAACAGGCTTGAGACCGAGAGGTCTTGGCCTGTCTTTAGGTTCGTTATGGTAAAACCAAGAAGCGACTTTTCGCCTGGCGTTCACATAATATTTTTTTTGGATATCATAGCCTGATTCTTGAAATTTGTTTTTTTCGTGTGTGGAATAAGCGATGATTTTTTTATTAAATTCTATGCATTTATTTGAAATCCTACGCATAAAAGTTTTGATGGGTTGGAATTCCGCTCGTGGGAATTTCAACTTTTCTAGTCCAGCGAGTTCTGGGTCCAAAATCAAAACACGAAAATCGGGCGTTTGACGGTCAGGGTATTGTTCCCAAATTCCCACCATGCTTGGCTTAGATCCCTTGAATCCTTCGAAATCGATAACAATGGCATCCCTGTAGGTAAGGAACGTTGGATTAACGGGTTCTGTCTTTTTCTTTTTTCTTGATTTCCTTTTGAATCGCTTTTGGGTAGTGCTATGGGTGGTTGAAACTTGATTGGAATTTAATTCGTTCATAGAATTCGATCTTTGTTTTGGAAATCAAAAGGGATTACCTGCCAAGGCCAGCCTGAGGCGGGCTTTGATGGAGTCGCTGGGAGGAACTTGTTGAGGGGATAGGGGGTCGTGTTCTTGCGATTCAAGGGCGTCGAGGGAAGCCAGGAGATCATCGCGTAAACTGCTTAAGCGCGTTCCGGCATTTGAGCGGGCGATAAACGTTTTGAAAACGTTGCATTCCAGGTCCTCGCGTTGTTCGCCGAGGATGTAGCCCGTAGGACAAACCCCTACCAGGGATATGTGCCCATCTTTTTCGTATTCGGAGGGGACGAGAACGCGGTTGTGTTCAAAAAAATGTTCGACTTTTTTTAGAGGTGTTTCAAGGCCAAGATTGAGCCTTTCGTTGTAACGGCCAAAGAGGTGTCCGTTGTAAATGGATACAGAATGGTGCGCAATGGCGAAAACCCTCAACCCGATGGCGCTCTGGTACCATGTATAAGAGTAAAAGGAAACATCATAATGAAACCTTTGTTCTTCTTCTGGTTTATACAAAACAGTTATCCAGGGGTTCTTTTTCTTGGATTTGGATGGGTAGGGTCTAGCATAAGTTTGATCACGGGGGATTTTACGTTTGCGACGTTCCTTGAGGTACTCTTTAGCCCACCGGTCACAACTTTTACGGATTTTCGAAAAATCGGTTATAACCTGGTCCAAGGCTTCTTTTTCGGTCATTGAGGGGACGAGCATTTCTAAAATATCAAGTGGAGAGTGGATCTTCGATGCGGCTTTCGTTTATTACAAAAACTTATAAGTTTTGAATCAATTTACTACTGATTGATAGTTTTTGAATGAACCCCTAGGGTTCTGACACAAAATCGAGGGTGGGGAGGGGTTTAAAAATGGGGAAGGAAGCGGTTATGGGATAGGGTACGGGGAATAGGTTCCCAGATAGAGGGCAAGGAGTTAGAGGGGGTTAGGTAACAGCAGGTAAGGGGTAGCCTGACCTATCCTGTCAAAATATGGCAGTGCTTGCCTGAATTCAAGGGCTTTTGTAATTTAGGAGGGTCTCTATAAACTTATAACTGTTTAACGAAAGCAATTCCTATAATTCCTGCAACTCTTAAAAATCCTATCAAGCATGTTAGTCGCCTCCATGACCGATTTGGAAGCCTTGAATGAGGTGGCTGGAGATTTGTCTCTTAATAAGGCGAATTTAGTTATTCCAATTTAAGATAAAACTTACCTGATCATTCTTAAAATCACAAATACTATTATGGGTTGGGCAAAGTTTTTTGAAGATAACGAACGAATTACTACTGAACGTAAATTTGAGCGTGAAATAATCGCTCCAAACGTACATAAAATAATTCACTACGACTGTTATTATTGCAATAAATCATTTCAATCTTCAGAAAACAGGAATAATCACATAAGGGAAAAACATAACGTAGTTGGCCCCTTATTATTCATTAATGGAAAGATATCCTCAACTTCTACTGATAATTATCTAGATGAAATAAATTCCGCAAAAATTCTTTTATGTGGATTTAAAGAAGTAAAAATATTTTTTAATCAGGAAGTAGTTAAATACGCTAGTGAAGAAATTGATTTGATGCCATACTTTAAAAAGCATTTAAAATGTTATATTATTTATATTGCCAATAAAAATTATGTAATCAAAAAATATGATAGTCAAAATATATCGAGTCAATTTGTTAATGAAATCATTAACAATTGGGAAAAACAAATCACCGAAAATGAAACGATACTGCTTTCTAATGAATATCCTTCTACCTTAAATGAAGCCGAAAAGAGATATTTAAATGGTTTCTACGATTATTTTACGGCTTGTAAAACATCAGATGAAATAAATAAAAAGAAAAGGTATGAAGGCGCATCCGCTATTCTTTCAAGTTTTAATCTACTCCCCCCTAAGGGTATAGTTCTCCTAAAAATAATTTCGTTTAGATTCAATTGGATAGAGAAATTAGGGCATTTGTCAAAAGAAACCACTGGAAGTTCATTTGACAAGATTGTTGATTTTTTCCATGGAGAAAAAGGCAAATTAACCGAATCCATGAGTAAAACTGAAAATGAACAACAGTTCTTTGTAGAAGATGAAATTTCAGAATGTCTTAATGCTATTATGGCGTATCAAAATGGAGATTTTGATGTAGTTGATGGTTTTCTTAAAAAATGGTCAGTGGAAAATTTCTCCAAAATAAAAGACATAAATAAGAGAGACAGGATACTTTTTCTTAAAATAAGACGTTTGAGTACTCTTAAAAGAAATTTAGAGGCAATTGAATGTTATAAGCAACTCAAAACACCACTCTTAAAAGTTGAAGCAAAAAAGTTTATTTTATGAATTTAGATTTTAAATCGAAGAATAACAGTCTGGAACAAAGTGTTTCATTTGAAGAAATAATTTGTGAGGTCCAAGCCTTCAACTACATTATTGATAATACAACCACTTATAAAGAGCAAACTGAAAGTAAGAATAAGAGAACTAAGAATTTAGGACAAATTCGTAATGAGGCTATTTCTAAACTTTTGGAAATAATAATTAAAATAGATACATCGGTAGAAACTGAAAGAAATACTCGTGAAACTAAAATTAAAAGTTTGTTCCATATACTTCGAGATAAATTAGGTGATGATTTGTATTTGTTTAATGTTAGAATTGTAGCATATTTTTTACAGGGTTTTGAACGAATAGAAGACATTAAGTTAAATCCTTCTATTAAGTGTTTGTTTGATGTTTTACTTATAGATATCGAAAGTCAGTTAAATGAGCTTATTCCTTTGAAATCAGAAACTAATTTGTTTTTTGATGAAGATAAACTTAAGGAATTACTTCATTTTTATCGATTTCAAAACATAGATAGTCGGCCAAGTCAGGATAATATTTTTGCTTTGTCAAAATTGTATGTTTATCTAGTTTTGAAGAATTTTATGCACTATGATTTTTATAATCAATTATTTAAAGTAGACCTTAGTTTTGCTGAGCATATTGCCGAGTTTGAACCTAAGCAGAAAAATAAATATTTATTAAGATTATTGTCTGATATGTTGTTAGACGCTAATCCAAGGTCAAAAGCACGCTCTTTTGTACATTTATATTTCACAAATCGTATATTAGATTTAGCAAGTGAGGTTGATATTTTGACTCTCAAATTGGGTGAGTTACGCAACACAAATTTTGCGCTTACATGTCAGGTAAAACAGCAGGCAGAGGAAGGTCAAAATAAAGACATTACTATACATCAATTAACCGAAGAAGTTCAGGACAAAGATTCTATTATAGTCAAGTTGCAATTAGAGTTGAAGGTTTTGGGTGATCGTTTCGATTATGAGATAAATAGAGCAGATCGGCAAAATCAAGATTTGAGATCGCATATCATTTCGCGTTTAAAAAATGATTTACTAATCGAACTTAACGATTTAATTGAGTTTGCAATGGGTTTACCTATTAGTGAAAGTGATATTTTAAAAATGTATGTAAACAATATAAAGCAAACTCTTAATAATTTATAAAGCATTATGGCAAAATTAGGAATAGACTTTGGAACCACCAATTCTATATTCGTGGCCTATGATCAAAAAACGAATCAATTTACTTATTTTAATTTTTCTGGAGACCGGCCAGAACCTATATCATCAACGGTGTGGTACCATGACAATTTAATTGAAGTCGGTAAAGTTGCTCGAGAAAAAATTAACACATTTGCTGGAGTTGACGGTCATCATTTTGAAAAGTCAATAAAGTCAAAATTAATTCAAGAATATGGAGTGAATGTTTTTGGCAACATGGTACAACCATATATGATTGTTGCTGAAATTTTAAGACATATTAAACGAATAGCGGTGGATGATTGGGCTGCTGTTCAGGCTGGGGTGGATATTAATAAGGCAATTTTTACAGTTCCAATCAATTTCAATGGTATTCAACGAAATGCTATAAGAAATGCAGCTCGTGAAGTGGGGATTGAAGTAATAACTTTTATTCATGAACCATTTGCCGCAATTGTGGGTTATTATTTTACAAAAGGTATAGCAAATACCACCGGAGAGATTATTACAGAAATTCATAGATTAAATGGTAAGTTTTTATTGACCTTTGATTGGGGTGGTGGTACTCTAGACATTACGGTTATAAAAGTAGAAAATGGTAAAATGATCGAAGTGGGTACTTCTGAATTGACGGGTAAAGCAGGCGATAAATTTGATGAAGATATAGCAAATTGGGCTTGGGTAAAGTTTCTTAATAAGTATGGAACAAAATATAATTCAGCTTTTCTTGAACAAATTCGAAAAGACAAATGGGACGCTATGCTTGCAAGAGCGGAGAGATGTAAAATTTTACTCTCTACCAATGAAAGCACTAATTTTTTAGTTTCTAATATTGTAGATAATCTTCATATATCAGAGCAAATTACCCGAAAAGATTTCAGACATTTAATAGAGGACACGTTAATTGAAGCTGTTAACGAAATCGACAAAGCAATAAAGGAGGCCCAACTTGGTGATGTAAATATTGATCATGTTTTGCTTACTGGAGGCACTTGTTACATACCAGTTGTTCAAGAGAAAATCATAGAAAAATTTGGTCATAGGGTAAGTTCTGTTAGAGATGCTGAATTACTTATAGCACAAGGTGCAGCAGTAATTGCCGAAATGGGTTGGCTTCCTTTTTTAACAAAAGATATTTCACTTCAGTTAAGTGATGATTCTCTCTATCCTATTTTTGAAAATGGAACAAATATTGCTGTAGAAGCTAATGCTATGAAAAGTGAAGATTTATTATGTACCGATAATCGAGGAGGCGATGCAAAAATTATTATTGTTGAGGGGAATGGTCAGAGAAAAGATAGAAACCTTGCAATTTTGAAAGTCCCTGTTCTCAACCATTCTAGATTTAACGATGATATTAAATTAGATGCTGTAATCGACCAAGATATAATATTGAAAATCTCTGCTCGCTCCTTAAATGTTCAAGGTTTTCGTCGCCCTGACGACGAGTATTCAATAGTAAAATCCGTTGAGGTTCATCAATTATCTTTTGGTTTAGATTTTATTAAATGATTGATAAATTTATTATATGTATCAAAGCAGTATTTCAATTAAATCTAATGTCACCTTACGTTCTCGTGGTGTAGTTCCTCCGATGGATAATACGCCTTCGGAGTATTTTGACGTCAGGCTTAGACCTGTTTTAACTCAAGAGCAATTAGTGCAGAAAGAAAAAATGATGTTCTGGGCTGAAAAGGTATATGATGATAATAATAATTTGGTTAATGATGAGTGTTTTAAAGGTTGTAAAAATTGTGGCGAAAAATTTAATCATTGTAAGAGACTACCAAATCGACAAAAACAATACATAACTTGTTAAGTTCTCTGAATGATTTTTTTATTCGGACCTTTAGATTTCCTTCACTTAAGTAATTTATAAAATTTTATAGTTCAGTATTTATCAACGTTAAGCTATGCCTAGATTTGGAACCACCCTCGATTTGATTTCCCCAAAACTTGTAGCCAATGTTCTCCATTATCATCATCAAATCCTATCTTTTATTAAATTTAAATTAATTAAATTTTAAATAAATTATTATCTATAAAGAATGGCAATAAAGAAATCAGAATTATACAGCAGCCTGTGGGCTGGAGCTGATGCCCTTAGGGGAGGAATGGATGCATCTCAATACAAAGATTATGTATTGGTACTGTTGTTCCTAAAGTATGTGAGTGACAAAGCTGAGGCTGATCCTTATGCTTTGATTCAAGTGCCGAAAGGTTCTTCTTTCAAGGATGTGGCTGCTTTAAAGGGAACCAAGGACATTGGTGAGCAGATTGATATTGCCATTGGTAAAATTGCCAAAGCCAATGACCTCCAGAATGTAATTGATGTGGTATCCTTCAACGATGAGGAGAAACTGGGTAAGGGCAAGGAGATGATTGACCGATTGAGCGACCTGGTTGCCATATTCGAGAACCCATCCCTAAACTTCAGCAAAAACAAAGCGGGGGGTGATGATATTCTGGGGGATGCTTATGAATACCTCATGCGGCATTTTGCCACCGAGTCAGGTAAAGCAAAAGGTCAGTTCTATACACCATCCGAAGTGAGCCGCATTATGGCTATGGTTATTGGAATAAAAAAAGGGGTAAAACAAAATCAATCCTTCTATGACCCCACCTCGGGATCTGGTTCGCTATTGCTGAAAGTTGCAGATGAATGCGAAGGTTCAGCATCATTGTTTGGTCAAGAAAAAGATGTGGCAACAGCGGCTTTGGCTAAAATGAACATGATTCTGCACAACAACCCAACCGCAGAAATCCGAAAAGGGCAAAGTACCTTGTCTAATCCCCTTTTTTTAAATGACAACGGGAATCTAAAAACCTTTGATTATTCTGTTGCCAATCCGCCTTTCTCCTTAAAAAACTGGACACAAGGATTTAACCCTGGTGAAGATGAATTTGGTCGCTTTACAGGTTTTGGTATTCCCCCAGAAAAAAATGGTGATTACGCCTTCCTGCTGCATATCATTGGTTCATTAAAAAGCAATGGTAAAGGGGCAGTAATTCTTCCACATGGTGTATTGTTCAGAGGCAATGCGGAAGTGGAAATCCGCAAAAACATCATCAAGAAAGGATTCATCAAGGGAATCATCGGTTTGCCAGCTAACCTGTTTTATGGTACGGGTATTCCCGCTTGTATCATTGTAATTGATAAAGAAGATGCTGAACAACGCAAGGGCATTTTTATGGTTGATGCCAGCCAAGGATTCATAAAGGATGGTAATAAAAATCGATTGCGTGACCAGGACATCCATAAGATTGTGGATGTGTTCAATAAACAGCTTGAAATACCCAAATACAGCCGTCTTGTGAGCAATGAAGAAATTGCTGATTCTAAAAACGATTACAATTTAAACATACCAAGATACATTGATAGCCAGGAAGCAGAGGATATACAAGATATTTCAGCCCATTTGTTGGGTGGTATTCCTGAACGTGATGTGGACGCATTGGCTGAATATTGGACTGCATACCCAGGCTTAAAGGATGCTTTGTTTCAAGCATCGAAACGTATAGGATATTTGGATGGCAAGGTGGCAAAAGATGCCATCAAACAAACCATATTCAACCATCCCGATTTTAAGGCTTTTTCAGCCAATATGAGCGATGTATTTAAAACATGGGAAGTCGATACCATAAAAGAGTTCAAAGCCCTTGAAAGCGGATTTAAACCCAAGCAAATCATCCATCAAATTGCAGAGTGCTTGTTGGCAACATACACTGGTAAATCATTAATGGATAAGTACGATGTGTACCAACATTTAATGAACTACTGGAATGAGGTGATGCAAGATGATTTATACCAAATTGCAGAAGATGGTTGGGTTGCTTCACCTTATCGCATCATTGAAAAGAATAAAAAAACGGGTAAGGAAACCGATAAGGGATGGACATGTGATTTGATTCCACCTAGCCTGATGATTAACCAATACTTTAAAGCTGATAAAGAAGCCCTGGATGCATTGGAAGCAGAACGAGAAAATTTCTTTGCCCAATTAACCGAGCTGGAAGAAGAATACAGCGGTGAGGAAGGCTTGTTTGCGGATTTTGATAAGCTAAACAAAGGAACGGTTGCCAAACGTTTAAAAGAAATTGGCAAAAACAAAGATGCCAAAGATGAAATTGAGGTATTGAACCGTTACCTGGAACTCAGCGAACAACAAACCAAACTCAACACCGACATAAAGAAAGCTGCTGAAACGCTGGATCAAAAAGCCCTGGAACAATATAAAAAGCTAAGTGAGGATGAGGTAAAGCATGTGGTGGTGGTTGCCAAATGGATGAACGCCATGGAAACAGCCACACAAGGCGAAATGGAACGCATTAGCCAACGATTAACTGGACGCATTAAGGAGTTAATGGAACGCTATGAAACACCATTGCCAGAAATAGACAATGAACTTGCCGCTCTGGAAGCTAAGGTTAATGCTCACCTCAATAAAATGGGATTTGTATGGTAGTGGAGAAAGGATATAAACAAACTGAGGTGGGGGTTATTCCTGAGGATTGGAGGATAGTTGAAATTAATGATGCAATTGAATTTTCTGGCGGTTCACAACCTCCTAGAAGTACATTCGTATTTTCTGAAAAACCAGATCATATAAGGCTACTTCAAATTAGAGATTATAAATCGGATAGATTTTTAACATTCATTCCTCTAGCCCTGGCAAATAAAATTTGCAAAAAAGATGACATAATGATTGGCAGATATGGGCCACCAATTTTTCAAATTTTAACAGGACTTGATGGCGCTTACAACGTGGCATTAATTAAAGCAATACCTAAAAACATTATTGATAAACAGTTTGCTTACTATTTTCTTAAACAGGAGACCCTATTTAATTTTGTCGAAAAATTATCCCAACGATCTTCTGGGCAAACAGGTGTTGATCTATTTCAGCTAAAACTCTATAAATTTCCTCTCCCACCCCTCCCCGAACAAACAGCCATAGCCAACGCCTTATCGGATATGGATGCGCTGATTGCCCAAACCGAAAAGCTCATCGAAAAAAAGAAAGCCATTAAACAAGGGGTGATGCAGGAATTGCTAAAACCCAAAGAGGGTTGGGTGACGAAGAAGTTGGGGGAAGTAGGAAAATGTTTAAGAGGTGTTAGCTATAATCCTGAAATTGATTTACATAAATTTCCTGACTCGACTAACTTCTCCTTACTTCGTTCGAACAATATTTTCGAAGGATTACTTGAATTAAATAACCTTCAATTCGTGAATAAAATGAAGGTAAAAGATTTTCAAGTAGTAAAAGATTCCGATATTATTATTTGCATGGCAAATGGTAGTAAGCAATTAGTTGGTAAATCAGCTATAGCTGATAATATTGAAAAAAACAGGTATACCTATGGTGCATTTATGGGGTGTTTCAGAACCTTTGATTCATTTAATCCAAAATTTGTATTCTCCTTAATGCAATCCAAAATTTTTAGAAACTATATTGACATACTTCTCTCTGGTTCTAGTATAAATAACTTAAACCCAAGCAACATTGAATCTATTTCTTTTGCATTTCCCGATTTAATTACTCAAAATGAAATTGCAGAAATAATAGATGCTTATTCTAAAGAGTTGGAATCACTAAATCTAAAACTCCAAAAACTCAAACACCAAAAGCAGGGTATGATGCAAGCCTTGTTAACGGGTAAAATAAGATTGATATGAAACGATATATACGCCTGATGCTTGGTGCCAAAAGTGCACATATTGAAGAATGTTTAAAGGGCAATTTCATTGGTGCTGATTTTGACATTCAGCAGGATATAAGCAAGCACCTGTATGAGAACTGGAGAGATTTTAACAAACGGTTTATTCCTGTATGGTTGGAAACCCACCCCGATAAAAGCAAGGTTTCAGCAGGTTTAGCCTGTGGTGCCCTATGGACAGTAGCCAAGGGGTTAAAGCGTGGCGATATAATCATTTCACCTGACGGAATGGGGAAATACCATATTGCCGAGGTTCTGGACGAATACAGTTACCATCCTGGTCAAACCCTGCCACATAGAAGAACCGTTCGCTGGTTCGAGCAAACCATTGAACGAGCAGAAATGACGGACAGCCTGAAAAACAGCACTGGATCTATTGGCACTGTATCAGACATAACCAACTATTCCGCAGAACTTGAACAGCTTATTGGAGGAACCAAACAGCCTGTAATTGTTTCAACCGATGAGACTGTTGAAGATCCAACCGTTTTTGCCCTGGAGAAGCACCTGGAGGATTTCCTTGTGGCAAATTGGAACCAAACAGAATTAGGCAAAAAATACAACATTTACGAAGATGGAGGGGATTTAATTGGCAAGCAGTACCAAACAGATACGGGCTTTATTGACATCCTGGCAATCAGCAAGGACAAAAAGGAGTTGCTTATCGTTGAATTGAAAAAAGGCAGAGCCAGCGACAATGTGGTTGGTCAAATTCAACGTTACATGGGTTTCGTTTTGGAGGAATTGGCTGAGGAAGGGCAAACGGTTAAGGGAATTATTATTGCCTTGGAGGACGATAATCGCATCAGAAGAGCCTTGGCTGTTGCTCCGAATATTGAGTTTTACAGGTATCAGGTAAGTTTTAAATTATTTAAAGTATGAGAATATGACAATCCTAGAGTACTGTATCGAAAACCTTTCTGCCATTGAACGTTACCAGCAAAAAGATTTTACTTGGAGCACATATGATGAGAATCCTTTGAATGAAATTCCTCAATTTAGGGAACTTCTTGACCACATTCCTGAATCAATTAATCGGGAACGCATCATTCAAGATTTCCGAGACGGTAAATTTTACAGGGGTTTTGTAATGGCAATGATGTGGGGTGGAATTGGTCTCCGAAACCAAAAAGGAAGAAAAGGCAACAAACAAACAACAAGTGCTTATAAGGCATTTAGCACTAATCCAGAGATAGTGGACAGCCGACTTCGTTTAGTTCGTGATAAAATTGCAAACGATGAGTTCCACAGTGCATATAATTTACTCGCAGGTGAAATGAAATTTGATGGGATTGATGTTTCGTTTTTCACAAAGTTACTGTCGTTTATATCTGAATCATTAAATCCATCTAAGAACTTGCTGATTTATGATAAATGGACAAAGCTCCTTCATGTTCACCTAATCATGGATGAAAATTCGGATCCATTGTCTTATTTTTCAAAAACCGAGCTCAAAAAACTATGGAAGAAAGACGATAAGGGTATTTATAATACGCAGCTAATCAACAGCAGTAAAAAAGGTAATAGGTCATATGAAGCCTATTCAAATTATAATTTACTCATGTTAATGTTGTCTAATCAAATCTTTGAAAATCAGGGATTAAGAATTGAACCATTCAAATTGGAAAGTTATCTTTTTGGAGAGAGCAAAAAGGATAATAAAAGTGCGAATAACCCGAGAGTTTGGATTCAACAGAATTATTCAGAACAATATGCGCCACTAATTGCATCATTATGAGACCTGAACGAGTTACACAAAACAGAGTGATCCAGTTGCTTTCGGAGCAATTGAAATATACATACCTGGGCAACCTAGAGGAGCATGAAAACAGCAATATCAGAGAGGAAGATGTGAAAGTGTGGTTGCAGGAATTGGGGTATTCAGATGGAGTCATTGGTAGGGCAATTTTTGATTTTAAAAAATCAGCTTCACTCAACCCTAGTGATGATCTATACCCCATAAACCGTGAAGTATATTCAAAACTCAGATATGGAGTTAAGGTAAAGGATGAAGGATCGGACTTGGTTCAAACTGTATGGCTGATAGACTGGAAGAACCCTTTAAAGAACCATTTTGCAGTTGCAGAGGAAGTAACCGTCAGAGGTGAAAACGCCAAACGCCCTGATATTGTGCTGTATGTGAACGGCATCGCATTGGGTGTGCTGGAGCTCAAGCGTGCCAGTGTTTCAGCATCTGAGGGTATCAGGCAGAACTTGGACAACCAACAACACCGTTTCATCAAACCCTTCTTCTCCACCATTCAAACCGTACTAGCAGGTAATGATAGTCAGGGTTTGTTTTACGGCACCACCAAAACGCCCGAAAAGTTTTTCCTGAAATGGAAAGAAGTTGGTTTTAGCTATGACCCCAACAAAAACATATTAGACCAACACCTGCTTCAGTTTTGCCATAAGCAACGCTTCCTGGAGTTTATTCACGATTACGTAGTGTTTGATGCAGGGGTAAAAAAGCTATGCAGACCCAATCAGTTCTTTGGTGTGAAAGCCGCACAGCAGTTCATTCAAAAGCGAGAAGGCGGCATTATCTGGCATACCCAAGGTTCGGGCAAAAGCCTTACCATGGTTTGGCTTGCCAAGTGGATTCGAGAAAACCAAACGGATGCCAGGCTGCTCATCATTACCGACAGAACCGAATTGGATGAGCAAATTGAGAAGGTGTTTAAAGGCGTTGACGAACAAATTTACCGTACCCGAAGTGGCAGGGATTTGCTGGATAAACTTAATGGAACCACGCCCTGGTTGCTTTGCTCACTGATACACAAATTTGGTGGCAATGATGAAAACGATGTGGACGAGTTCATACAAATCATCAAAAAACCAGCAGACTTCAAACCAAAAGGAAATCTGTTCGTATTTATTGATGAGTGTCACCGTACACAAAGCGGTGAGTTACATAAAGCGATGAAGGAGTTATTGCCAGAGGCGTTATTTATTGGATTTACAGGCACACCCCTTCTCAAAACAGATAAAAAGAAATCCATAGAGGTATTTGGGCGATACATTCACACGTATAAGTTTGATGAAGCGGTTAAAGATGGTGTGGTGCTCGATTTGCTTTACGAAGCAAGGGATGTTGATCAAAAAATATCTGACCAAAGCGGTATTGACGAATGGTTTGAAGCCGTGACCAGAGGCATGAATGATCTCCCCAAGGCTGAGTTAAAGCAAAAGTGGGGAACCATGCAAAAGATACTGAGTACCAAAGACAGGCTTCAAAAAATTGCATTTGACATCATCAAGGATTTCAGGGTAAAACCACGTTTAAAGGATTCGAGAGGAAATGCCATACTGGTTACCAGGAGTATCTACGAAGCCTGTCGGTACTATGAAATATTTCATCAATTTGGATTTAAAAAATGTGCCATTGTAACCAGTTTCGAGCCATCAACAGCCAGTATCAAAGGGGAAACAACAGGTGATGGTGAAACCGAAAAGCTAGAGCAATACGATATATATCAGAAGATGCTCAATGGTAAAGACCGAGAGCAATTTGAGAAAGAAGTTAAAAAGCAGTTCATTGATGAACCAGCCAACATGCAGTTGCTGATTGTGGTTGATAAGCTCTTGACAGGTTTTGATGCCCCCAGCTGCACCTACTTGTATATCGACAAAGAAATGCGTGACCATGGCTTGTTTCAAGCCATTTGCAGGGTGAACCGCACTGAGAAGGAGGACAAGGAATTTGGCTACATTGTGGATTACAAAAACCTATTTAACAGTCTCAACCAATCCATTGCAGATTATACCTCGGATGCATTTGACAATTTTGACGAGGAGGATGTGAAAGGGTTGTTGGTGGATCGTCTTAAAATGGCTAAAGAGCGTTTGGAAGATGCCTTGGAAACCGTTTATGAGCTCACCAAAAATGTCGAACCACCAAAGCAAATCGAGCAATACATTGAGCATTTCTGCGGTAATACAGAAGATAAAGATGCCTTAAAAGAGAATGAAGAAAAGAGATTGACTTTTTACAAGGCAGTGGTAGCGTTAATCAGGGCATACAACAATATTGCCCCTGAAATGAGTGAAGCTGGCTACAATGTTGCCGAAGCAGATAGTATTAAAACAAAGGTGAATGATTACGTGGAGCTCAGGAATGCAATAAAAACTGCCAGTGGAGAATACATCGACCTGAAACAATATGAACCTGATATGCGCCAGTTATTGGACATGTATTTAACTGCTGACCCAAGCAGAACCATATCCAACTTTGGTGATGCAACGTTGCTTCAGATTATTGTTGAACAAGGTATTGGCGCTGCAACTGAAAAAATGCCCGTCTTGATAAGTCGAAATCCAGAAGCAGTTTCGGAAACCCTGGAAGCCAATATGCGAAAGGTGATAACCCAGGAAATGCCCATTAATCCTGTTTACTATGAAAGAATGAGTGTTCTGTTGCAGGAGTTGATTCAACAACGCAAGAATGGTGCATTAAACTACGAGCAGTTCTTAAAGAAAATTGAAGAACTTGCTAAAAACATACAACCAGAAAATAAACAGAATAATTACCCGCCAAACATCAATACACCAGCGAAGCAAGCCATTTATGAGATATTGCAAGACGAAACATTAACACTGGTTATGGAAGCAGATGTAGCTTATAATATTGAGGAAAACTGGATTGGTAATACCTTAAAGGAACGAAAAGTTAAACATGCAATTATTCGCCATGTAAGTGATCCTGAAATGGCGGAAACGATCCTAGAGGTTATTAAAAATCAAAAAGAGTATCGCCAATGATTGTTGCGGGCATTGAAGTGGAATTGGTTCAAAAAAACATCAAGAATCTACATTTAGCGGTGTATCCACCCGATGGGCGGGTTCGTTTGGCTGCACCGCTAGATGTCAACGAAAAGACCCTGGAGTTATATGTAACCTCAAAGATTCCATGGATTCGAAAACAACAGAGAAAATTTGCGGGTATTGACAGACAGTCGCCAAGGCAATATATTAACCGAGAATCCCACTTCTTTTTAGGTAAGCGTTACTTATTACGAGTGCATGAAACAGATCACCCAAATCGCTACCCAAAGGTGGTTTGCAAAACCAAGACATATATTGACATGTTTGTTAAAGAAGGCTTTACAACCGAACAAAAAGCCGATTTGATGAAAGAATGGTATCGGGGACAGCTTAAGGCGATCTTGGCTGAACTGGTGCCCAAATGGGAAGTTAATTTACAAGTAAAAGCCAATCAGGTCAAAGTACAAACCCTGAAAACCAAATGGGGTTCATGCAGCACTGTTAATAGCAATGTTTTGTTTAATATCGAGCTGGTTAAGAAGCCCATGGAGTGCATTGAGTATGTTGTGGTTCATGAACTGCTGCATTTAATTGAACGAAAGCATAGTGATTTATTCAGGGCTTACCTGGATAAGTATGTGCCTAAATGGCAGCAGATAAAAGCGCAATTAAACAAAGATAAAATATGAACATTTCAACCAAAGGAATTTTTCCTGACTTTGTAGCTGGTTTCTTTTAAAAAGACTCAGGATTGTTTTTCGAAATTTGGATGTTTTCTTAGGTTTTTCTTTTATTTTATTAATTTCTGGATATTTTGACAATTAAGGTCAATTAAGTTATTGATTTAATTGTTATTCTGATTGTCGCCATTTAAGGAGTTCTATTATCACTACCTTATTTATCGTTTTGCAGAATTGAACCAAAGATCTTAGTGTCTCTTATTGTCTTTTCTAATTGGCCTTAGTCATTTTCTGACCGCTCTATCAAGGCCTAAACAGCGAGCTTTTTTGATTTCCCTATATATAGGGGGGTCTTTGTTTTGGAATAAGTGAGGGTGGAGGCCTTCCTAATTCCGCTCCACACCTCCCTTGATAGTCTTGCCTTGTTTAACCCTTTTACCCCCCCCAACCCCCTCTTTTTATGAATAAAAACCCCTTTTTGGCCGTTGCGCAGATAGTGCACCAAAGCTTTTTGGATCTTTTCAAGACCCTG
>Ga0315905_10003665_pt1 | contig 15790 bp, 14 predicted proteins | sample LakEriMetagenome_5_FD_203522 | JGI IMG/M metagenome (GOLD analysis project Ga0315905, IMG submission 203522) | Freshwater fungal communities from buoy surface, Lake Erie, Ohio, United States - Buoy 4 MA121 | ecosystem: Environmental > Aquatic > Freshwater > Lake | place: USA: Lake Erie, Ohio... | reverse complement strand
CTGGCCCGGCATCTGGAATCCTTCTTCACCAAGGCGGAGGTCGAGGTTGACCCGCCAAAGGGAAATTTCCTGGTCATCAATCGCTGCGGGCTGACGGGTGAGCTCCTCGGGCCCCCGAATTACCACCGCTACGGCCAGATCTTGCAGCAGCACTACGCGGCCAAGGTCGGTTCCCGGATGCCCTTCGAGGCCTTCAAGAGCCGCATTGAGACGGTCCGCGATCCGGAGATTGTCAAGCAGTGGCTCGACCAGATGCGGCGCACGGTGCGTTACACTTGGAAGGTCGCCGCTCCGGCTCCCGCTCCTGCCAACCCGGCCCCGGAGGCGGCGCCCGAGACCGCGCCGGCGTCCACGGAATCCCCCGCGCCGGAGGCTCCGGTGCCCGCGCCCGAAGCACCCGCTGGGCCCGCCTTCGATACACTCGAAGATGCTCGTTTGCACCTGCTGACGCAGGCCCGGGACAAGGTGGTGCGCACCGCGGAGTCCGTGCGCTTCAAGGGTCAACTCATCGAGACCCTGCCTCCCGGGGAGATTCGTCGCGCCGTTGAAGGGGCCCTCGAGCGGCAGCGCCGTTTCCCCCTCGACACCGCGAACGCGCTGCGGGGCCGCCTCCGCCGCGAGCACTTCACGATCTTCAAGAAGGGCTCCAAAGGCATTTCCTATGTCTGCGCGGTGAAGCGCCGGTTCCGGGTTCCGGGCCAGACCTTCGCCGACAGCATCGGCTCCCTAATCGCCTTCATCGAGGCCAACCCGATGGTGCGCGCCGGGGAGCTGCCCGGAAAGTTCCTCGGTCTCGCGCCGGTCGCCGCGCCCGCCCCCGTCGAGGGTGGCGAAGCGGCGCCCGCCGGTCCGTCCGCGGAGGACCGCGCCCGCGTGGCTCGCCTGCAGGGCGATTTACTGTGGCTGGTACGCGAGGGCTATGTGACCGAGTTCATCGACGGCCGGCTCTTCGCCCCGCCGCCGATGGTCGAGGCGCGCAAGAAGGAGATCGAGGCGGAGGATCACGATCCCGAGAACTTCCCAGAGGTCGCTCCCGTCGCGGCGGCGCCTGCTGAGGGTGAGGCAGCCCCCGCACTGGCCGAGGGCTGCGCCCCGGAGGTGACGGACGCCGCGCCGGCGGAGTCAGCTCCTCCCTCCGAGGAAACGCCTCCCACCGCTCAGGCCTGAGTGGCCTGCTTCGCCGCGTCCGCGCGGCGGAGCAGGATGTGGTGGCTCTGATCCGGCTGGATCCGTAGCTCCAGATGCAGGGCTTCCGGGGGGATCGCTTCAGCGATCCGCTCGGGCCATTCCACCGCGAAAATCCACGGTGGGGAGAGGAACTCGTCGACCAAGAGCGCCTCAAACTCCCGTGCGGAACCGAGCCGGTAGGCGTCGAGGTGCACTAGGTTGACCTTTCCCCGGTGGAGGGTGAAGAGGTTGAATGTAGGGCTCGTCACCGGCGCGGCGATGCCGAGCCCGCTGGCCAGACCCTGCACGAAGGTGGTCTTCCCGACCCCGAGGTCCCCGTGCAGCGCCAGCACCGTTCCCGGGGGCAGCGCCCGCGCGAACTCCGCCGCGATCGCGCGCGTGGCGGTCGGGTCGCGGGTGGTGATGCCTTCACGGAGCTGGTCGAAGATGCTCATAGCCTAGAGCGGACAAGGTAGCCGGCGCGGTGCGGCTGCCCGGGTTCCTGACGAATTTCCCAATCACGGTCAGCGGCAGGGTGGGGAAACGCCGCCGCCACGCCCCTTGCAGGGCGGGAAGATTTGCCCGGGAGCCGATCGCGCAGAGAAGCTCGTAGTCCTCTCCGTCGCCCAGCGCGGCCGCGAGGGTGCAGCCGCGCCGCCGAGGAACAGTCGCGAGGTCGAGCGCGGCCCGGGCGCCGGGGGGCGTCAGCGCGGCCAGATCCTTCGCCAGTCCATCGCTCACATCCATCATCGCACGGATCTCGGGTCGTCGGGCGAGCCACCGGCCCTCGGCGAGCCGGGGCGTGAAGCGGTGGTGGTGCCCCGAGGTGAGGCTGCCGCCAAGCCGGCCGGTGACGGCAATCCAGTCGCCCGGGCGCGCGCCCTGCCGGGTGAGCACGCGGGTGCCATCCGAGTCGCCTAGCAGGGTGAGGCTCGCGATCAGGGCGCCAGGGGCCTCCGCGACGTCACCTCCGACCAGCGTGACCCCGTGGCGCCGGGCGGTGGTGGCGAGCCCGCGGTGAAACTCCCTCAGCCAGCGGACCCGGGTGGAGCGATCGAGGCAGAGGGAAACGACGGCGGCCCGAGGCCTGCCCCCCATCGCCGCGATATCGCTGAGGTTGCGCTTGAGCAGCTTGGCGCCAACCGCCGCCGGCGGCACCGCGGCGTCGAAATGGCGGCCGAAGATCACGGGGTCCACCGTGATGAGCTGCTGATGCCGGGCGGGCGGCAGCACGGCGCAATCATCCCCGATGCCCGCAGGGGCGGGTGGGCAGGCGTTGCCCAGCCAGTGCCGGATGGCGGTGATCAGGCCGCCCTCACCGAGGGCGTCGACGCGGTCCCGCGGCCCGGTAGCGAAGGGATGCACGCGGCTCAGGGGCCTAGCCCGGCGAAGAGCACGAGCAGGGTGTTGAGGTTGAAGCAGGCGTGCGCCACCACGGCCGTGCCGAGTTGTCCCGTGCGCTCGTAGGCGAGAGAGAAGAATATCGCTAGCACGACCAGCGGCAGCGCGCTGGAGAGGCCCTCAAGGGTGGACCAGTTGACGTGCAGCGCCGCGAAGAAGATGGACGGCAGAAGGAGCGCCGCCCAGCGCGGCCAGCGGTTCCGCAGGTAGCGAAAAACGCCCCCGCGGAAGACCAGCTCCTCGGTGAGCGGGGCGATCAGGACGGCGAGGATCACCATCGCGGCGAGCAGGACGGGTGACTCGATCTCGGTGAGGATGCGGATCAGGTCCTGCCGCGCGGTGGGCAGGCCAACCGCGCGCAGCGCAAACTCCCAGAGGTGTGCCGTCAGCAGCAACGGCGGCAGGGCGGCGAGGAAGACGGCCACGCCGGAGCGTAGGAGCGTCCCGGCGGGCGCGCGTGCGTTTTTCGCGGAGGGCGCGAGGACGCGGTGGTGAAGGAAAACCCCGAGGAGCATCCCGAGCTGCGCCCCCGCGCCGTTGGCGATGGTGGCGGCGTGCCCGACCAACCCCGCCTGGCGGGCGACAAGGCCCGCGAGCGCGGCGAGGAAGAAGGTGCCGAGTAGGACGCTTGCCACAAAGGTGAGAAACTCTGGCCACGGCGCGTCCCAAGCGCGCAGCTGGGGCGGCGCCGCGCGTGCGGCCGGGGAGAGCCCGTGCCTCCAGAGCACCCCTAAGCCGGCTGCGACGCACCCCAGCTCGAACACCAGCACCAGCGTCGCGAAGGCAGAAAGCGGGGGTGTCACGGGACGTCGCTCGCGGGCGGGTCCGCCTCAGGCGGTGATGCGCCCGTCCGCGTACACGACCTTGCCGCCAACGATAGTCTTGCGCACGCGGCCCTGGAGTTCGCGGCCCGACCACGGCGAGTTCGAGGACTTGCTCTGGCCGGCCTTGGCGTCGTAGCGCCACGTCTCCTCGGGGTCGAAAAGGCAGACGTCGGCGGCCGCGCCCTCGGCGAGCGTGCCGGCCGGGAGATCCACGATCTTGGCGGGCAGCCGGGTCATTAGGTCGACCACGCGGCTGAGCTTGAAGCGCGCCTGACGCACTAGCACGTCTAGGCAGACGGGCAGGGCCGTCTCGAGGCCGAGGATTCCGTTGGGGGCGTAATCGAATTCCTTGTCCTTCTCGTAGTCGGTGTGGGGCGCGTGGTCGGTGGCGATGATGTCGAGCGTCCCATCGCGCAGGCCGGCGATGAGGGCCTGGCGGTCCGCCTCGGTGCGCAGCGGCGGATTCATCTTGAAGTGCGTGTCGTAGCCGGCGAGGGCCTCCTCGGTCAGGGCGAGGTGGTGCGGCGTGGCTTCGGCCGTCACGCGCACGCCGCGGGCCTTGGCGCGGCGGATGTGGTCCACCGAGTAGCGCGACGAGATGTGCTGCAGGTGGATGTGCGCGCCGGTCTGCTCGGCCAGGATGATGTTGCGCGCGACGATGATGTCCTCCGCCGCGTGCGGCCAGCCGCGGAGACCGAGGCGGGTCGAGACCACGCCCTCGTTCATCACCGCGCCCTGGGTCATCGAGTAGTCCTGGCAGTGGTCCATCACCGGCAGGGAGAACATCCGCGCGTACTCCACTGCCCGGCGCATCAGGTCGTTCGACTGCACGCATTCGCCGTCGTCGGTGATCGCGACCACTCCGGCACGCTTCAGGGACCCGATGGGAGCGAGGACTTGGCCCTTCATCCCCACGGTGATGCAGCCGGTGGGGTGGACGCGTACGACCGCATCCCGCGAGATCACGTCCTTCATCAGTTGGATCGTTCCGCTGTTGTCGGCCACCGGGGAGGTGTTCGGCATGCAGACCACGCTGGTGAAGCCTCCGGCCGCCGCGGCGCGGGAGCCGGTGGCGATGGTCTCCTTATGGGTCTGACCGGGCTCCCGGAAGTGCACGTGCACGTCGACGAGGCCGGGGCAGGCCACGAGGCCGCGGGCGTCGATCCGGCGGGCGCGTTTCCGCGCGGCGGCGGAGAGCGGGGCGACGATCCGGCCTTGGTCAATAAAGAGGTCCCCGGGGGCGTCGCGGCGGGACGCGGGATCGATCACCCGGGCGTTCTGGATCCAGAGGGCAGGCATAGCTTTTCCTAGGCGACGGGGCTGACTTGTTCAGGCTGACCACCGGCGCAGAGGTAGAGGACGGCCATCCGCACGGCGATGCCGTTGGTCACTTGCTCAAGGATCACGCTGCGCTCGCCGTCGGCGAGCTCGCTGTCGATCTCCACCCCGCGGTTGATGGGCCCGGGGTGCATAATGATGGCCTTGGGGTTGAGCCACGAGGCGCGGGTTTTGTTGAGCCCGAACATCCCCGTGTACTCCCCGAGGGAGGGAAAGTGTCCTGCCGCCTGCCGCTCGTGCTGGATGCGCAGCAGCATCACGACCTCGGCGTCCGCGAGGGCGCCCCGCAGATCGTGGCTCACCTTGACGCCGAGAGGGGTGAACCAGGGCGGCACGAGGGTGGAGGGGCCGACGAGGGTGACGTCGGCGCCAAGCTTGGTGAGCGCGTGGATGTTGGAACGGGCTACCCGGCTGAAGAGGATGTCGCCCAAGATCACCACCTTGCGGCCCTTCAGCGAGCCGAGGTGCTCCTTCATCGTGAAGGTGTCGAGCAGCCCCTGGGTCGGGTGCTCGTGGGCCCCGTCGCCGGCGTTGATCACGGGGATGTCCAGGAACCGCGAAAGGTAGAGGGGCGATCCGGCGGCCGCGTGGCGGATCACGATCATATCCGCCTGTAGGGCTTGGATATTCTCGGCGGTGTCCCGGAGCGTCTCGCCCTTGGTGGCGCTGCTGCTGGCACCGTCGAGCGAGATCACGTCGGCGCTGAGGCGCTTGGCGGCCATCTCGAACGCCATCCGCGTGCGCGTGCTGGGCTCGAGGAAGAGGTTGACGATGGTCTTGCCGCGCAGGGCCGGCACCTTGCGCATATTGCGGCTTAAGGTGCGTTTGAAGGCGGCGGCGGTAGCGTGAATCTGCTCCAATTCCGTGAGGGTGAGCTCCTCGACGGTGAGCAGGTGACGGCGTTGCCAGGACATAGGAGGGCGCGGGGAGTCAGCGGTTGGACGGCGCGATGCGGATCTCGTCCCGCCGCGGGTCGGCGGGATCGAGACGGACGGAGACGCGCTGGTTCTCGGCGGCGGGCAGCTGGAGCCCGCGGTGGTCCGCGGCAAAGGGAAGGCGGCGGCACCCACGGTCGACGAGGACCGCCAGTTCGACCGCCTCTGGTCTTCCGTGGTCGAAGATCTCGTTGATGGCGGCCTTCACCGTGCGCCCCGTGAAGAGCACATCGTCGACGAGGATCACGGTCGCGCCCTGAACCTCGCCCGGGATGCGGCTGGAGGTGGTCTCCTTCGGGATCGGATGGGAGCCAAAGTCATCGCGGTGAAAGGCGATGTCGACGACGCCGGCGGTCAGGCGCAGGCGTTCGCCCAGACGGCGGGCGAGTTCGATCCCGCCGTTGGCGATGCCCAGCAGCACCAGTCCCCGCGGGTCGGGGTGGCGCGCTGTGATGGCGGCGGCCAGCCTGCCTATCGCGGCGTGGACCTCCGCTGAGCCGATGATCTGAGAGGCAGACACGACGTCGTTGTGCAGCGCTCGGCAACGCGTGGGAAGGATTTTCTCTGACTCGCCGGAACCCAGATAGGTATCGCCGCGGGCGCCAGACGAGGGCTCAGATGAGACCCAGCTTCATTTTCCCTTCCTCGGAGATCATCTGCTGATTCCAAGGCGGCTCCCAAGTGATGCGCACGTCCGCCGCGCTCACGCCGGGCACCAGCAGGATCTTGCCCTTCGCATCCTCGGCAATCGCCGGTCCCATCCCGCAGCCGGGAGCGGTCAAGGTCATCGCCACGTCCACCCGGTAGCCGGGCTCGGGCTCGGAGACCTTCACGACCTCCATCGTGTAGACGAGGCCGAGGTCGACGATGTTCACCGGGATCTCCGGGTCATAAACCTGGCGCAGCTGCGCCCAGATGGCCTCCGGGTCCGGCGCGCCGTCCGCGAGGGTGGCCGCGGACACCGCCGCGGCGGCGACCTGCTCGCCCAGCGCGTCCCCGTCCCGCCCGTCGATGCGGAACAGGCCGAAATCCGTCTGCACCGTGTAGCTCCCGCCGAGCGTCTGGTGGAGGAATACGCGGGCGTTCTGCGGTAACGTCTGCTTGTCGCCGGAGGGAATCTGCGTCGCGACGACGTCGCGCGAAAGGGTGCGCTCGCGGTTCATCGGGCAACCTTCTCCCCGGTGAAATTCGTCTGGATCAGCGTACGGAGCGCCGCGTGCAGGTCATCCTGGCTGAGGCGGTTGAGCACTTCCTCGAAGAAACCGAAGGTCAGCAACTCGTCGGCGGCGCGCTTGGGAATGCCGCGGGTCTGCAGGTAGAACTCCTGTTCGGGGTCGATGCGGGAAGTGGTCGCGCCGTGGGTGCAGCGGACATCGTTCGCCTGGATCTCGAGGCCGGGCAGGGAATTCGCCTCCGCCTCGTCGCTGAGCATCAGGTTGCGGTTACTCTGGTAGGCGTCGGTCTTCTGGGCGTCTGGGTCGACCACGATGAGTCCGGAGAAGATCGTGCGGGCCTTCTGCAGCAGCGCGTTCTTGTAAAGGAGGTCCGAGCGGGTGTTGGGTGCCTGGTGGATCTGCAGGGTCCGCTGGTCGAACTCCTGGTCGTCCCGCGCGACAGTCAGTGAGAGCATCTCTGAGTTGGCGCCGGGCGCCTGCAGTTGGGAGTGGGACTCGTGCCGGGCCTGGCGGGCGCCGAGGTGCAGGTTGAGCGACTGCACGCTAGCGTCTCGTCGCACCACCGTGGAGTTGGACTGCAGCGCGAGGGCCTGATGGCTCCAGTCTTGCTTGCCCACGTAAGTGATCCTCGCGCCGTGGCCGGCGTAGAGGTCGTTGGCGCCGACGGCCAGTTGCCGTTCGGTATCGTTCTGGGAGCCGAAGTAATCGATGACCGTCACCCGCGCACCCTCATCGGCGACGACGAGCGTGTGGGGAAAAACGGCGGCGCCGTCGCCGAGTGCGAAGGAGAAGATCCCGATGGGCAATTCCACCTCCACCCCGCGAGGGACGTGAACAAAGGCCCCGTCAACGAGGAACGCCTCGTGGAGGGCCGAAAACTTGCCCGAGCCGAGGCGCGCCGGCTGGGCGAGGAGGTGCTCGCGCACCACTTCGCTGTGCTCACGCAGGGCGTTCTGCAGCGTGTCTACGACCACGCCTCGACGGCCAAGATCGGGAGCGAGGATCTCGCGGGAAAAGAGTCGGCCATTGGCGAAGATCAGGCGGGCCGCCTTGCTGATGCCGATGCTGGCGAAGGGCACGGCGCGGGCTGGGGCCGGCAGCGCGAAGCCATCGAGGGTGAGCCCGGCGACGTTGCTGAAGCGCCAAGCTTCGTCGGTGCGGATGGGCAGCGGCAGGGCGGCGAAGCGCTCGAAGGCGGCGCGCTTGCGGGCCAGCCACCACTCCGGGAGGGGCGGCAGCGACGCGAGGTGGGCTTCGAAAGCGGCGCGGGTAAAGGCGCCGACCATCGGTGCGAGGGAGGCAGTCGTGGCGGTCATGGCGGATTTTCGGGTCAGCCGACGCTGCCTTCCATCTCCAGATCGATCAGCCGCTTGAGCTCAACCGAGTATTCCATCGGGAACTGGCGGGCGAGGTCGTTGATGAAGCCATTGACCGCCAGGCTCATCGCCTGGCCCTCGGTGAGGCCGCGCTGTTGCATATAGAAGATCATATCCTCGCTGACCTTGGAGACGCTGGCTTCGTGCTGGACCGAGTTGCGTTCCCCGCGGACGGTGATCGCAGGGTAGGTGTCCGTGCGGCTATTTGTGTTGATGAGTAGGGCGTCGCACTCGGTGTTGTTCTTGCACCCCCGCAGCCGTTTCGGGATGTGCACTTGACCGCGGTAGGTGGCGCGGCCCTGGCCCACGCTGATGGATTTGGAGACGACGTTCGACGTCGTTTCGTCCGCGGCGTGGATCATCTTTGCCCCGGTGTCCTGATGCTGGCCGTCGTTGGCGAGCGCGATGGAGATGACCTCCCCGCGCGCTTTACGGCCCTTCAGGACGACACCGGGGTACTTCATCGTGAGGCGGGAGCCGATGTTGCAGTCGATCCACTTGATCTCGGCCTCCTCGTGGGCGAGCCCGCGCTTCGTCACGAGGTTGAACACGTTGTTCGCCCAGTTCTGGACGGTGATGTACTGGATCTTCGCGCCCTTGAGCGCGACGAGCTCGACCACTGCACTGTGCAGGGTGGCGGTGGAGAACTTGGGGGCGGTGCAGCCCTCCATATAGGTGACCTCGGAGCCCTCGTCGGCGATGATCAGGGTGCGCTCGAACTGGCCGAAGTTCTCCGCGTTGATGCGGAAGTAAGCCTGCAGCGGCTGCGCGACCTTCACCCCGGGTGGCACGTAGATGAACGAGCCCCCAGAGAACACCGCGCTGTTGAGGGCGGAGAACTTGTTGTCGCCGGTCGGGATGACCTTGCCGAACCAGCGGCGGAACAGCTCGGGATGCTCGCGGAGCCCCTCGGTCGAGTTGACGAAGATGACACCCTGCTTGGCGACGATCTCCTTGATGTTCGAGTAAGCCGCCTCGGAGTCGAACTGCGCCTCCACCCCGGCGAGGAACTTCCGTTCCTGCTCCGGGATGCCCAAGCGTTCGAAGGTGCGCTTGATGTCCTCGGGCACCTCGTCCCACGTGCGTTTCGGCTTCTGGCCGCTCGCGAGGTAGTAGCGGATGCGGTCGAAATCGATGTTTTCGAGGTCACGCGTCGCCCAGTGGGTGGGCATCGGCTTCGACTGGAAGACCTGCAGCGCCTGGTGGCGGAAGGCGCGGATCCAGTCCGCTTCCTTCTTCACGGAACTGATGTAGTCGACCGTGCGCGCGCTCAGGCCGGTGCCGGCGTCGAACTCGTAGGCGACATCGTAGGTGAAATCGCCCTTGGTCTGGTCGATCCCGGCGACGGGATTCTCCACGGTGGCGGCGGTGCCGCTGTCGATGAGGCTCTTCATGTGGTTATGCCGGCGTTCAGGCGGGGAGGGCTGCGAGCTCCTGCTTCACCCAGTCGTACCCCCGGGTCTCGAGCTCGAGCGCCAGGGACTTGTCGCCGCTCTTCACGATGCGGCCGTCGTACATCACGTGCACGAAGTCCGGCACGATGTAGCTGAGGAGGCGCTGGTAGTGGGTGATCATCAGCACGCCGAGGCCCGGGCCCCGCAGGGCATTCACGCCCTCCGAGACGATCCGCAGGGCGTCGATGTCCAAGCCGGAGTCGGTCTCGTCCATCACGGCCATCTTGGGCTCCAGCATCGCCATCTGCAGGATCTCGCAGCGCTTCTTCTCGCCGCCGGAGAAGCCCTCGTTGACCGAGCGGGAGGTGAACTTCCGGTCGATTTTTAGCAGGTCCATCTTGGCGTAGAGACGCTTGTAGTAGGCCGAGGCATCGATCTCCTCGCCCTCGGGCAGGCGGGCCTGGACGGCAGCGCGCAGGAAGTTCGCAATCGAAACCCCGGGGATCTCGCTCGGGTACTGGAACGCGAGGAAGAGCCCGGCGCGGGCCCGCTCATCGGCCTCCTGCTCGAGCACCGAGCGGCCATCAAGCAGCACATCGCCGCCGGTGACGGTGTAGTCGGGATGACCGGCGATCACCTTGGCGAGGGTCGACTTGCCGGTGCCGTTCGGCCCCATAATGGCGTGCACTTCACCGCTGTTCACGGTGAGGGACAGACCCTTGACGATGGGTTTGTCGCCGATGGAGACGTGGAGGTCGTGGATGACGAGCGAGGACATTGGATCGGGAAAGGACTGGTTCAGGAAGCGGGGCGGGCCTGGCCGCGGAAGGTTATCTCGACCGACGAGGCGTCGAAGCCCAGCGGGAGGACTTGGTTGACCTCGGCGAGCACGGCCGGCGGCAGGTCAATGTCGTAGGTGCGGCCAGTCTGCTCGTCGTGAAAATGCGCGTGCGGCCGCAGGTTGGGGCAGTAGCGGGTGGGGCTGCGCTCGAAGTTCACCGCCCGTACCAGTTCGCACTGCACGAGGGTCTCCAAGCAGTTGTAGACGGTCGCGAGCGAGATGGTGGGCAGCTCCGCCTTGACCCGCGCAAAGACTTCCTCGGCCGTCGGATGGTCCCTTTTGCGGAGCAGGACCGAATAGACCACTTCCCGTTGCGGCGTGGAACGCAGGCCGCTGTCCGCGAGTCGCTGCGTGAGTGAATCGGACGCTAGGTGAGGGGTCATCGGAGCGAAATAGGGCGTGGTGGAAAGGCGGTCAGTAAGTCACCCAATTGGAATGGTTCTAAGTTGCAACTTGGAATTGGAACTATTCCAAACAGTTTCGAAAGATCGCTGTTTATTAGCTAGTTAGCGCATCTAGTTGGGGAGTCTCCCCCGAGAGACGATAGCACCTACGGAGTAGTTTTCACCCCAACAAGGCCTGAGGTGGCGCGCTGATACGCGTCAGCGCGTGGAAAACCGAAACAGGGTGGTGGAGCGGAAGGTCTGACCGGGACGCAGGATGGTCGAGGGAAAGGCCGGCTGGTTGGGGCTGTCCGGATAATGCTGGGTCTCGAGGCAGAAGCCCCCGTACCGCGGATAGGCCCGCCCGGATTTGCCCACCAGCCGGCCGGCAAAGTGGTTGGCGGTGAACAGTTGCACGCCGGGCTCCGTGGTGAGTACCTCCAGCACGCGTCCCGAGGCACGCTCGTGGACCAGGGCAGCGAGGCCCGGCGTATCTCCCCGGTGGTCCAAAACGAAATTATGGTCATAGCCGCGTCCGATGGCCATCTGGGGATGATCCGCCGTGATCCGCTCCCCGATGCGACGGGGACGGGTGAAGTCGAAAGGCGTGCCCGCGACAGGGGCGAGCTCGCCCGTCGGGATCAACGCCGGGGTGACGGGAGTGTAGCGGGAGGCGCGCAGCGTGAGTTCGTGGTCAAGGATGTCGCCTTCGCCCTCGCCCTTCAGGTTGAAGTAGGCGTGGTTGGTGAGGTTCAGCGGGGTCGGGCGGTCCGTGGTCGCCGTGTAGTCGAGGCGCAGCGCGCCGTCGGCGGTGACGGAATACAGCACCTCGACCTGCAGTTTTCCGGGATAGCCTTGGTCCCCGTCCGGACTCGTGAGGCTCAGCCGCACGGCGGGCAAACCCTCCCGCACGCTCGTGGTCGATGTCCAAAGCCGGCGGTTGAAGCCCTGGCGGCCGCCGTGAATGTGCACCGGCACCCCGCCGGAGCTGGAATTGGTCTCCAATTGGTAGGTCTGCCCGTCGAGGGTGAAACGTCCGCCGGCGATGCGGTTCGCGTAGCGTCCGATCACGGAATTGAAGCCCGCGGCCTTCGCCTCGAACTCGCCGGCCGAGTCCACGCCCAGGACAACGTCCGCGGCCCGTCCCGCGCGGTCCGGGACCAGCAGGCGCACGATGATGCCGCCGAAGTTGGTGACCTCCGCGACCAGTCCGCGGCCGTTGTCCAACGTGAAGAGCCGCGCCTCGCGCCCGTCGGCGAGGCGGCCGAAGCTGCGGGACGGGACCGTGACCTCGGCAGCGGACGCCAGCACGGCGGAGAGGAGCAGCGAGGCCAGCAGGGCGCGCATCGGTGTGGTCCCCGCTCAGGCGGCCCGTTGGCTAAGCACCGTGCGCTCGTAAGCCTTGACCTCGGCGAGCCAGCGCTCGCCCTGGGGCACGCCGGCCTCGACACAGTACTGGTCCCAGACTGCGGAGAAGGGCAGGGTGCGCGCCTCCTCGAGCAGGGCGAGGCGGGTGGTTAGGTCGCCCTCCCGCTCCGCCGCGCGGATGCGCCCGATCGGGGCCACCAGCGCCAGCAGCAGCGCCTTCTGCATATTGCGCGTGCCGATCACCCACGCGGCGACGCGGTTGATGCTGGCGTCGAAGTAATCGAGCCCGATCCGCACGCGGTCCGTGTAGCCGCCCCAGACAATCTCCTGGGCGATCGCCTGCAGTTCATCGGTGAGGGTCACCACGTGATCGCTGTCCCAGCGCACCCCGCGGCTCACGTGCAGCGCGATCTCCGGCAGGAATTGCAAGACGGCCGACACCTTGTCGGCGATGCCCTCGGTGGGATGGTAATGCCCGGCGTCGAGGGTGAGGAGCTTGCCGCGACTCACCGCGTAGCCGAGGTAGAACTCGTGCGAGCCCGGCACGTAGCTTTCGGAGCCGAGGCCGAAGAGCTTCGGCTCGACCGCGTCCACGTTGTGCCGAGGGTTGAGGGGGCGGGCGAAGATTGCGTCGAGCGAGGCAGCCAGCCGCTCGCGGGGCCCGCGGCGGTCGGCCGGGGTGTCCTTCACGCCGTCGGGGATCCAGAGGTTAGTCAGACACGCGCGGCCCAGGGCGCGGCCGATCGCGGCGCCGATCTCGCGGCAGCGGATGCCGTGCTCGATCCAGAAGCGACGGACCGCGGCGTCCGGATGGGTGAGCGTGCAGCCGTCCTTGACCCGGGGGTGAGAGAAGTAGGTCTGGTTGAAATCGAGGCCGATCCCGAGGCCCTTGGCCCAGCTAATCCAGCCGCGGAATTGCTCCACCCCGAGGGCGTCGCGATCGACGTGCCGGCCGCCCATTTCGGCGTAGAGCGCGTGGAGGTTGAAACGCTTCGTCCCGGGAATTAGCGCCAGTGCCGCCTCGAAGTCCCGGCGCAGCTCGTCCGGGGTGCGAGCCTTGCCGGGATAGCTGCCGAAAACGGCGAGCCCGTCCCCGAGCTTCTGGCCGCCCGCCTGCTCAAAGCCGCCAACATCGTCCCCCTGCCAGCAGTGGATCGAGACGGGGATCCGGGCCGCCTGACGTAGGGCGCGGTCCGTGTCGACGCCGAGCGCGGCGTAGCGTTCGCGGGCGAGGCGGTAGGCGGGGGCGTTCGAGCGGGACTTCATCGGCGGAAAAGGCTGCCGGCCGCGGGACCTAGGGGTCCAGCCCAGATTGAGGCGGCCCGGCTCAGGGAAAGCGCGGGCGCGGACCGATCGCGTCCGCGCGGACCGTGCCGTCGGCGGCGAGCAGGGGTTGCGGGGCTTCGATCCGGCCGAGCGGGCGGCAGCCGGGTCCCACGCCGGTGTTGCCGAGATCGGTCGCGTTGGCGGCGGCGATCGCGCGCAGGCGGGAGACGACCTCCGGATGCTGGCCGGCGACGTCGCGGGCTTCCCCGGGATCCTCGCCCAGGTGATAGAGCTCACCGCGCGCGAGGTGCAGTTTCCACGCGTCCGCGCGCACGGCCTCGAGGTCTAGTCCGCGGAAATAAAGGTACTCGCGGCGGGCGCCCGGGCTGGCGGCGCCCAGTAGCGAGGCGGAGATATCTACGCCGTCGAGCCGGCGTCCCGCGGGCGAGCCCGCCCCGGCGAGGTGGGCGAGGGTGGGCAGCAGGTCCGGGTTGGCCGTGATGGCGGAGGAACTGGTCCCGGCGGGGATCCGGCCCGGCCACCACGCGAGGAGCGGCACGCGGATGCCGCCTTCTAGCGTGCTGCCCTTGCCGCCGCGCAGGGGATGGTTATCGGCCCCGTGGTTGAGCGGGCCGCCGTTGTCCGAAAAGAAGAGCACCAGCGTGTGGCGCTCGAGTCCCGCGGTGCGCACCGCGTCGAGTACCTGGCCCACGCTCCAGTCGACCTCCTCGATCCAAGCGCCGAGGAGGCTCTGGGGCACCCGCGCCCGGAAGGCGGCGGAGGGGTAGAGTGGAAAGTGGACGGCGTTGTGGGCGAGGTAGAGAAAGAAGGGCTGGGTGCGCGGGCGCTGAACGTAGTCTACGGCCCGTTCGGTGTAGCGCCGCACGAGGTCCGCCTGCTCGGCGGGGCCGACGCGCCCGATCACGCTGTTGCCCTCTAGGAGTGGAAGCGGGGGTTGCTGGGTGCGGATTCCCGTGCCGTCTTCGGCGCTGCCGGCGGCCTTGGGCGCCGCCTTCGGGGTGGGCAACGGGGCGCCGAAGTTGCTCTTCACGCCCTCGGCGGCCGGCCCCATATCATTAGAGTAAGGGAGACCGAAATACTCGGAGAACCCCTGCTGCAGGGGAAGGAACGGAAGCTGGTCGCCGAGGTGCCATTTGCCGATGCAGGCCGTCGCGTAACCGGACGCGCGCAGGACCTCCGCGATGGTTTGCTCGTCCGGATGGAGACCCACGGCGGCGCCGGGGAAGAGCACGTGTGGGCTGGGGAGCACGCGCTTGGGGTAGCAACCGGTGAGCAGGGCCGCGCGGGAGGGTGAGCAGACGGGCGCGGCGTAATGATCCGTCATCCGGCGTCCCTCGGCGGCCATCCGGTCGAGCGCCGGGGTCCGGAAGCGACCGCCCCACGCGCCGAGCTCCCGTGAGCCGAGGTCGTCGATGTTGATGAGGATGATGTTCGGCCGGTCCGCCGTCGCGCCTGCCCTCGCGAATGCCGGGACGAGGCCTGAAAGCAGAAGCAGGCAGACGCGGAGCAGGTGGCGCATTGGGGTGGCGTTCAGGCGGCGGCGGGGCGACCGAGGCAATTCCCGAGTGCGGCCAGCACAAGGTCGACATTACGCAGGGAGGCGCCGTGGCCCATCAGCCCGATGCGCCAGGCCTTGCCCGCCATCGGGCCGAGGCCGGCGCCGATCTCAATCCCGTACTCATCGAGGAGACGGCGCCGGACCCCCGCATCGTCGGCGCCCTCTGGGATTCGGATGCAGTTGAGGGTGTGCAGGGAGCGAGACGGAATGTAGCTCAGGCCCAGCGCCTCCAGCCCGCGGCGGAGCCGCTGGTGCATTGTGGCGTGCCGGGCAATCCGGGCCTCGAGGCCCTCTTCCTGCACGATAGTCAGCGCCTCGTGCAGGGCGTAGGTCATATTGATCGGGGCCGTGTGGTGGTAGACGCGGCCGCCGCCACCCCCAGAGTAGTACTTCCGGAGCATCGAGACATCGAGGTACCACGATTGTACCTTGGTCTTTCGGGCATCCATCCGAGCGAGGGCGCGCGGGCCGAAGCTGACCGGCGAGAGTCCCGGGGGGCAGCTCAGGCACTTCTGGGTTCCGCTGTAGATTGCGTCGATCTCCCAATCATCCACGCGTAGCTCGTGCCCGCCGAGGCTGGTCACGGCGTCGACCAGCAGCAGGGCCCCGTGGGAACGGGCGATCGCTGCGAGGCCCTCAAGGGGCTGGTGCGCGCCGGTGCTGGTCTCGGCGTGGACGATGCCGAGGAGCCGGGCCTTGGGGTGGGCGGCGAACGCGGCGGCGACCTGCTCGAGGGTGAAAGT
>Ga0315905_10003664_pt1 | contig 15793 bp, 10 predicted proteins | sample LakEriMetagenome_5_FD_203522 | JGI IMG/M metagenome (GOLD analysis project Ga0315905, IMG submission 203522) | Freshwater fungal communities from buoy surface, Lake Erie, Ohio, United States - Buoy 4 MA121 | ecosystem: Environmental > Aquatic > Freshwater > Lake | place: USA: Lake Erie, Ohio... | reverse complement strand
GTGGAGAGGACTTTTGGTTGGTTTTATTGGTGTCGTCGTCTCAGTCGGGATTATGAAGGCTTAACCAAAACTTCTGAAGCCTGGATTTACTGGGCTTCTATTCGTCTTCTTGTTCGACGGTTAGCTTAAACTCTGACTTTTCAGACATCCTCTTAGATGAATCTTGCTCAATAATAGTAATTATTTGAGTTATTCCAGACTTAATTTCATCTAGATTACCCAATAAATTTTTCATGTCTATCAAGTTAGAAAAATCACTGTAAGCATTTAATATATCGTTTTTATTTGTCTTATTATCGTCTGCAATAATTTTCAAGCTTTCTTTTAAAGTATCTTGATGAACTTGAATTTTATTAGAAATGGTGGCAAGCATTTTTTCGGATTGTTCTTGCTCGACAAGTTTTAGTGAGTTTATCATTTCCTTAAGATTATCAATTGTAAAAACAATATTTTCTGAATTAGATTTTAATGTTTCAACAACTTTGCTAGCTTGTGCATTAGATGATTTAATTTCGTCATTTTCCTGGGATTGTAGTGCTTGAATTTCTTGCAAAGAATCAAAAATTGCTTGATGATACTGATAAATTCTACGAAGGGCATCAGTAATCATACTATTGATAGCATTAGTTTTATCCGCTAAAGTATTAACAAGAATATCAACTTTTTTATCGAAGTTATTGAGACTTGATAAACTAAGAGAGTAATTTTTGTCTAAAGAGTTTTCGATATTTGCTGACATTTTATCGACAGTTATATTTAGTTGATTTTGATTTTGTTCAAACAAGTCCAGCAATAATTTAATATTCTTTTGATTAGTGGTCAGAAATTGTCTTGATTGTTGATTTAAACCTTTGACATCATCGCCAAGTGCTTCAATTTCAAAAGCTAATTTTGTAAACTTATCTAAATTCTCAGAAAATTTACTATCTCTAATAGTCTCAGAAGCCTCTTTGAATTGACTCACGCTGTTATCTAATATTCTTGCATATTCTCTAAAATTTTCATGCTGAATTGCTAATTCTATTCGAGATACAAATCCGATTAATTCTTCCGCTGCTTTATTGAACTCACCCGAACTATTTTTTATAGTGCCAGCCGAACCAGTAAAGCTTTCTCCCAGATAAATTAACTTTTCACTTAGCTTGATATTTTCATCTGCAATTTTGTTTGCAACTGGACTCAGTGTATTCTCTAAAACAATACCAACCTTTTCGTGAAATCTTTCTAAAAAATTTTCTTGGATTTTTGACATTCTCTCTACAGCTTTATCTAATCGAGTATGTCCAGTAATTTCAGGCTGATAAACATTATCTAGATAATCCTCTAATGCACTCAATAGCTCACTTTTAGCAAGATTTGTATTCCAAATAAAGTTTACGATTGTAATGATAGAACTACACAACAATGCAATCAAGCTACTACTGAAAGCAATTCCCATACTTTTCAAAGGATCTCTCAAGTCTTCGATGGCAATTGTATCTGTTGATTGGCTCATATTGAGTATGCCACTAATACTGGCCAGGTTTTGAGTAATTCCTAAAAAAGTCCCTAACAAGCCAAAAGCGATAAGGAGATTAGGCAACATTCGACAGAAGTAGTCCCATTGCTCGATTTTTAGTTTTTTCCCAAAAAAATCAATCCTTTCATTGCTATAAATTCTATCAACCAAAACGGGCGTGTTTACCCTTTCTAACTGTTTACTTGCACTTTCATAAGAATTTTTAATTTTTTTAGTAAAAGAAAGATCAGTTTTAAGACGAATTATTAAGTCATATAAAACTTTCCGAAGTCGGATTGTCACTAAAGTAATACTGACAATGATAAAAATAAATATTAAGATGGGAATTGGTAGAAGAGATAAGACATTTAACATGATAATTTTAGAATTTGGTAATTAATTGTTTCGTATTTTTAGCTATTATCTGATGTTTTATTATTTCGCCTCATCATTGGTAGCTTGTGGCAATGATCCTTGATTCGTCTGATTTGATGAAGGCAAAACATTATTAATGCGTTGCCGTTCAGCGTTAATTTCATCTTCGAGTCGTTTAAGATAACGGGTGATAATCCCCTCGTTTGCCGGTGTATTGGCAGTAGCACGCTGGCCAATAACTTTAGCTTTATGAATAAAATTACGATCACCCTCTTGGAGTCGATCAACCTGGTTAATAAAATCAACAATACGGGGTTTGTACATAGTATCTAGCAGACTAGGATTAGCTTTTATTTTATTTTCTTCTTCTTTTAAGGACTGACTCAGTATGTCGATCATATCTTTTCGTTCAACTAATTGCTCTAGGGCTGTACGCCAATCAGTGCTAAGTTCGGCAACGTAGTATTCATTACGAAGAGAATCAAAGCAGGTAAATTCATAGCAATCATCACCTGTAGAGTTGTCAAATATATTGACTATTTGATTGGAGTTGGCTTTAGGACAAGACAGGATCTTAAACGCCAAGCAGGGATATAAAAGATATTCTAAATTTTCGATAACGCGGGCATCGACGGGAAGAATATCATCAAATTGGATATAAGCGTGATTATGTAGTTTTCCATCTTTCTTCTGATGATCATAAACTTGCTTTAACTGTTTTAAATGATTAATTAAGCGTAATGGGAAACCACCATATTCTTTGATAAACAGAATTTCACTATCTGCTTGAATGGGATTAATGGCGATCGCCGGAATACCCAATTGTTCTGTCAAAATTTTGCGGAATGGATCATGATCAGCATCATCCGCAACCTTAAAAGCAGCCGCAAAACTTTCCACGCCCCCCATGAATAATGGATCTCTTCGGAAAATATCTAATAAAGGAGCAGATTTGCCGACAATGTTTTCTAGGGCGATCGCCTGTTGCTCGGTATTGTAACTTGCCATGAATCGCTTGACTACCGATTGCATTTGAGTCGTATCCTGCATGATAAAGTTGCGATCTAGTGCAATTTTAAGAGCGTTTTTTACAAGCTCTTCAACAAAATTATTATTTGCTGCTAATTCAAATAATGAATAATTCAATTCTTGGATAGTTTCATTGCTATTTTGAACAAGTTTATCTCTAGAAGAGTTGAATGGAATTAATTGATCAATCTCTTCTTCAGGGAAAATTGCTTCCCCTGGAATTTCTTCAGTTGGTAGGGTTTTTAATTTTTCTTGTTGTTGTTGATAAGAATGCAGCAAGCGTCTCAGCAAAGTATCTAAATTTGTAACTTGATTAAGCCGTTGAGCCACATATTCTTTTAGAGATTCAACAATGCCAATAGCTTCTCCCAATGTAAAGAGATCATAATTGTGTTTGAATAGTTTAGATACTTGTTCAATGGCATTATCTAAAATTGACTGAATAGATGGATAATCGCGTTTTTTCGCCCAAGGGAGCCATCCTTTACTTTTAACTTCCTTAGTTTCCTGATCAGCTTCTAACCAGATAGACTCAATCTCTTCTTGGGTTTTCATTCCCCCCATATCTTGTTTTTTATCTTCCAAATTATATTGATATTGATCGAGCTTTGTTCTGATTGCTTCCAAAAAACTCAGTGCATTATAAACAGAAAAATTTTCATTGTTGGGATTGAGAAGATCGTTCAAGAAGGCATCTAAAGTTCGTTGTAACTCTTCTAAGACTTTAGGACGATTATTTTTGACTAATGTTAACCATTTACCTCGGATAGCATCAGTTCGACCAGGCTGGACTTCCCGAAAAGCCGATTTAAAACGATTAGGTAAAGATTGCTTCAAATCTTCTACACCCTCATCATCATTTAGCTCATTATCTTGATTTTTATTTTTCCAGTTCGTTAAATATTGACTATAAGTTTTACCTTGTTCTTGGGTTAACTCTGATAATCGAGTCGTAAAAATTTCCGACTGTCCTGCGGCATCAAGTTTGCCCAAGAAGCGATCTAATAAATCTCTCGCATCGGGGGCCTGTCCATAACCCTCTAGCCAAAATTCTAGTAATTTAATTGTCAATCGATTATAAGTAATGCTTAACAGGCGATCGCGACTAAAACAAATTGCAGATAAACCAAAAGTCATATAATATTGTGACATTCTAAACGGGTGAAGATCTTTTTCTAGCATTCTTGGATTTATATTCACCCGATTAGCTTTTAATTTTATTCGCACTTCGCTAGCAATATCCAAATAAATTTTATAAGCTATTACATTACATAAATCTTCTTTTCTTGTAATTTGATGATTACTAGATGTCTGACTTGACATTAAGTAGGTGTAGTCAAAGGGGGGACGACTTTCCGAAACAAAAATTTGATTGTTTTTATCATAACAAGCTTCAAATTTGGTTCCATCACTTGTGTAATAATTTAACTCTTTCAATGCAGCATATATCCCTGCCTGCATCATGTTGTGATTTGGATAGAGATCTGGGCTAATTACCAAATAACCCAAAGTAGTCGTATCATTCTGAAAAAGATACCTTAATGTGTAAGCAATATCAAGAAAAATACCGCTACCCGTTCCACCACAAAGAGAACCGACAACTACGACGTCTAAGCCCTCGTCAACACGATAATTTTGTGAGAGCATTTTTTGTTCATGGCCAACTGTTCTTATTACTGCATCTTGAATTGCTTGTTTAATAATCTGGAAGTTGTGAAAAAAACCTAGCCGACCAATAGGACGAACACCATTTGCCCCTCCAGAAATCACTTTGATTTCTTCTTTCAAAGCAGGAGGAAACCAATCTTCAATATGAGAAAATGGACTGTCTCCGTAAGATTTATGACGAAAATTTGTTACCAATTGTCCCACGGCCTGATCATTCATTGTGATAGCAACCTTTTCATTAGGATCAAAAACAAGTTGCTCCCCTCGATGGGTTTTACTGTTGAGGCCAGTTTCTTTCAGGCAACCTTCATCGGTATCGATCGCCAAAAAACTGACCACTGGTAAATTTGCTAACTTACCATGATGCTCAATGATGAAACGCCGCAATCGCATTAACGTATCCCGGCCAGTTCCCCCAATCCCAATGCAGAGTGTTCGTTTAGTAGTGCGAATTTGTGGAGTCGTGAGGGGAGTGCTAACCATAGAAAAATTCCAATTTATTTTTTAATAACCTTAATTAATAGCTTTAAAGTTTGCTCTGGACTATCTTGACGATCACAAAGTTTGATTGTAGATATTTTATGTGTATCGACTGGAGTAGATCCAAGCATTTTGCCATTATAAGACAAACTTCCTTGTTTGGTGACGTTTAACATCAATTTATTGCCTTTGCGCTCCAAATAGCCCATCTGCTCACTATTACCTGGCAATTCAATACATTTTTGTCCTTCACCGCCTAGGTTCAGACAGTCTCCATTTTTGATCGTATAAGTTTCTTTACCAAACTCATCTCCTTTGTTAATTTGTAACCTCCAAGGACGGCTAATACTACGCCAATGTAGAAATAGTCCAGCAAAGCCAATGCCCCCAAAAAGCAACAGTAAAATCGGCAACCAAAGCTGATTAACCAGATAGGCATTAACGGAACAAATCACTTGACCACCTGGAGCTGGTGTGCAAAATTCTTGTACAGTTGGTGAAATATCTACAATGCTAAGCTCGTAGCTCTTATTATTGTTGGTAACAATTTTTTGAGTATTCTTAGACAATGGTAAACTTTCGATCCACTGTTGACGATCCTTACTCTCTGGAGACTCCTTATTTCTAAAAGAGCTATTGGCTGGGGTTTCTACCCAAACATCAGAAGAAATACCCGGTTTAGTTAATAGTGGAGCATCAGTAATCCAAACGATGGACTGGGGCTTTATCTTTTCATTTTTTGAAAATCGACATTGATTTTGCTGGGCAAGACTTTTATAAATGAAGGCTTCAGTCCGTTGAATATCTGTATTTTCTAATTTTAAATTTTCCCTTGGAAATAAGTCTAAAATGCGATTAATATCTTCTTCTTTTCCTGTGAAAATTATGGGATTTAGAAAGCTATTTTCTTCAGGATTAAGTGGATTAACATCCGAAGCAAACGGCACAACATAAACCCGATCGCCCGATTTTAGACTATCTTTGATAATTTGCTTTACACGAATTCGTCCTTCATCGTTAAAATCAACACTCCCCGTTAAATCAAAAGCCAACACGACATCACGACCACCCTGTAGCTTGGAAATAGCCTTAAGTCCTAAAGCTTGCCAACTATTGAGGGGTTCGCCGGGAGTTACATTGCGACAGTCAATAATCATAATTTAATTGTTTGCCTAATTCTATTTCCCTAATGATTGTCTCGGCTAAATTTTAGCGAAACTTCCGGCTGGTGATCGCCATTTTATCCCACAACATAAAGCTACCAACTTTTTGGCTGAAAAGCGTGATCGTTTAAAATCACTACCGAATCCCCCGACTGGGCCAACACAAATAAACCCTGACGATGGGCATAATTGGCCACCTCATCGGTAACAACCATCCCCGCGACGGCCCCTAAAGCATTGACATCTTGATAACGGGGCATAAACTGTTTAAATTTCCCCAACCGTTGCACATGATCATCCACATCCCTTTGGGTTAACTTACTTTTCACCTCAATTAAAATCGCTTCGGTTGTATTAACCACTAACAAATCAATTTCTAGCCTCCCATCTGCTCGTTTGACGGCAACACTAGAATGAAATTCATGGACATCGATGCCCCGTTCTTGAAATAAACGCACCACCGCTGGACGAACTTGCCATTCGACAAATTCCCCTAATCGATTACCCAATTTACCCAGTTGTTCATTTAATTGGCGATTTTGTTCCTTGATCATGCGTTCCGTTTCTTGAAAACGGTGATCTGTCTCCTGAAAACGGTGATCTGTCTCCTGAAAACGGTGATCTGTTTCTTGAAAACGATGAGCTGTCTCCCGAAAACGATGATCTGTCTCTTGAAAACGGTGATCCGTCTCCCGAAAACGACGTTCTGTTTCTTTTTGGGATTCGGCTAATTCAGCCAAGATTTTCCAAACATCATCGGCGGTGGTGATCATGGCAATTTTCGTGAAAATAAAGGGTCAAACCGGATCGGTTAGCGGGGAAAAGATAGGGGTGAAATTTTGGCAATCTCGTTCAACCTCGCTCAAATGGACTGAATAATACCTGTTAACGGTGAACTAGCACTGGCATTAAATTTGATCGGCATTCGTCCCGATAAATAGGCTATTCGTCCTGCTTGGGTGGCCATCCCCATTGCTTGGGCCATGGCTACCGGATTAGCGGCTAAGGCGATCGCCGAATTGATCAGAACTGCATCCGCTCCCATTTCCATGGCCTGGGCCGCTTCACTGGGGGTTCCAATGCCTGCATCCACCACCACCGGAACCTGGGAATTTTCAATGATGATGGCAATATTGGCGGCATTGCGAATACCTTGGCCGGAACCGATGGGAGAACCCAAGGGCATCACCGTAGCACAGCCCACCTCTTCTAACCGTTTGGCTAAGAGAGGGTCGGCATTGATATAGGGCAACACCGCAAATCCTTCTTTGACCAACTGCTCCGCCGCCTGGAGAGTGCCGATTGGGTCGGGCAGTAAATATTTGCTGTCGGGGATAACTTCTAATTTGATGAAATTATTGTCTTCTTGTCCCAACAATTTGGCCATTTCCCGCCCTAACCGAGCCACCCGAATCGCTTCTTCTGCGGTTTGGCAACCAGCGGTGTTGGGCAACATCCAGATTTTTGACCAGTCGATCGCCTCTGCTAACCCTTCATGGCCGGGGGCATTGGTTTGAACCCGACGCACCGCCACGGTCACAATTTGACAATGACTGCTGGTCACACTCTGCTGCATAATTTCCAGATTGGGATATTTGCCCGTCCCCGTCATTAACCGGGAATGGAACTTACGCCCCGCAATTTCTAAATAATCTGTATCATTATCGTTTGTCAAACCATGGCTATTAGTTGCCGCCGGTAAAGACGCATTGGCAGGGGAAGAAAAGATTGCAGTCATAGGGGAATGAGGGGAAAGAATGGGTTGGGAACGGGAAAAGCGGCGATCTCGTAGAGATCCAGTAAAGGCATTTAATAACTTGGGGGTCGTACCATCGAGGATCAGATCACTAATTAATTCAGCAGTGATGGGGGCCAGCAAAATGCCGTTGCGGTAATGCCCCATGACCAGAATGAGATTATCACAATCGCCATAACCCAAATAGGGTAACTCATCGGGGGTTCCTGGTCGAAAGCCCCACCACAGATCTTCGATCGCCCAATCTTTTAAGGCAGGGAATAAACGCATTGCACGACTGAGCAGGGTTTGAATGCCGTCGGGGGTGTTGTGGGGTTGCCAATCGACTTGTTCCACCGTTGCACCGACAATTAAACGACCATCCCGTCGGGGCACTAAGTAGGTATCGGGGCCAAATAAAACCCGTTGCAGGGGATAGGGTTGATGATGACCTTGGGGCATCCGTAGGGCTAACATTTGCCCTTTGACGGGAAAAACGGGCAGGGGGATTAATTCCTTGGCCCAGGAACCGCTGGCTAACACATAGGTTTCGGCTTGGTATGTCCCTTGGTTGGTTAACAGTTGCGTCACTTGCCCTTGACGTTGGGCGATCGCCTGGACATTCACCCCTTCTTGGATCTGTACTCCCAAAGATTGGGCCGCTTGACGGAGGGCACTGACTAATTTTCGGTTATCCACTTGGCCATCATCGGGATGCCACCAACCCCCTACAACGTCTGGCCCTAAACCGGGTTGATAATAGGCGATCGTTTCTCGGTCTAACCAATCGGAGTCCGTGGCGATCGCCGCAGCATTGTTAGGGGTTTCAAACACTGGGGACAAGATACCGCAAGGATTATAGCCCGTCTCCATGCCTGTTAATTGTTCTAATTTACCCACCCATTCCGGGTAACGCCACCGGGACGCCAAGCACAATTCCAACATTGGGCCGGGGGGAATTTTTTCGGCATAGGGGGCCAACATTCCGGCGGCGGCATGGCTGGCGGCCTGCTGAAAATCTCGGCTCAGGACGGTAACCTGTAAGCTGCGTTGTTTTAATTTCAGGTCAACGGCGATCGCCAAACCGATGATGCCACCGCCGATGATCAGAATGTCACTGGTTGTCTGCATAGTATAGATAACGTTAACCCCTTAACTCTCTAACCTTAGCGGATGATTGGGGGGAATTGTCCAATCTCGGCCTACCCCGTAGTGGCTCTTCAGGGGCTCAGCCCTCAACCCAGTCTCGGTAACAGTATTTTTGCTATTTTTCCTCTGAAAACCAAGGGCATTCGGGCATCTCACTGATTCATTTTTTTAAATTCAAAGACATCATGAAAAGAAAGTGAAAAAAGGATGATTAAATAATGAGAAAATCCGTTAAATTTCTTGATTGATGTCCGTATAATCCATTGGTTTAATCAGGGGAAACATGATAAATTTTTATTTGGTTTAAATAAAATTTACAGGTCAATCATTTAGCCGATGTTAACAGCATTTACCGCGGGCTTATTGCTGATCACCATTTCAGAACTGGGGGATAAGACCTTTTTTATCGCTATGATCCTGGCGATGCGTTATCCCCGCCGCTGGGTTTTAGCTGGAGTCGTAGCGGCCCTAGCAGCGATGACCATTCTGTCGGTTTTAATCGGTCAAATTTTTAGTTTTTTGCCCCAAATTTATGTTAATTATGCTGAAATTACTCTATTCCTGATATTTGGAACTAAATTATTGTTTGATGCCTGGAAAATGAGCGATCAAATTAATAATGAAGTGTTAGAAGAAGCGGAAGAAGCGATTGAAGCGGGGGCAAAGCAATTTAAAAAAGTGCCGCAGGGCTGGGGTATTTTTCTGGAAAGTTTTATTTTGACATTTATTGCGGAATGGGGCGATCGCACTCAAATTGCCACTATTACTCTGGCGGCGTCTAACAATGTCTTTGGGGTAACGGCCGGCGCGATTTTAGGCCACACTATTTGTGCCCTGATTGCGGTGTTGGGAGGAAAATTCATCGCTGGACGCCTCTCGGAACGCACCATTACGGCGATCGGTGGGCTGTTATTTTATGTCTTTGCTGCGGTGGCGATTTTCACCAAGCTCTGAAGGCCTCTTTAACGCGATAAACTGGCGGGGAAATGGTGCAGGATAGTTATGATTCCAGCCTGGCTTTACATTGGGGTGACAGCATTTGGCCTCGCATTTTTGCTCAATCGCTTGTCTCCCAGGGATATACAGTGGTTTAATCGGTTGCGTCGTCCCCCCTGGTTAACGTTTGAGTGGGCAATTCCGTTTATTTGGATTTCGATTTTTATTGCCGGGGCGATTTCTGCCACGATCGCCTGGAATACGAGTGATTCCGCGGCCACAGGCTGGGGTTTAATGGCGGGCTATGTTTTATTAGAAATCTCGATCATGGCCTATACTCCGGTGATGTGTAAATTACGCAGTTTGCGGGTGGGGACGATCATTGGCGCAACAGGCTTTTTCATTGGACTAGGATTGGCGATCGCCGTTAGTCAAGTTTCGTTAAGCGCGTTGGCGTTCTTGATGCCGTTTTTGTTGTGGAGTCCCATCGGTACTTATGTTACTTGGGTGATGATTCCCCTTAATCCCGGCGAACTTTAATCAATATCTTGCCAACGACTGTAAATGGCGGCTTGGCCCCGAAAAATGCCCTGATCATCCGTCAAATTCCACACCGTCACGTCTTTGATCCAAAACCGCCGACCACTTTTGGCAATGCGAATCCCTTCATAACCCGTCATAAACCCTTGATTCGTGACAGCATCTAATAATTGCTGGCGTTCCGTCTGATTTGGTGGTTCAGCGGATTGTCGGGAAGGCAACTGACAAAATTCCTGCCAAGAAAGTTCAAATAAACTTTGGGCGGCTAAATTGGCGTAGTTAAAAATGGGATCGGGTTGAGTCCCGTGGGAGACCACCACATAGGGGGCCTGGTAAATCGCTTCGGCAAAGTCTTGGGCTTGGAGATGGCTCGAGCCAAAACCTTTGCCAGTTAACCGTTCATAACTCCGGCGCAGTAATTGGAGATGGTCAACGTAAAACTGATTTTCGGGACAGGGTTTGGGCAAGTTCATGGAGAAAATTTGATCAAAAAAGCTGAAGGTCGTCGGGCTGACTGATCAGTATCCCACGTTGTCCCATCGTCAGAGGATGCCTGAAAAGTCTGAAAATGGCAATGGATCCCCCCTAGCCCCCCTTGATAAGGGAGGGAATCAGTAAAAGGTCTCCCTTTTTAAGCCAGAGCTTTAGTAAGGAGATTTAGAGGCATCTCATACAGATCATGCAACGTCTCAAGCGTCCTCTCATCGCCGTTAAAAGGTGACAGGGAAGTTGAGTAGAGGCTAATGTTAACTTTTCTTTACAAAAGTCCGAGTACTTGCTCAGTCTAAAATTAAATCCTTGTAACAAAGTGTTTCACAAATGTTAACAAATTGTGTCGAGATTACCCTGTGTTGCCTACAGGACGGCATTTTCTGTTACAAAAGCTAATGGACACCCTTTCCCATCGATCATCCAAGGAGAACCAAAATCCTATGTTCACTAACGTCAAGTCCACCATCCGCCGCGTTGATCCCGAAGCATTAAATGGGCGTACCCTCCTCAAGGTGGTCTATGTCGTCTTGGAGTCTCAGTATCAGAGCTCTCTGTCGGCAGCAGTTAGGAATATTAATCGCACCAATCCCAGTTTGGCGATTCAATTGACGGGCTATTTGATCGAGGAATTACGATCGCCAGAGAATTATGAGGCGTTTAAGCATGATGTCTCAGAAGCTAATTTGTTTATTGCTTCGTTGATTTTTATTGAAGACTTGGCCGATAAGGTGGTGGAAGCGGTGGCTCCCCATCGAGATCACTTAGATGCGGCGATCGTCTTTCCGTCGATGCCCCAAGTGATGCGGCTGAATAAAATGGGGTCATTCTCCATGGCGCAATTGGGCCAATCCAAAAGTGCGATCGCCCAATTCATGAAGAAGCGTAAAGAAAATAGCAGTGGCGCGGGTTTTCAGGATGCGATGTTGAAGTTATTACGAACCCTGCCGTCCGTGTTGAAATATTTGCCGGTGGAAAAAGCCCAGGATGCACGGAACTTTATGCTCAGCTTCCAGTATTGGCTGGGGGGCTCTCAGGAGAATCTGGAAAACTTTTTATTAATGCTCACCGATAAGTATGTCTATCCTGACTTGGGACTAGATAAGTTGGTGAACTACCAAGATCCAGTGGTTTATCCCGATATGGGCATTTGGCATCCGTTGTCGATGCAGATGTTTGAAAACGTCAAGGATTATCTAAATTGGTACAATCAACGCCCCGATATTTCCGATGACTTGAAAGATCCTCTGGCTCCCTGTATTGGCTTGATTATGCAGCGTACCCACCTCGTTACCGGGGATGATGCCCACTATGTCGGCATGGTACAGGAATTAGAAGCGATGGGGGCGCGGGTCATTTGTGTATTCTCTGGTGGTTTGGATTTCTCGAAACCCGTTGATGAATATTTCTTAGATAAAAGTGTGAACGGCATGGAACCGTTACCGATTGTCGATGCGGTGGTGTCCCTGACCGGATTTGCTCTAGTGGGTGGCCCGGCTCGTCAAGATCATCCCAAGGCGATCGAATCCCTTAAACGCTTAAACCGTCCCTATATGTGCGCGTTGCCGTTGGTGTTCCAAACGACGGAGGAATGGGAAGAAAGTGATCTCGGTTTACACCCCATCCAAGTGGCGTTGCAGATTGCTATTCCTGAATTAGATGGGGCTATTGAACCGATTATTCTCTCTGGTCGGGATGGTTCTACAGGGCGGGCCATTGCCTTACAAGACCGCTTAGAGGCGATCGCCCAACGGGCCATGAAATGGGCTAATTTACGCAAAAAACCGAAGTTAGACAAAAAAGTTGCCATCACCGTTTTCAGTTTCCCTCCCGATAAAGGGAATGTGGGCACTGCCGCCTATTTGGATGTGTTTGGCTCCATTTATGAGGTCATGAAAGGCTTACAAAATAACGGTTATGACGTCAAAGATTTACCCGCTACTGCCAAAGAATTAATGGAAGCGGTGATCCACGACGCCCAAGCCCAATACAACAGCCCGGAATTAAACATTGCCCATCGCATGTCGGTGGAACAGTACGAACGCCTAACGCCTTACTCGGTGCGGTTAGAAGAAAACTGGGGCAAACCACCGGGGCATCTCAACAGTGACGGTCAAAACTTACTGATTTACGGCAAAGAATTTGGCAATGTCTTCATCGGAGTGCAACCGACCTTTGGTTATGAAGGCGATCCGATGCGGTTGTTATTTTCCCGTTCCGCCAGTCCCCACCACGGTTTTGCCGCTTACTACACTTATTTGAATCACATTTGGAAAGCCGATGCGGTGTTGCATTTCGGAACCCACGGTTCTTTGGAATTTATGCCTGGTAAACAAATGGGCATGTCTGGGGAATGCTATCCCGATAATTTAATTGGGACAATCCCTAACTTGTACTACTACGCCGCCAATAATCCGTCCGAAGCGACGATCGCCAAACGTCGGGGCTATGCGTCCACCATTTCTTACCTGACTCCTCCTGCGGAAAATGCTGGCTTATATAAGGGCTTAAAGGAATTGAGTGAGTTAATTGGCTCCTACCAAACCCTCAAGGATTCTGGCCGGGGCATTCAGATTGTCAACACAATCATGGATCAAGCCCGTATCTGTAACCTCGATCAAGATGTGAACTTGCCGGACATCAACGCCGAGGACATGGATCAAGAACAACGGGATAACATTGTCGGTTCCGTTTATCGCAAGCTGATGGAAATTGAGTCCCGGCTTCTGCCCTGTGGTCTCCACGTCATCGGTAAACCCCCCACCGCTGAAGAGGCGATCGCCACCCTGGTCAACATTGCCAGCCTGGATCGGGAAGAAGAAAGTCTTTGGGCATTGCCTACCCTGATCGCCGAAAGCATGGGGCGCAACATGGAAGACGTTTACCGCAATAGTGACAAAGGCATTTTGGCCGATGTGGAATTGTTGCAGGACATCACCCTCGCTACCCGCGCCGCCGTTGCCGCCCTAGTGCAAGAGCAAATCAACACCGATGGCCGCGTCTCCTTCGTTTCCAAACTGAACTTCTTCAAAATTGGCAAAAAAGCCCCCTGGGTCAAATCCCTCTGTGATTCCGGCTATCCCAACGTCAACGAAGACAAACTGAAGCCCCTATTTGAATATCTAGAATTTTGCCTAGAACAGGTCTGCGCCGATAACGAATTTGGGGGGTTACTCCAGGCCCTGGAAGGGGAATATGTTCTGCCCGGCCCCGGCGGTGATCCCATCCGTAACCCCAACGTCCTACCCACCGGCAAAAATATCCACGCCCTCGATCCCCAATCCATTCCCACCCTAGCCGCAGTCCAATCCGCCAAAGTCGTCGTCGATCGCCTTTTAGAACGGCAACGGGCAGAAAATGGCGGTAACTATCCCGAAACCATCGCCTCTGTGTTGTGGGGCACGGACAACATTAAAACCTATGGTGAATCCCTCGCTCAAATCATGTGGATGGTGGGAGCCAAACCCGTTCCTGATGCCCTCGGTCGGGTCAACAAAATCGAACTAGTTTCCCTCGAAGAATTGGGGCGTCCCCGCATCGACGTAGTGGTTAACTGTTCCGGTGTCTTCCGAGATTTGTTCATTAACCAAATGAACCTGTTGGATCAAGCCGTCAAACTGGCCGCCGAAGCTGATGAACCCTTGGAAATGAACTTTGTCCGTAAACACGCCCTGGAACAAGCCTCCGAAATGGGCATTGGGGTACGGGAAGCCGCCACGCGCATTTTCTCCAACGCATCCGGTTCCTATTCTTCTAATGTGAATCTAGCGGTGGAAAACAGCAGTTGGGAAGACGAGTCCGAATTACAGGAAATGTACCTCAAACGCAAATCCTTCGCCTTCAACTCCGACAACCCCGGCATGATGGATCAAAGTCGGGATATGTTCGAGCGGGCGTTGAAAACCGCCGATGCCACGTTCCAAAACCTGGATTCCTCGGAAATCAGCTTGACTGATGTTTCTCACTATTTCGACTCTGACCCCACCAAATTAATTGCCACCCTACGGGATGACGGCAAAGCCCCCGCCGCCTACATTGCCGACACCACCACTGCCAATGCCCAGGTGCGAACCCTGTCGGAAACGGTGCGCCTCGATGCTCGCACTAAATTGCTCAACCCCAAATGGTACGAAGGGATGCTTTCCCACGGCTATGAAGGGGTACGGGAACTGTCCAAACGGTTGGTCAACACGATGGGCTGGAGTGCCACCGCTGGGGCAGTGGATAACTGGGTCTATGAAGATGCCAACAGCACTTTCATCAAGGATGAGGAAATGTGTAAACGGCTGATGGACTTGAACCCCAACTCTTTCCGTCGCATGGTCAGCACTTTATTAGAGGTCAATGGTCGCGGCTATTGGGAAACTTCTGAAGAAAATCTGGAACGGTTACAGGAGTTGTATCAAGAGGTTGAAGACCGTATCGAGGGTGTTGAGTAGTTTCTAAAATCCTAAACTAGACTATAGGGGTGGGTTGCGGCTCACCCTTTTTTTACGAATCGTAAAGGATAAAAAGCATCTATGTATACGATTAACTTAAATGAAAAAAATGATCGCCTTGTAGAATTAATCGAAAAGGTTATGCAGGGAGAAGAGGTAAAAATTTTCTCAGTACAGGACAAAAACTTGAAAAGCTGGGAGGGAAAGGGTTTGATAGGAGTTAGCAGAAAACCCAAGAAACCCTCATGAACCAGATTAGCGAAATTCGAGCCCAATTACGACCTCACATGGG
>Ga0315905_10003663_pt1 | contig 15794 bp, 14 predicted proteins | sample LakEriMetagenome_5_FD_203522 | JGI IMG/M metagenome (GOLD analysis project Ga0315905, IMG submission 203522) | Freshwater fungal communities from buoy surface, Lake Erie, Ohio, United States - Buoy 4 MA121 | ecosystem: Environmental > Aquatic > Freshwater > Lake | place: USA: Lake Erie, Ohio... | reverse complement strand
AGGGGCGGCTTCCCAGTAGGTATCGCCATCACTGAAGTAGCTCACTTCGCCGGGGACTGAGTTGGCTATCGTCGTCAGTCCTACGTTCGAATAAAGCGTGGCTCCTGTTCCAAGTGTTACGCCGAGACCATAGTAGTTACGAGCACCTACTGGATACGCAGAGCAAGCGACTGCTGGGCTGACCCGACTCTCAGTGAGGTTGTAGGTGTAAACTGGAACAGGGCAGGATGCAACAAGTGTAATCTGACCAGTAGGTCCAGCTTCCCAGTAAGTAACACCGTTACTAAAATAGCTAATCTGACCGGGGACGGAGTTGGCGATTATGGTCAATCCCGCATCTGCATAAAGCGTAGACCCATTCGCAAGCGTTTCCACATTACTGTAGTAGTCAGTCGCCCCTGTAGGATACGCAGAGCAGGAAACAGAGGGGCTGACCCGACTCTCAGTGAAGTTAAACGTATAAACCGTAAGCGGTGTGGGAGTTGGCGTCGGCGTCGGCGTTGGAGGTGGCGGCGTTGGCGTCGGAGGATAGTAATCCTCCAGCCAATCTCTGACCACCCGCGTGAAGAAGGGCTGCGATGCAAACCGTATTGCAGGGGTCGGTGGCACTGGCAAGTATTCCCCTGCTAAGGTAGCCGTCACTACAGCGGGAGTTGTATAGGTTGGAAGCGTTGGGTAGATATAGCCCTGCGGATACAGGTAGAGCGTTGGTTCAAGTGGCTCTGGCGAATAGCTATAAAAGGCTATGTAAGTCAGCGCCTCTGGAACTACCTCCGTAATATCGTAAATAATCGCGAATGAAGTCGCGCTACGGGCTTCTATCGTGACGGTGTAGCCTTCATCTGCAAACACGCTTACTAGGTGGTCAAAAAAGTCCCCAACGGAAACTGGATTATAACTAGGAAACACATAATTCGTGACCACGTTATACAAGGGAGGATCACTCCCTTCAACTTGTGCGCCCCTAAGTTCCAGTTGGTCATACGGGCCAAAGCTATTACCCGTCAGCGGCATGTATAAGAAGCTAAGTGGATTGGTCAGCGTTAGTGGCGATCCACCATAGTTTGGATCATTGGGTTTTGCCCACGGAGGTGCATTATACCCGCCCCAATCAACCAAGAACTCTCTAAAATTACTATTGGTTGCACTGGTCGTGATCCGATAATTAACATCTACTGAGTTCGTGTCACCCGCTATTTGCGTGTTGGCAAACGTGAGTTGCCACGGATCAGTAGAGGTGCTAGTCCGAGAAGATGTTCCAGCCGTCCCCGAGATAGCCCAAGCCGCACCATTCCAAGTGGCGGTAAAGGTTCTTTGTAGCAATAGCGAGTGGTTCGGACGACCGGACACTTGAATGCCTAGCGAAAGATCAAATAGTATTGGCGATCTATCAGTGCGAAAGCCAGTGAATTGAAAGCTACCGACCAATCCAGCCGTCATCCCACCACTAACCGAAACTGCATCAGACTTGGTTACTGAATCGTTGTCAGACTGTAATCCTAGAAGCGTAGTCGTTAAGACGCCAGTAGATGTTTCCGAATAATTAGGTAATTCAGTCGCGCTTACATAGTCTTCGTTTGTCGGCGGGTAGTTTCCCGGATCATAGTGAAAGGCAACCTCCCTAACGAGCATTTCATCACGCGTAACACCTGATACTCCAATCACAAATGTGCCGACGTTTTCGGGGGCTATGTCTATCTGACCCGTAGTTCCCGTGATCGTATCCCATGCTGTTTCAAAAGCAGCGAAAAATTGCGCGGGCGTTCCCTCTGCGTCTACTGCAAAAGTGTAGCTTCCTACGAGATCCCCATTTTCATCTTTAAGATACAGCGTCTTCTGACCAAAGTTGACTAGGCTGTTTTCAATAAACAGATTACCAACCTCATTAGTCCCTCCCGAGTTTAATAACCACTGAAAGTCCACGAGTCGCGTGCCATCTGTAGTGATCTGATAAGCAACGTCGATTGAATTTGAATCTCCGGTCAGTGAGAGATTTTGCAGTGTCGCCGTCCAAGGTAGTTCAGCCGACCCTGAGTCCACCGATGCCCCCTCTAGTTCGGAGATTGACCATGTGCTACCGTCCCATCTGCCAAGAAAATTCCGATCCAACTGGAGGGTTTGGTTCGGGCGACCTGCCACCACAAGCCGCATGGACAGGGTAAAATCAGCAGGAGCCTTTGTCGTGTCGATGCCCGTAAACACTAGTGTCCCAGCAAGATCACCGGGTTCTATCTCGGCTTGAATCAGTGGGATGCTCGTGGTCTTGGTCTGATTGTAGCGCCAGATCTCATCTGGATCAGACCCATCGTCTGGAACAAGTGTTAGCTCTACGCTACCTACTGCTCGCACAGAAGTCTGGTTATCGTCTTCGTATGAAGAGAGCAGACTCCACTGCTCTCTAGTGATGGAAAGCGGGATTCGGTATCGGGTAGTATCCCCACTCCCAACGATTGTTCCCACGGCCTGTGTTAGCGTGATGATCTGCTCGGGTTCGAACTCTTTCAACGAGAACGAGATCCTAGCGACTTTGTTTTCCGCGTCTACGAGTCGAAGCTGTCCCCACTTTTTGAAGCCGATCAGAAGATTCAGTGCGTCACGCGTAAGTAGCGTGATCACCGCGTCATCCTCCTGCTTTCCAACCTTTGGAATAGTGACCTCTCTCGTGACGAGGTCAAAGTCAAGCTCAAGATCATTGCGTAACCCTGCGCCCACTGCCGCATCTTTAACCTCCCAAATGATAAACGCGGGTTCGGACTCCCCTAATGCATTGGCTGCGATGATCATGGTTGTCGTCGTGCCTACGGCACTTGGAGTCCCCGTGATTCGCCCTGTCATAGGATCAATACTTATTCCAGAAGGGAGCGGCGCGGCGGCGTAGGCCGTCGGGGAATTAGTCGCCTGAATAGACAAAGTCGGAATCGCCTTATTTATAGCGATTACACGAGGGCTGACCGGAGCGGTTATGATCGGGGCTGGCATGTCAGTCTGGGACTTGATCTCTAATCACTTCAACCTTAAACGGAACAGTAGTCAACCGTAATCCATTAGCAACAATCTCAATTTCTGTATTAGCGTAAACGCTTGTGCGCTCATCGTCTTCGTAGTTACTGAGGACGCCCTGCCAGTTTTCTGGGCTGAACCAAATAGCAATTCGATACCTAGTCGTGTCTGCTGCCCCAACCTTCGTTGTAGGATTTCCATGTGCCAGCGTGATAATAGCTTCGGGTTCGAACTCTTTCAACGCACACCTAACAGCTACACCCTGATTGGCTGGATTCAAATCTTGAAGAACGCCATACTTCAGCAAGCCAACGAGCAAGTAGAAATAATCCCCCTTGCCGACACGGAAGACCGCACCGTCAGCGGACGTTGTGACTCCCGGTATACTCGCTCTCCGCGTGTGGAAGTCGATGTCCAACTCAAGGTCAGACCAAGTGCCACCACCAACTGCTGCTGCTTGCACGTTCCAAAGTATTGACACCGAATTACCGCTACCGTCTCCGTTCGTAGCAGTAATCGTGGTAGTGGTCAGCCCCTCTATGGCTGGCGTCCCAGTGATCACACCCGTAGTGGTATCCACTGATAGCCCAAGAGGAAGAGGTGACGCTGAATAACTTGTAGGCGTGTTACTAGCTACGATCTGAAGCGGGGGAATCGCCACTCCGCGAGCGATTGTTCGTGGCGAGGCAGGTTGTGTTACTACTGGGGCTGGCATGACCTATATGGGTTTTGCACGTTCGTGCAATTACTTGACGATACCGAAGCCGAGTTCAAAGTCAGATCCTGACTCTGCGGTCTCGCGAGTTACATTCAGACCACTGAGCATCAGCAATCCCTTGCTATCAGACTCACCGTCACTTGTATCGAATCTACGAAGAACTGCACGAACCGAGAAGTTCGCAGTGCGGGGAGGGACAGCACCACTTTCCAGTGCTCCGTAGATGTATCGGAACGCGGTAAACACATCTGCCCCATCGACGGTCCTTCGGCTGATTTTCATGCCAAACTTGTGCGTAGTCGAGATGCTACTCAGATGGATGGCTTGCTCAAGGAACGGAAGTTTGCGCCAGACGATTTCTTCCAAGTTAGCCCCCTCGGTTCCAACTGTGGACACTGACCTAGGCTCCCCGATCTCAAGCGCAATATGCCACATCGCATCGACATTGTTCTTTAGAAGCGCAGCTTCAAAAGAGAAAGCAAGGAATAGATTCTTCTTAGCCCGAAGTTGCTTATCGTTGAGATGGATCGTGAAGAGAGTGCGTTCGAAATGCGTTGGGTAGTAGGTGATCTCCTGCGGCACTACTACCGTGTGGACGCCCGAACCGCCAGCACTGAAATTGACTGCTGACCCGCCAAGGCTTGCACTGACTTGGAACGTCTTGTTCACATAGTCAGGACTCAGAACGTAGTAAGTAGTCCCTGTAGCCAAACCGGAAGGAAGTGTCCCCGTGGTCTCAATTTCGATGGCTTGACCCGCGATGAAGGGTTCCGCCAAACTACTGGAGAAAGTCAAAATATCGGTAGTGCTGTTGAGGGTCACAACATACCCGTTATACCTTGCGTGCGGCGTGACCGGATACCAAGCACGACCGTCGCACGCAGCATACTCTCCGTCCTTGATAGTGACGGCTCGGTTTCCATACCCACCGGGGAGGATCACATCATCGTTTGTTCGGTTTTCATAGACGTTCCCAACATACGATGGGCCGGGATCTGGAAGTGGGTTAGGCAGGGCAGAGACAGTTGCATCGTGAACTGCGGGGAAAAGACCTCGACCACGGTTGATGATGAGCTTGTCGTTCTCATCACGTTCGGACAGGTTGACCTCACTGATCAGACCCATGTCGGGTCGAGTGGGTTGAACGCGAGACGGGTAGAGTTCCCAGACAATCGGAAGCTGCCAGCGTGCTGCCTCTTCTCCATCACTTCCAGTCTCAGAGCTAGTTCCTCCACCAGCACTGACGTTGAGTTCAGCGAATCGTTGCTCAACACTGTCAATCCATTCTTGGAGACCTTCTACATCATTGATCACATGAGTGTGCTCATCGAAGAAACTGGTTTGTGCCAGACCAAGGATAGTCACGGTGTATTGATCCGCCAGCGGAACTCCGGTCAACCACGTTATCGTGACTTGGTCTGCACTATTGCGTGACCAAACATAGTCGGTCCCCTCGACCATCTTGTCGCCGGGAGTGGTGTTCTCCAAGATGATGACATCAACGAACGGTGTATCAAGTCCGTGAGTAATCACGAAGGATGACACGGCTGCGTCTCCAATAGTGGTGGAGTAGTGGATCTGCCCGTTGCTGACTTGATTGGGGGAGAAGACGTTGTAGTGAACCAGCGTAGGAGGGTTGAGCCAATCGACTTCCGGCGCAACTGCCAACTCGTCCCACTCTACTGCTTCTCTGAATCCAACCTGTTGGCGAAGAACACAATGCCAACGGGAAATATTGGAATCTTCCAAGTCTTCCAAGTAGGCGTAGACTTCAAGGATGAGGATAACTTGGTTCGCCTCCATCATCAGTTCAGCCATTCCACGAGTCTTGGTCGAAAAGCTGATGACATGCTCTTCTGGGGGAGCGTCGAAGATTTCTACTTGAATCTCGTCTTGGTTGATCCCAAGCATATCCCCCTCGAAATAGATGTAGAGGTTGTTGTCAATCGGAAGCGTCACCGTAAAGGAGCCACCGGGATCTTTGAGAACGTCAATAGCTGAGGCAACGTCCTCCAACGTCGAGTCCTTGCTGAGAGGGTCCGTTCGGATCTCGCCACGCTTCAGACGAAAAGTTCCAGTGAAAGAAGGTGGAACGAAGAGCTTTTGAATCTCAGACCATTTCACCTCATCAACCTCACCCCCGTCTCGGAGGGTCGTGATTTTAGGGAGCGGTCCAGTGCCAAGTTCAAACGTATTGGAATACCCAACAGGAGCCTTGACCAGACGGAACTCGTAGTAATACTTTCCGCCACGAAGGTATTCGCGAATGCGAAGAAACGCGCCGGGGAATAGCGTGTTGTGAGTCACTTCAATAACCCGTTGAATAGCTGGGTTATCCAGAAAGCAGACGATGTAGGAGTCAAACCGCTTCTCCACGGACACCTCAGTGATAGAAGCCAAGTCCTCGATTGCGTCCTTGAGGATGTTTTGGAAAAGGGTGGCGGGGGTCTCAGCATCCTCCTCAGAAGGATCAAAGGTAAAGAGTGCGGTCTCCTCTCCGCCAATCTCAATTTTGAGATCACCTGAGATCGGTCGAAGGTCAACCTCCCCTAATACTGCTTTCATCGCCGTGACCACGGGACGGATCTCATCAGACGCACCTTCGCGGCTCTGTTTGAACTTGACTCGAAAGGTAAGGTCTTCCCCAGCGACCAGCGTAGGAACTGCAATGCTGGAATTGTCTTGCAGCGAGGCAGTGAACCTCTTCGTGGATAGATCGTAGTAGCCGGAGATGTCCATAGTCTGTAGTTTAACATTGAGGGTGGCTTAGTCAATCCCGCGCAGCACTAGCTCAGTTTTATTCAGCGGCTCTGAGGCAGGGGCAATGGAGTCGTAGGGGAAGGGAATCATCGTGAAAGGATACCGTGGATTGACCGGAGGCGTCTTAGCCTCCTGCTCCTTACGCTCCTCCTCGTTAGGGTCTACCCCTTGGTTGTCTGCCACAGTTAGGCTCATACGGTCCAGAATTTACCTCTGATTGCGGTTCTTTGATAAGCCTCCTCTGCCTGTCTATTGACTTCGTTCATAATCTCCACCGCGGCTTGCACAACGACACCGCTCAATAATCCTGCGGCTGGGTTTATCTGACGATAGGCCGGAATCTTGTCAATATCAATATCAACTGAGTGATCCAAGTTATAGAAGGTATGATACTGAACCACGGGTTGCCACTCCTCGGTGACTTCGGAAGCCTCTAGGTCACCAACTGGACCTAGCATCCAAATCGTGGCGATTGGGACAGTGTCGTAACCGGGGTCAACCCCCTCTAAAGCAACCTTGACGCTGACACTCTCAGACGCCTCAATCTCTAACGGAGACTCCCTAGTCAACTCAAGGTATGGCGGATCGTCCTTTGGGTTAGTCATTTTGACGGCAAGCTCCAGATAATTCTTATCGACGGCCTCAGTTGGAGGAGCGAACTGCACGCTTGCTCTGGGCTGCCGAAGCACCAACTCAACACAATAAGCTACGCGAGCATTCTCCCGATCCTGCTCAAGCTCCTCGGATATATCAACGGTTACCCCGGTCTCGATATTGTCAGTGCTGGCGTTTACTTTGCTAGACACCACAATGTTATAACGCTCTTGAATTGATCGAGGGACTTCCTTAGCGACATCGCCCTCTGCCGTTGGAGCACCCGTAGCGACCGGACGCCATAGCTTCGTTGGGATAAAAATCTCAGGGCGATTCAAAATAGAAACGTCGATCTTCTTCGTCAAGTCAGTCTCGGAATCCACCTTGATCCCAAGTTTCTCCCTAACGTCTTCTGGCACAAGATAGGGAGTGGTGGAAGCCATCACTTCATGTCCACGAACAAACCCCGGCGCTACCTGTATGACCCAACGCTCGATAGTGAAATCCCACCTAACACGAGTCTTCCATGCGTGAGGTAGACGACCTTCTTTGTAGCCGGATGCGATCCACCCTAGGTAGGCGCGTAGAAACTCACTGACAGCATTCCAGTCCTTATGGTTAAGAAGGAATGGCTCATCACTAGTTTCGTTTAGCAGTGGTCTGAATCCACCATAGTTGACGCTCATAGTGGAGGGAAGAAGTGCCTAGCTTGGTTGTTATCACCCTTGGTAACGAAATGCCCTAAGCTATGTCTTACAATCTGAAACCTGTTGGATACGCGCTCCTCTTCCCACTCTAAGCGAACCAAGGGATACCATGCCCACCCGTCACCATCAGCAAGCACTCCACCGCTTCCGAAGCCTTTGGGGAGTTCTTCAATTCCCTGTAGTCGTAACTGTTCCCACGTATCCTTTTCATCTGGGTCGATCTCTGCGAGTGAACTAGTGCTGGCAGCTATGTTGACGCCCACTGCTACATATGAGTAGCCCTCGCTCTTTGGCTTCAACTGCAAGCCCACCACAAGACCGTCCTTGTTCTTATCACCTACTCGATACTCTTCGGAAACCCACGGACGCCTACCAGCAACCAAACCCTCACGAACCAACACTTTATCTTCTTCGTCTAGTGATCCAATAGACCAAGGATGCGGAGCAGTTATTACCGGAGGTTTGCCAGTGATAATGACTCCACCGGACGGAAGGTAACGAATGTGCGTATCCTTTCCAGCAATGGTGTAGGACTCCTCTGCCTTCTGGATCAGTTTCTTCCACTTTGGAAGAATGCGGTCACCTTTCTTCGCGTAGATTTCAGCCCACTCTTCCATAAGATTTGCACGGCGTGCAATTATAAATTCCACCCCGTCTTTGGAGCCAACGGAGTATCTGGGAGTCTAGGTGCGTTGAACTCCCGTTCCTTCTGCTCAGTCGGGGAAAACTTACCTTCCATTGTTTCATATACCGTTTCCGGCCAGCCGCCAATTGGGGACAGCAGGTATTCTACCGTAACATTAAAAAGCTCAGAATCTGGACCACCACCCCCTGTCTTACGCGTAGCCTTTGGCGGCATAACCAACCAATCGTGTCCGTCGGGGGTATCGAAACCCCCCGGTGCTCTACTGACGATCCTACCGATCATTGAAAGGCTGGGCCTACTTCTTGAAACATAAGAATGTCGAACCACAGCCTTTAGCACCATCCAAGTAGTATGCCCATACATAGGGTTCTTACTGAAGCCCTTACTTCCCGGCTGAGTGTTCAGCTTTTTGGGAAGGCGAATATACTCTTGGAACTCTACCTTATCGTCAACAACTTGGCCGCGATACTTCTTTTTAATCTCCTGCCAGTTTGGGTGGGATTGAAGAGGTTCCTCGGAAAAGGATACATCTAGACTGTAGTCATCTACGTCAGTTGGATCTTCCTCCAGTTTGCCTTGATATTTTATGGTTAGTTCGTAGCCCAAACAGCCCTCTAGCTGAGTCCAAGACCTACTGACCTCCGGTATGCCCCTATACTTAGTCTCCCCGTGAGTCATCACATCCCCAAAGTCAGGAACTACATAGGTAAGTGAGAAGCTATATTCACGAGTGGCTGAATCGTAGCTCCCAGATTCGGAGCCACTGAGGAAAGGCGATGTTTGTCCTACGATTATAGAGTTCATTACGCAAAGGTTGCTACCCCTCCATTGTTTTTAAGTGATGCGACTGCCGCTGTGGTCTTCTTCTGTTCCTCCACCATATCTTCTGCCGCATCCAACTGGTCTTTCGCGATCTGGGCAATGACTTCATTGATGGTTCGTCCCATAATGAGGTTAGTAGCCATTCGGTTGGCTCCAGCCAAACCACCTCCTAGTCCGTTGTTACCAGAACCACCAGCATCAGTAGCAGTTGTCTTGCCGCCCTTATCCTCATCTGCGGGGGGCTTTGGGGGAGTAGGTCTAAACCTAGCATAGGCGTCAGCGATCTCCCGCTCCACCTTAGATGTGTCGAACACCTCCGAAGGTTCATGCTCTTTAAGAGTTTTACCCAGAGGGTCGATCATGTTGTTCCTAAAGGCTTCAGACGCTTTGTCGTAGGCGTGGGTAGCCGCGTTGTCAGCCTCAGTCAGCATGTTGTCACCGCCCTCACGCAGTCCGTCAATCATACCGCCAACAATGTTTTGTGCATCTGCCTTGGTTTGTTCAAAGGTCTTACCTAGAAGACCTTCGCCACCCTCACTGGCCCCCATAGCAGCCTCACCAACTCCGCTGAGTTTTGCAAGCACACTGTCCACGTTTACCCCCGCCCATTCAAGAGCGCCACGCATTGATTCGATAATGTTGCTTAGTCCCTTAGTGATGGAGGCGACAAACAACCCGCCGATAAGGAGGAAACCGCCTCGTAGCGTGTCAATCACGAACATAACTCCAGCTACGAGGTTCACAGTAAAGCCACCTCCAGCCTCCAAAAGAGCGGCGATAAGTTTGTCAGCCGATCCTATCAATACAAACCCAATTGCTGCAAAGGTAGCGAACAACGCTTGCCAATAGGCGGGGTCCATTAGCGTGTTAAACTGTCCAGACAGGTAAGTAACCGCTAGTTTGAAGACTAGCGTCAGCATGGAGAACAGACCATTCGCCAGATCCATAACTACGAATTTGAACATGCTGGATAGCACTTTTCCAAGTTGACCAGCAGCCGCTGCATTCCTCAAGACTTGGATAAGTTCAGCCAACTGCAAAATCTTTACGCGAAGCGTGTCAACAACTGAGCGAAGACCAGTCATTAGACCACCCTCTGATAGCACTAGCTTCAACTCTTCCCACGCGTTTTTTAGCTTAATGAAGGATGCCTCTAGGCTATCGTCCATTGTGTCAGCCATACGTTGAGCAGCACCGTCAGCGTCATCAAGAATACCGTTAAAGTCTACAAGCGAGTCGTAGAACGTAGTGAACACGTTTGCCGCAACACCCGCACGTTGACCGAAGATTGCGTATGCGGTGTTTGCATCCACGCCCTTATCCTTTAGGCGTTTCATAATCTGATCCAACTGGTTCAGTTTGCCCGGTCTAATTTCTTCAGTAGTAAGACCCAACTCGAGAAGTTTTCCGTGTGCGGCTGATGAGGAGTCCGCAAGCTGAATAAGCGTCCCACGAATAGCCGTCCCTGCCATACTAGCCTTAACCCCTGCGCCAGCAACAACCCCGAGGGCTGCTGCTACTTGATCAAATTCCATACCCATACCAGCACCCGCCACACCCACATACTTGAAGGCTTCAGACAATTCGTAAATGTCAGTAGTAGACTTAGCCGCAGTCATTGCCAATACATCGACAAAATGACCAGTCTCTGAGGCGTCTGCCCCGAATGCCGTCATCATATCCGCGACTTTACCGGAGGTCTCACCAACTGCCATTCCGCTGGCTTGGGACAGCAGCAAAACACTGTTCAGCGACTTGGCAGCATCCCCGGCGCTATAACCCGCCTTTGCCAACTCTTCCAAGCCAGCCGCAGCTTCGGTTGCGGAAAAGCGGGTATTCTTACCTGCCTCCCTAGCAACGTAGCCCATGTATTCCATATTAGCTGTGACATCGCCACCGTCTTCTTGAACGACGGATCTGATACGCTGCATACCAGCCTCAAATTTGGCGGCAGTATCGACTACTGCGTTCATACCACGCAAGGCAAAACCAATACTCGCGACTCCCCCGGCTACTAACGCGGCTGGGCCTACGATTGCCCCCATACCACTGACCATTCGACCAAGAGCAGGAGAAGCCTGACCGATAGGACCGCTCAAGCCAGATAGGCTTCGCGACAGATTGTTGATGGCATTCTGCGCCTGACCTGCATTCGCAAGAAAGTTAATTGTGACGGTCTGCTTTGCCATGACGGATATTACACTTCATCTAGTATACTTTCAATCCTTTGATTTGGCCTACGGACCTTATATCCCTCACGCAGGTAAAACATGTGTTCGTAAGCAAAGGCCAGACGAAGCGGCATCTTCTTGAAGATGTAATCCGCGCTATGCCCCGTCACCAGATGGACTACGACGCAGAGACGCGCCATCCAGTTCGGGGAAATCACTCCCCCAGAGAATCAACCGTCAATTCCTCTCTAGCAGTCTCAGTCGGGATGGGTTCCACGCGGGTTTCCTGCGATTCCGAAACAAGCCCGATAACTGCATCTTGGAACTCCTCCACTTCAGACGGGCTGATGGTTTCCGCAAGCTCGTAGGCTCGCAAGGTAAGTTCCTCTGGGTTATCCGCCAACTTGATGGCTTCACGAAGGGAGACGGACTGGAGAACTACGAGCTTACAGGCATCAATGATCAAGTTATGACACTGGTCAGCGGGTTTACCGGAGATCACCTCATTGCCTGTTCTTTGAAGTAGGGCGATTCCTGACAGCTTAATAGGGCGAAGTTTCATTCCACGAATGGAAGGACCAATGCCGAGCATGTCACTCTGCACGTTCGCCATGATTCGCTCCTCGTTACTCTCAATCAAGTTGAGTTCGCTCTCGATGTTATTGTCCATATTAGCCCTTTGGTTTTTGATCTTCGAACGGATCGCAACGCACCCACCCCTTTTTGAGGTAGTTTTCATGCCGTTTAGACCCCTCAATACACTGCACAGTTGATTGACCCGTAGGTGAGCGGAAAGCTACCCAAGGCTTCACCTTAGCCAGACGCTCAACAAAGATAGACCTGTTTCGAAGAGCGCACATCGCACCCGTGAATATGTCCACTGGGTTTTCAGCGATGTATTTATCGGACTGCGCGTATCCACTGACTAGGTCCATCGTTTTCTTCTTCTTATCCGAGGTATGCGAGAAGAAATTAAAAACCCACCGAACCTCACCGTTCTTTAGTCGAGCGGCGGTATACGGTGGGTCTTCACGGAGAGGAACTCCAACGGAGAAGAGCGCGACAGCCAAGTCAAAGTCTGTGACCCTAACAATAGACGTATTGCTAGAAATAGCTCCTCGGCTCTTAGCCGTCTGAAGCAATTTATCTGCATTGCTGGTATTCTCTTCCATCTGGAAATTCCCCTTGGCTCAAAGTCCTCAGAGACGGGTGTTTGCACGAGCGTGCAAACTGGCTCACGCTTACGATCCGGCAGGCATGCCACCATAGGAAGTGGCTTTGATCGAGACCTTCACGAACTCTTCGTTCGCCTTCTCCATAGAGACTTCGTCAACGAAGGTCTGACCAGCAAGTTCAAGGTAAGTGCCACTGAGAGACAGAGCCTCACCAACTACATGAGCACTGGTTCCGAGACCTTCGATCTGAATTTCCGAAGTCGGATTGTAGTAAGCCACAGCAACGATGTCTCCGCAGCTATTACGAGCTTCCTTCTTGTCCTTCTTGTTAGTGACGGACACTGATTGAGTAACGAGGCTTTCCTCGTCTGTATCAATCCCAAATAGTAGATCCTCTCCGACAATAGTTCCGCAGGGCATGGCAGTAGTTTGGTTGGTTGTTGTGAAATTACCATCCCATCCGCAAAACGTCAACACTGATTATGCTAATGTTGTCTGACGTTCTCCACGGCAGTGATGTTGGGGGTAAAGAGTGATCTCCAGAAAGAAGTGAAAGGCGTTTTCGGTGTTTTCATTCTCCTCAACCACGACACGGGTAGGCTGAATCACTGTGCCGCCTAAGCTAGTGTCTACCGAATCTTCTCCGTCTCTAGTAGTTTCGATAGCGTCGATGATTAGAGCTAACCAATCTAGCGCACCCTTGGGGACAGACGGCTCAGTGGGGTCTCTGCGAAATAGTCCCTTTTGTCTGGAGAACGCACATCGGTATTTGACGACTTGCTGAGGAGCCACGGGGGAGTTCTTCTTCGCAGTGTCAGTGGTTCTAGGAGCACCCGCAGAGATGCTCTCCGTTAGCTGAAACGTATCAAATTGCATGGAAGGGTAGCTGTCTTCACCCATCGACTGCTTTGTGCCTTCGGGATCGTATTTCAGACCAGCCAGCATACCTCCCGGCTGCGAATGGAAGGTCAGACGCTCGTTGATCTCCCATGCCGGGGCGCAAAACCTAAACACATCGTTTACAGTTGGATTCATATTAAAAGCTCTTCCTGATTAGTCGATCAAGTCGGAGTTCTGCTAGGTTTCCGTATTTTGTGTCCAGATCACGCAGGATGTTATGCGCTGGGACTCCCTTAACGCGCTTCGCTAGAACGTAATCCACCTTCCACTTGTAGTTCTTCCTATTGCGGTATACGCCTTTAGGTCCAGCACTGTGCGCCTTCTTAGTCAAGGGGATGAACATTCTTTTTGCCCTCTTTGCGCCGTGCGCCTTAGTCCCCTTCTCCAGATACCGCATGGCCCTGTAGTTATTTCGCAGAATCCACCCAACGGAACCACGACTAACCACTTGCCAACCTGCTTTCGTATTACCAGTGAATCGTTCTGGGGTCTTGGCGATTGCTTCATCCTTAGCAGCCTCCGCGATAGCCCGTAGTTCCGCCTTGATGAAAGGGGCGCTCAAAATCTTATTGGTCCTCTTTAAAGCGGCTTGCACCGCTTTAGCATTGACCGTTATCGCTATTTGCCTAGCAGCCATCAGAGCATATGAGAGAAGTTCCTAAACTTGTTCAGAAGCCTGTAAACGTCGGCGGGAATAGTAAGCTCAATAAGCTCGATCCGATTTCCCTCAAGATTGACCTGCTCCAAACGCCTCTCCATGCTGTAGGTGGCTGCGATGATTGCCGTAGCCTTTCTGAGGGTGGATGGAAGGTTTAGAGGAATGCGCGTATCACCAAGTTCGGGGTCTTCTCCCTCGGCAACGTCGTTCTGATAGCCGAAAGTCCCCTCAAGCACCATGTTTCTGACGAAGGGGTATTCGCCAAAGATCGTCGGGCTTCGATAGGTAAAGGGGTTCTCCCGAAACATGACACGACTTTCCGCAGTAATCTTGCCGATCTGCTTACTGTCGTCGTTATCAAAGTAGTAGTCTTGAGGACTCCACAGATCGTCGTTAGTCTTTCCAACGACTCGGTCATCATACACCCACAGCTTAGTCAGTGTGATGATGGGCCAAGGGAGATAGACACTGTCCTCCATGACCCATGAGCGCCGAACAGTAAGTGGCGTTTCACCTGCTGAGTGGTCATGGTAACGAAAGTCTCTTCGGCAGTGCTCCTCGACCCAACGAGATGCGAGGTTGATACAGGTGTGATACCAGTCAGTGAGTTCCTGCCCCGAGTTCTTGGTTTCCCTTTGGACATCAAGCAGCGTGCAGTATGGTTTCTCCAGCGTCACACTCATATCAATTAAGCGGTATGCGGTCCTTTAGCGACCTTGGTTTGGAAGGATTTGTCTTGAGGAATGGAGCGACGAAAATCAGTCAACGCACGTTCCTGATCTTCTGCCGTCTTTAGACTGTTGAACCGCATGATGTGCTCCGCCTTCTCACTGGTAGTGAGGTGTCTGGAGGAGTTGATGAGACGGCAGAAGGTGGCTTTGGTGTTCATGTCAGGGCAGGTTGTAGCTTCGATCTCTTCCGAAAGGATGTAACGGTCTTCAGCATTTTAGAGGACTTCGGCTTCTCAGCTTCACTGCTTTCAGCGACCTGCTCAACCTCCAAGCTGACCAGTTCTGCTCCGCTCTTGTCGTAGCGTGGCGCAGGGAAGTCGCCTTGGATTCGTGGGACGCTTTGCTCATTATCCTCGTAATAACGAAGAACGAGGTTCCCGGTTCCATCGTCTTCAAGGCGCGGCATCTGCAAGCGTTGAGTCTCAGTGTATCTGTGCCACTGCATGTTTTTGGACGCGGCGATAATCGCATCCACCACGAAGAGCTTTTCGCCGTCGTAGTTCGGCTCAGTGACCACGGCTCCAGCCAGACGCATAGCATCAATAATTCCGCGCAACTGGTTGCGGCTTGCTCTGGCAGTAAGACGGTTGAACACGTTCGGGTTCTCCCAAGGGATAGTTCGCAGATCGAACACGGGCGTTCCGATGGGCAAGATGCCTTCCCCAAGTTTCATCGCCTCGCTGGTGACATCACCGCTCAGTAGCTTGTAGGCGTTGTCTTGCTCGACACAGTCCCACTCACCTTCGGTAAGCACGAGTTCTTGCCCTTTCTTGACTTCTCCAAAACGACCGATGTTCTTGGGTTCTCCGACGTATTTCACTGTTCTCATATATTTGCTGATAGCGAGTAAAGCATAACAGGAACGCCGCCACCCCGCAACTACAGATTGCACGAGCGTGCAAACGCTGGTCG